>Ga0265297_10005154_pt1 | contig 20366 bp, 8 predicted proteins | sample Munlanlwell13791_FD_192502 | JGI IMG/M metagenome (GOLD analysis project Ga0265297, IMG submission 192502) | Leachate microbial communities from a municipal landfill in Southern Ontario, Canada - Leachate well 137-91 | ecosystem: Engineered > Solid waste > Landfill > Unclassified | place...
TTCAGCTTTTTCAGCTTTGGCAACTTGCAACTCGTATTCTGTGGTTGGCGTATAGCCGAACCAGCCAAATACTGTGTCGATCGGACCGGCCTGAGCCGTCCCAACCATCAAAGCGAACATGACCAATACTACAAAACTTGATAATACTTTTTTCATTTCTTAATCTCCTTTCATATATAGTTTTAGTTAATTTGATACTAATATAATTTCTATATGAAGAGTTTGAATATCAGAAAATATAGCTTTTATATAGAAATAATAAGAGCAAAAAACGCGTAAAAAACACATAAAATTGGAGGCAAAAGTGAACAATGAAATATTTGTTATAGGAGCTTGGCTCGATAACAAAGTAAAAGAAGAAAATCTAATTAGTGTAATAAAAGAAATTAAATCTAAAAATTATCCAGTATGCTTAGTTACTCATTGTATAGTTTCTAAAGACATTCAAGAGCTTGTTGATTATTTTATTTATGAGAAAGAAAACATATTAAGCAATAAATGGAGATTGTTATTTTGGAGAATGAAAGATGGAGTCAGACAGGAGAGATTATCTGAGGTAGATTATCATGGTGTTGCTTGTTTGATGAATATTAGAAATGCTGTTGATTTATTATTAGCTAAGGGGAAGTTTAAGTATATACATTATCGAGAGGCAGATTTAACATATGATTTTGATAAGTATATGAATCTGTTTAAAAATAAAATGTTAGCTAATAACAAAAAAGCGTTGTTTACACATTTTCAAGATGAAAAATATAGAACAGATTTATTCTCTGTGGATGTTGATTGGTATAATGTTGTGATTCCACGAGCACAATCTTGGGAAGAATATGTAAAGATTCCTAATTCCGGAAATCTTACTCTTGAGTATTGGTTTTATGAGCAGATTGAAAGATTGGGAAGTTTTGATGATATTGTGTTTATTAAGGATTTGGTAGTTGGTAATAAGTGGACGCAAGCTCACTATGTGCCGTGGGACGAAGATACTAGAGCAAAGTTAGATTTTGCCGATATCCCATCTCAAGACGATGACTTTAAAAAGATAATGGAAACATTATATAAAACCAAAAATATTAATCCACAAATTGTTGAAATTGGAGTTGGTGGAACGGCAACGCCTGTCTTCGCTTGGTATATTTCTAAATATGGTGGATCTTATTATGGGTGTGACAGTTCTAAAGAGAGTATAAATAATGCCGCCCAAATTCTAAGAATGTATATAACAGGATCTGACAAATCTACCATTGTTAATTTGACTGAAAATTTTGGAGATGAGTATATCAAAGAATACAACCATGGATCAATTGACTTATTGTATCTTAGTACCTATTTAGCTGAGGAATTATATCGTTTAGAACTTTTATTAACAGCTGTTAACAAACTCACGATTGGTGGTTTTGTTGTATTAAAAAAACAAGACAAAACCCTTATTTCCTATTTAATGGGCGGTAACAGATTTATGTGCATTTATAAGAAACATTATTTTATTTTTAGAAGAGATATATAAGGGGTTACAATGGAACAATTTGACGAACTTATATTTGAGGTTTCGAAATACAGAAGTGATATTTTAAAAGATATTGATCGAGATTTTGCTAAAATTAAAAAAGATAGAAAAGATCTTGCCGCTAAGAAAGAATTGACTGAGAATATTAAAAAATTTTCAGGAATTAAAAAAGTGATTATAACTTTTAAGAAAGACTATTTGAATGCGGCAATTATACCAATATACAATCAGCAAATTTCGATGGATCTTGTAAACGTTCTAAAAAGTTATGAGGCAGGAGAAAATATTAAATCTTTAGATGTTGTTGAGGAACCATCAAAGTATATTGAAAAAATATATGTAATATTCGGTAATGAGCTTATTGATACATTTTCTGCAAGAGAATTAACCGCAATTCTTTTGCATGAACTTGGGCATAGTTTTACATATACTTCAAATCTACCAAGAATACTTTTAGCGTTATTTCAAAAAGGTGTTGGGGTTGTTGGAATGGTACTTAAGACACCAATATTGTGGTTGCTTAATTTAATTACTCTTCCTGCATATTTGATTTCTTCTCTTATCATTATAACTATTGTGAGATCATTGACTTTTTTAGAACACAAGAGTGAATATCGAGCAGATCAATTTGCTGCTAAATATGGTTATTTCGATGAAATGGTAAAAGTGTTATATAAAATCCACCATAGAGAAATGGAACAACAATCTAAAAAAGCATGGTGGGAAAAAATTTGGTATTTTATCGAAGGATTGTTTTCTCCTTCAACTCACCCAAAAAGCTCTCGCCGGATTGAAGAGATTAATGATAAGATGTTAAGTGATTACAAAAAATTGTATCCGAAATTATCAAATGAGTTAAATATTATTTTAAAAGATATTAAAAAGAGTTCTTAAATAGAAGAGAGGTGATCAGGTGAATATAACTGGTTATGGACAATATTCGAAACAGAATGCAGGTATTAGAGATCCAAGAAAAATAATGGATATGCAACACAAATTGATTTTTGTGTATCCAATGTTATATGCTGATAAAATCAAGATTCCAAATCTTGAAACCCTATTAAGAGATTTTATCTCAGTTACATTTTTATCAGATATATTCGTTCAGAATACGTTTAATATTATTGGAATAGCTAATCAAGTTCGTCCTTTGTGGGACGAAAATCGGCAAGCTATAGATCCGTCACTTGCGATTGCTCATTCGATAGCTAATGCTGATGTTGGAGTTTACACATCACAACCCAATCTTCCGAATTATCCAGTTGTCCCAGAAGCTGGGCCGATATTACAGCAGAAGATTACTCAGAAAACAGCAGTCATACAACAACTTCTTAAAACAGATCCAAAATTTACCAAATTGCGACCGTATATTGAAGTTATTACTCTTGGTAATATGATTGAAATTCCAGTCATAGTTGGGACAGCATCTTATCCGACAGATACTCGAACTTTAATGTTTGTATTGATTGCTGCGATCGGTTTAAATATAAAACTTAATAGTAGTCAAAATATAGACAATATATTTCGAGAACTGGAAACATTGGATGAAAACAAATACTGGAATTTATTAAATAATCTGGTACAATCACACCGAGAGAATTTTAATTTAGTTGATTATCTTAGAGAAAAAGCATTTAATGTTTCTAAATCTGTGAGTGGCTGGAAACAAAATGCTCCAACAATTGCTCGTGCCGCTGGAAATCTAGCTGCTCGATTAGAAAAACAAAGAGAGGCTTCTCGTAATCAGAAACTGGAAAATCCACAACAATTGTTGGCACCGTTATTTCTTAATAAAACAGATCTTGATCAAACTAAATTGTATTTTAAGTTTGTTTTAGATCCTGATTTTGCTAGAAATCGATTTGGAATAGATGTTTCTGACGAAGATACAAAACTCTCCGATGTTTCCCGAGCAAAGCTTCAAGGAGAATTGTCAAAAATTGAAGTTTTTGTGATGTCTAATTTTTCGAAGTTAGTTGGAACTTTTGGAGTATCACTTTTAAGATCAATATCAAATTTGATTTCGTCTTCTCCATCTTCTATAGATTTAAATGCTCTGGCAAATAAATTTATTAGTAAAGATATGTTGCCGGATACAGAAGAAAAATTAGAAGAGATTTTAATTAGTATTGATAATGGTCTAAAAGGAAGTTCTTCTGATGAATCGAGAAATAGGATTAAGATTTTAAAGAGTCTTTGTAAAATAGATTCTTCTGATAGTTTAGATGATTTTATGAGTAATGTTAATTCAACCTCCATTATATCTGATGATTTTGAATATGACAAATATCGAACATTTCTATCATATTTTAATGCTATGGTTGATACAAGTAATTCATTATCTTCCAAAATGGAAACTGAAATTAAATTCATGGTATCTAGTCAAGAAAGAACAGTGGTCATTAGTAGATTCGATAATTTACAGAAAGATATATCTTCTTCATTAATGAACGTTTTTAAAGAGTTTAAAGATGAATTAAATAATGCACCTCCATGTAGACTTGCTCAGTTGCAAGGTCAACCGGATAATCGAATCATTTCACAGCAACTTATTCCATTTTTGTCAGATGGTTTGGCAAAGATATTTTATTTTATGTTTTTAGTAAGTCTTCAGACTTCATTGTGTAAATTTATATTGGTTGCAGACGTTGATATTGAGACAGCTTCTAATGAAGTTATAGCTTGGCCAAATTATACACTTGTACTTCCAATTGAAATTATATTGGCCCTGCACGCAGCCACAATGGGTGTAAGTTGGGATCACATGTTAAGAGGTGGAGAAATTGGAAAAGATTTGCAAGAAAAAACATTAAGGAAAAAAGATTCTACATCAGGGACTGTTATAACTAAAGAAAGAAACACACCAATGACGAGAGATCAAGTTTCAAAAGCCGGATTATATAATCCAAATGAAAGTTATGTTAAAGGGATCATCAAATTTATTTCTGGTAGATTGGATGTTCCAAATTTAATCGTCGTTGACTCTAAAAAAGGTGATATTTATTACAAGCTTATGAATCAGTCTGATGTTAATAAGACTAAAATAGCAACGATAGATACGTTTATTCAATCGAAACTTAATAGACAAGTTATTTCCCAATTTTAATTATTTTAGGAGGATATTCAAATGCAATTGTCAGCTGAACTTTTTAATTTTGATGCTATGAGCGAAGCTCAGAATGCATTACAGAAAATTAACGAATCTAAATCTAAAAAGAAAGAACCTTTTGAAGTAATCCAGGAAGGTATTCAAAAAGCTACAGCAGGATCAGAATTTTTTGAGGCATATGATGCTTTATTATGGGAAGGCAAAGTAAAGATAGATATGCTTTACTTCGATCAATTTTTACAGAAGCTTGAGGAATCGGAACAGATTTATTCTGCTCTTGGAAACTATTTTAAGAATATTAGACAGATTTATGAATTTGTTAATCTTAAACCAGAGATATATGGTAATGGATTAAATTATACGATTCTTGAGAAATCGAATGAAGCTCAGAAACAAGCACTTTCTGCTGTTATCTATGAGTATTTCGATAAGAATTTTTATTCATTATCCGTAGAACAACGCAAAGATAAATATTTGGAAAATTCAAGAGAACTTGCAAAAACATTAATTGCTGAAGGAACTGAACCAGAAGAGGCAATTACATTTAGTACGAAAGTGTGTATTGTTGAAAATTTATTGCAGAAGATCGCATTCCCGTTTTCTGTTTGGTCGCGAATTAAATATTTAACAGAATCTGATGATTATAGACGCATATTTGATCAAGAAACTCTTGTTAATCTTGTTGATTCTTTTGAGAAGAAAGTTAATTCTATGGCAAGGGTGGTTGCGGCGGTTGTCTAAAAATTACAATATATTTGCCTTATAAAGGAGAGAATTGTGTCTAAACAGGTACTTACAATTTATGATCAATTAGATAAGAATATACAATCAGACCCAAAGCTTCTCACTAAACTGCACAGTGAATTGAGTAAAATGGTATCTGCTTCATATCAACAAGCAATGAATTCCGATGAAGGATACTGTTTTAAATTTACACTGCCGACAACTTCTGTTATGGGATTATTTGCTCTTCTGAAATTAGATCAACCAGCAGTTGGTAGAGCATTTCAAGCGGATTGGAAATATCCAAATCATGCTGTTATGTATAATGATCCATATTATCATATACTGTTGCTCATTGTATATTATGGTATTCGTCGCAATGACGATCAAATGATTAATAATGCTTTGTTTCTATTACTACAAAAATTGTGGAATGGCCGAAAATATGCTTATATCAAATATTGTGATAAGCGAGTTATGAATTATGTAGTTAATCATATGTTGAATAAAAAACATAATGCTGCTAATTTTGATACACCATTAGCTCTTATGAAAGATTATTTTGTTCCAACATTGATGAAAAAATATCGGCCAGAGATAGCAAAAGATGTATATAGATTGCGACAATTATTTATGCAGTCTTGGGCAAGAATTGACCAGATGTTTACATTCAATCCTGTTATTGATATTAATACTGGTGAGAAACGAGCACAGGGTGGATTGTTGCCGCTTTATATGAAAGCAAAAGAAGAAGGATTATATCAATCTACACCAACAGTAATGAAGGGAGATTCGGAGGAAGAACCAAATTTCGATCAATATTCTACAATTCATAATCGGGATAGTATTGTAACCTCAACAACTGACTATATTACAATGAATTCTAAGGTATCTTATCCAAAACAATTTATTGATGATGTTAATAAGAATACTAAAGTTTCTACTAAAGTAATTGAACAGATGTTGGTTGCTTTACATAATCATAAGAATTATGATTTGATCCATGATATATTGACGATTATTCTTTCTCGAACAAATATTGTTGATAAGAATGATATCTGTAATAAAGATTTTATGAATAATGTGAAAAGGAATATAATCTCTTCCAAGAATACTGAGGAGATTAGAAAACTGCAGAAAATATTAATTACTTTAACCGAAAAGATATTTTCTGAGACATTGAAAATTGATTTAAAGATTTATGGAAAAGCGCAACAGATGCAAATTTATAATGTTGTTCTGTATGGATTAATTTATAATTTGCAAAGACATAATTGTCAGAACTTGTCTGACATTTCTTAATATTTAACCGGCAAGATCAAGTTTAAGATCTTGCCGGTTAAAGGAGAACATAATGGGAATTCTCGACGATGTAGCAGGTAGTATATTTAAAGGTAATGGTGGGAATTTAATGGGAGATATGTTTGGATATGATACCACTCTTATAACGTATCTAGACTCAGTTTTTTCTGATAACAATCCAAACTCTGCTGTTTTGAAATATTTTTACCAACAATTATATAGAGATTTTGCACCAGATATTAATGGTTATACCTTGATATTCTTTGTCCCACCGGACTTATCTGGATATAGAGTAAATTTAAGAGTGAATGATGGTATTCCTTATGATGGCTCATCAGTTTATAGTCAGGAAGTTGAAAGTTATATGAGAACTGTTGGGAAAATTATGACATTCGCCGCTATTGATTTTAGTCCACCACAGAGCCAAGTTCGGACAGACTCTGTCTCTGCTCGAACAGGAAGGATTACGATGGCTGCAGAAGTGTCTGAATCTGATACATGTTCCATAACATTTCTTGATAATCGTCAACTGGACATTTATATGTTTCATCATATTTGGGTTGAATATATTCGGGAAGTTTTAGAAGGAACAATTGAACCAGATTCTAGATACTACATTTCTTCTGATTCATATGATGATCCTAGACAGGGTGAGGACTACGCAGCAATTGATTATGCTGCATCTTTTTATATTGTTAAATATCGACCAGATATGAAAACAATTACTTTTGCTGCGAAATGTGTTGGTGTATTTCCCCAGAGCTTGCCGAATAAAGAATTGATAGGAACAAGATCATCAAATGAAGTTGTAACTCTTCCATTTACTTATTCTTGTAGTGGTTATCGTGAAGCATTATATCATGAACATGCATCAGGAAATAGTTTATGGATCTTCGATGAATTAGAAAAAAATATACTTCCTAATTTTCAAGGAGCATCACAAAGTGGATTATTTGGTGGTTTTCTTGGAGATGTGATTAATGGGGCTCTTGGTTCGACAAGCAGTGCCTTGAAAAATTTAACAGGAAATGCAGCAAAACTTGGAGGAATTGTTGGAGACGTAACAAAGGCTGCAAGTAACACAGCATCAGTAATTAGTGGTGTCGCACAATCAACTGGATTTTCTAAAATATTTACAATTAATAAATAAATATTTATTTTTGAGGATAAAACATGGCATCAACTTTACCGGATCTTAATTATACAACTCCTGAGGAGTTTGTAGATTATTATTATGAAAAACTTAAAACTGATTTAAGTGTATATGACCTACAGATTAGTAAAGTTGGCTTTGTAGGTTTTTTCTTAAACCTACTTGGATATACACACTTTGATCTAAAACAATATTATGATAGCTTATTTAAGGAAGCATTTATTGGAACTTCACAAACAGAAGAGAGCCAATATTTACACGCTTCCACCTATGGTTATATTCCTACTTTTGCAACAGCTTCTAATGCAACTGGAACTATTGAATTTGATATGCTCAATTGGTTACCAAGAAGACAACCTGGAGTCGTTCGTAGAGAAGTAATTATTGGATATGATTCTTCTGGAGGAACTTATACACCACTTAGTAATACCTTTGTGATTGACAATTTTCAATTTTCAATAGACACAATATATAAATTTGTTGAAATAGAAGAGAATGGTTCCTATTACTATTATGCTGATATTACAACTGCAGATGGTACAAAAATCAATCTCCCTTCATCATCTTATATGATTACTGCACCACTATATTCAACTTTACAATATACGAAAAGAGAGATTTCATTTGAACTTAAACCATATAATTTTGGAACATATCAGACGTATTACTTCAATATTTCTTCTGGATATTATCTTTCTGATCTTGAAGTATATGTTACGGAAGCAAATTCAACGTCTGAAGAACAATATGATGTTAAATATACAAAGTATCTGGAAAAAGGTAATGATACTTGTGTTTTTTTAAGAAAAGTAACATCAACCAATTATGTTCTTGAATTCGGCTCTGGAATTCGTGGCAAATGGATTTCTGGTGCAAGCATAAGATTAGTCATCAAATCAACTAGAGGAACTTCTGGAAACTTAATTGATAAAACAAGTACAAAAATACAGCTTACTGGAACTGTGTTAGCGTTCGATTATGAATATTTAAACACTGGGCAAGTCACAGTTATAAGTCCAAATCCAACTGTTCTTCAACAACCACTTGTTGATTTCGATTATTCTGAAGGTGGGCTTGATCCACTTAGTGGAGAAGATCTGAGAGACGCTATTGTCAATTATATTCAAACAAGAGACAATATGATGAGTCAGCAGGATTTTAATAATATTGCAAAAGATTATTTTGATGATTTTAAATTTTTATTTAAAAAATTAAATGTCTTTGACAATATTTTTTATCTTTGTAGATCTTTTAGAGATAGAAATCAAACAATTTTTCACACAACAAATCACACTGAACAAATAATGGATCTTCAAGCGACTGGCGCAGTTGGGTATTCAATTACAGCTACTCCTAGTACGACTGGAAGTGGAACTCTTGCAGCTGGTACTTATGGTTATTTTGTTGTAGCTATTGATGAGTGGGGAAAGACAATTCCTTCTGCTGTTGTAACAGCTACAATTACGACAGAAGACTCTGTTACAATCGTATTTGATCAGGTTGATTATGCATCTAAATATCGTGTGTATGGGCGTTTTTCAACATTTAGAGATCAGTATTGGGAAATAATTGATGACGGTTCTGCAACATATACATATATTGATGATGGCACTTCTGGGGTCGCAGATACAGAACCAACAGCATATGAATTACAAGATGTATATTATCGGCCACTGTTTACTATAAATAGTGAAACGTTTATAAGTCCATATATCTATAGGGGTAACACTCGAATGAATTATTACGATGGTTATCTTATGAGAGATCTTTCTAGATTAGAATTTGCAGAGATAACCCCAGATGTAAGTATACTTGGGACAGGATTTGATGTTCCTATGGTATATTTAAATTTGGAATATCAAGAGTCTAAAAATTCATCTGTGACTATTTCGAATGGATCGCCCGCGGTAATTACATGGGCAAATCATGGACTTGCATATGATACACCAGTATTTTTCTCTACAGATGGTGTTTTGCCGACTGGAATAACTGCTGGAACTTTATACTATGTAATGATTGATGGATATGGGACTAATGCATTTCAAATTTCAGCAACTTCTAGATCAAATATAGCTATAAATACAAGCAGTGCCGGATCTGGAATACATAATTGTACATCTGGTAATAGAACAGCTATTAAGGTAAAGTCATATCAAACCATAAGTGGATTAGCTTTTGCTATTTCTCTTTTTGGTGAGGAATTAGATATCAATGATAAACAAATGGAATGTTTTCCTCTGACCAATAATTATTTTGAATATATTTATGAAAACGAAGATACTTTTGGAATATTGGAGGGAGAAATTCAAATAGAAGTAAAAGGTGGTTCGTCTGCTTCAGTTATTACATATTATTGTCAATCTTATACTATCGCGGCCGGACCAGATAATGTTTTAAAGATCCGAATTGTAACAACGACAACAGATACAACTTATACTATAACTTTAACACCTGGAGTTCGAACTGCTGCACAAATTATATCAGAAATTAATACGGCAGTAGGTATCGTAATTGCATCTTCTTATACGGATGATAATGGAAGGATTAGAGTTAAAATTACTCCACCAACTGATTCTGCTCTTTATATTAATGCGACAGGATCTACATGTTTGTCATCACTTGGATTGACTGGAAATGATTCTGTTGCTGCTGTTTTAAATAGCTCTTTAGACGTTCTTAAATTTACATGCGTAACGGACAAATTTTATCAACTAAATGATGTATCTGATCAGATAAAACTTATGAGATATGCATCTGGATCTGATTCGTATATAATTAATGTTCCAGTTGTTGATAATGCAACTTTCGTTTCTGATCCTGATTATTATCTTGAGAAGATTAAGAATTTTATAGTGGCGGCCAGTTTTAATGAGAACAGAATGGTGACAGATAATGTTCAGTGTAGATTTTTAAATTCTTTTTTGCTTGAATCGCCGTTTATTGAATCATTATTTTTACAGGGTGGCCAGATATTTTCGGATGCGGATTATAATTGGTTATCACCAGTTCTCGAAACTCGAGATGCGCCACCATCAATTGTATATGATGGATCTGCATATCTGGTTAGTACAACACCAACTGGTGGAACTGCTTTTGCTGGTCATGCGAATGAGATAGCAACATATTCTTCTGGTTGGACATTTTATTCACCAGCAACTAATGATTTTGTTTTGGATAGTAATGTCAATATTTATTATAGATGGAGTGGAACAGCTTGGGTTAGTATGCCAAACATTTTGCTTCCTTTGAAGATGAGAGTTGAAGTAAAAGTTGATAAGGGATATGTTCAAAGAAATAATATTGACATTTCATCTGAAAAGGAAAGTCTGACGTTAGCAATTGCTGAATATCTTCAAAAAGGTTTTTCTGGGGCAAGTGTAGTATTTTATAATAGCTTAATTGATGAATTTGTGCATACGGAAAGACCTTTTATCAAATCTGTTAGAGTATACGTAACTGATTCTTCAACTGTTCCAAATGAGTTAAATAATGGTGTTGAAGTTAAAAGCGATAATGATATTCTGAAAGGTTTAAAAAATAAACTTGATATTGTTAAATATACACCACCAATTATATATTGGGATGTAGATAATCTAGACATTGTTTTCTATATAGAATAGTGGTTATGTGGCGGCAAGATCTTAAATAAATTTCTTTATTGAGATCTTGCCGCCATTAAAATTGGAGGCAAAAATGTTAGGAAATCAAGGAATTATTCAAGCACCACTTGCTGATCCAGTAATTAATAATTTATTATTGAATACTGATCAACAAACACTCAATATGATTCAACAAACTAATCATGTTGATATTAATGATTATAACGTCTCTGAATGGATTAAATGTAGACAAAATCCGATTTATTTCATTCTTAATTATGTTCATTTCCAAGAAATTGGTGGGAGACGAAAATATGATAAGGAACTATTACATGATAAATTAAGAAGAGTGGTAAGAGCTGTATATCGTTATCATATGGTAATTTTACTTGCCTCAAGACAGCTCGGGAAAAGTACCATTGCAGCTGGTATACTTGCATGGGCTGCCACCTTCTTTCCAAATAATAGAATTGTTATCTTTAATTTCAGAAAAGATGCTGCACAAGAAAATCTAAAGAAAATAAAATACATAATCAAGAACTTACCTCCTTGGATGACGGTTCCTAATTTATCCAGGAGTGATATAAAAACCTATTTGGAATTACAAAATGGTTCACGGATAGATACTTTTTATCCGTCAACAACTTCATCACCAGATACATTGGCTCGTTCTCTTAGTGTTCCAGTATTGTATATTGATGAAGGAGCTTTTATTCCACACATGCATGAAATATATGGTGCCGCACAGCCTACACTTTCTACAGCTAGAGAACAGGCTATGAGAAATAATTATCCATATATGATTCTTATGACTTCAACTCCAAATGGTATTGAAGGTGATGGAAAGTTCTTTTATGAAATGCATGAGAGAGCAGTTGTGTCTGATGATTTATTTGTTTCAAATTCAGATGGAGAGGCTGAAGATTGGATAGATAATGCTGATGAGATAGTTGACGACCCATCTAAAAACAGTTTTATTAGAGTTAGATATCATTGGTCCGAAAATCCAATTCGAACAAAAGAATGGTATGAAACTCAAAAGAAAGAACTTAATTTTGATCAACGAAGAATCAATCAGGAATTGGATCTTTTATTCGTTGGTGGAACTGATTGTATCTTTGATGATGAAACGTTGCAGAAATTCGTTTATATTAATAAAGCAGCTGCAATTGATCTTGCGAATCAAGTAAAGTTTGATACATTTACAACAGATTTTAATCCAAAAGATTATTATCTTATAGGAGTTGATACGGCAAGTTCTATTAAAGGTGCTTTTAATGCGATAGAAGTATTTTCATATAAAGATTTTGAACAAATTGGAGAAGCAAATGTTCGTCTAGGATCTTTAACAAAATATGGTGAAGTTGTTCATAGTTTATTTCAGTGGCTTTATAAAATAGTTGGATCGCGAATTATATTATGTATTGAAAATAACTCTATTGGTAAAGCCATTGTTGAACATTTATTGTATCATGTTAAGGATTTTAATTATATTCCTCATATTTATAAAGATCTCAAAAAGAGTGAAATTCCCGGTCAGAATATTGACATGAACGAGCATGAGTATGGAATAAATACGAATACCCGAACAAAAGAACTTATGGTATCCTTGTTATATGATGCTTTGAAAGATACTCCATCTAGAATTAAATCACAAGATTTAATTGGACAGATGAGTGCAATTCAACGCAGTAATAGAGGAACTATTCGAAGCTCCGGATTTTCGGACATGTTCATGGCTTGTTGCTTCTGTGCTTACGTCAGAAAAATGACCGAGTTACAGATCTTGCCGCTTTTAGATTTCTCAAATGTACAAATCTCACAAAATTTCTTTAACACAATTAAATCTACAGCGGAAATGATGAATACAAAATTAATTATTGGAAGTGAAAATAAAAATCAAATTAGTGAATTTATTACTAGACCAAGAACAGTACAAGAGGATGATGCTTTAACTCAACAATTTCAACAAGAATCTAGAAAACAAGAAACTATTCAAGGAGAAGATTGGAGAATGTTCATGCCAATTATGTCTCCATTCGATTAAATTAATTAAAAGAGGTCAATTTAATTATGGCAAAAAAAAGTAAGATTCCTGGATTAAATGAACAATTATACAAACAATTGGTTTCACAATATTCGGATACTGGAAATACAAGAAGCCAAGCTGAACTTTCATATCGAGCTGCAAGAGGAATTGTAAATCCTCTTCAACAGAAGCTTATGTGGCCATCAATAATAGGTGGTATGCTTGACCCATCTATGTTTGGTCCTCGTATTGCTAGCATGGTTGGTAAAATTTCTCCAGAAATGGGAAAATCTTTAACTGGACCGCTTGGACAAGTGGCTGGTGCTTCTTCATTAGCTCCAAGAATTTTAGCCGATATTACTAGAACTTCCAGAATGCCATATGAAAGACAATTCAGAAGTCAACTTGGAAAAACTGGAAAAGTTGCAAGTATGTATGATATGTTCAGTTTATTAAACTCACCATTATCAACAACCAGATATGCTTTGCGTACGGCTGGAAATTATGATACAGCGAGATTAATTCCTAGACTCGAAAACCTTCTTACTGGAACTACTACACAGGTTATGAAAGGTGGTGGGTATGGTGCTGCAGAAGGTGGTGGAATTTTAACTGGAGCATATCAAGGAGCAAAAGGTGTAGGAAAAACATTAGCAGCAAAATCTGGTTTGACTGAACTTGCTACTGATTTAACTAAAAAAGCTGGAATATCTGGAGCTGCAGGAACTGGATTGGGACTTCTTGATAAAGGTATTACTGGACTATTGTCATCACCGACTGGACTGTCTATGGGAATTGCTGCAGTAGGTATTGTGGCTAGTATAAGAAAATCAATGAAGTTAGCCAAATTAATGCCGAGTAGAACACCCTCCGATAAGTTTGCTAGAAAGTTTTATAGTCCTGGTTCAACCAGCACCGCTATGACAAGTATTATGAATATGGGTAAAGCTGGAAGAATGGACCCAGCTACAATGACTATGATGCTTACACAGCTTCAAGTAGTTGAAGCCCAAAAAATGAATATGCAATTAGCTGGATTTCGTGGAGAATATAGGTCTGAGTCGGAATTTAATCGTGAAGAACGAGAAAAAAGTACTGGGGAAGCATCTGTTGATTCATATGAAACAGACATTCTTGGGAAAGACAAAAGATCTATGTCCGATAAGATTTTTGATAAATTAGAGTACAGTTTGTTATCTGCTAAAGAGAAATTCGATCCAATTGGACAGATTTCTCGAACAATTATTGATGCAATATCTGGTAAAGGATTCACAACCCCTGGTGGAAGATTAGCAGAACTCAAGAAAGCATATGGATATGATGTAGATAGAAAAGAAGAAGAGAAATTATCTGCAGATATAGGAGTTCCAGTTAGTCAATCACGACTTATGCAAGTGTCTGTAACCGAAGCTATTAATTCCGCTGCTACATATGATTCCAAGATGTTGAGACTGAGCATGATGGGTGTTGGATTACAACAGATTATAGCTAGTGAATTGTTAACTATTCGAACAGGTGGTTTTAATCTTGATAAGAATCAGTTTTACAGAAAAGAATCAAGTCCGTTTATACAAACCTTAAAAGGGATTGTTGATAAAATAAACCCATTAAATCTACCTGGAATTAATGCTCTTTGGAACATTACAAAAGGTGTTGGGAAATTTGCAACTCAAACTCTCCCTGGTATTCCAAATAAAATATATGCGATGGGGAAAAAAGCACTTACTGGTACTCGTGATGCGATATTAGGAGAAGGCTATAGTAAACTCAGAGATAAAGATGAATGGGCTAGAGCTGCCGGGTTAGATATACCAGCACAACAAAAAGCATATGAATTTATGGGCAATGGTTTGCCTGATCAGGTAGAACGAATAAGATCTGTTCTTTTTGATATTTATTATGTTCAAGAAGAGATGCTTAGGCAGATGGGTGGAGAAGTTTCGAAAAAAGATGAGCGCCTAATTTGGAGTGTTAAAGAAAGAAGATATTTGGATCAAGAAGCTACTAAGGTTATGGAAAAAAGTCAGAAACTTGCTCTATTAGCTGTTAAAGAACACGCTTTCCGAGCAGGGCCGCTTGGTAAATTATTATATCTAGCAGATTTGATGACAACTAAAGTTGGTTCTGGTTTCATGAAGAAATGGGAAGGGAAGCAGAGTGTCGCCCGTTCTATGCGGCGCATGACCAAAACAGAGGATCTTGCTAGTAAAATTGAAATAGCGATTAGTGGAGAACCAGAAACATTTAAATCAAATAGAGCATTGAGTGAAATTCTTGCTGAAATAAGCAGTATCAAAACAACCAAAGCTATGCCATATACATCTATAGCAGAACTTGAATCTGAGCGGCGACTCGAGCGAGCGCCAACTGATATTAAGTGGAAACTTGCTGCCGGTGGTTCTGGTCTTGTAGCTTTACTTGCTCCTCTTCTCGGCCCCATTGGATTAGTCACTTCTAGTGCGTCTATTGTTGCTTTCTTAAAAGCCTTACAAGAGAGAGAAAAATTAATTATTGAAGAACGTGAAAGAGAGATTGAAAATAGAAATATTATTGAACGTGGTGTTGAAACTCAAGAGATCTATTTTAATAAGTCAGTTAAAGAACGTATTAAGGAAATGGAGCGTCAAAGAGAATTTATAGGACCTCTTACTAGAACTAAAGCTGATATCACGAATGATAAAATTGATATGTCAAATGAATATTTGGCTAAAATTCAAAGTTATCTTGGTGATGAAAGAGGTAGTGTTTATGAGCTTTTGGAACCAGGAAGAAGAGTAGCCGAAGTTACTATCGTTGATAAAGATGCGAAACCACTTTTTCCAATTGAACCACTTTTTCCAAATACACCATCTGTTGAACAACTTGCACCAGTTATCAATATTCAGGATTATTATCAACAAGAATTTTCACAAGCAGCTGCTAAAGGTGGGCTTATTGACAGAGGCAAACCTGTGTTGGTTGGTGAAGAGGGTCCAGAGATATTGATGCCTGGCAAACCCGGTCTTGTTATTCCAAATGATGCAATTCAAGGTTATGCTCCTGGTGGTATTCTTGGAAAAACTCCTGGAGATTATGGAATATTTTCTGAAATGACTGGATACATAAAAGAGCTCGTAACAATTAATTGGGATGGTCTTAAATTAGATATTGATCAAGCTAATAAAGATAAGAAAGATAATCTCCATCAAACAATGCAAGAAAAGCTCGATGAATTAAATCAAAGAGAAGAAGCAAAAAAAGACTCGATTTGGAAAAAAGACGTTATTGAGCTTTTGACTGGAATTTTTAAGAAACCCACTTCTGAGAAAAAGAAAGAAAAGGAAAAGAGTAAGAGTTTGTGGGATTTTTTAATGGGTCTTGATTGGGGAAGTTTAGCTAAAAAACTTTTAGTCGGTCTTGGTTTAGCAGGTCTTGGTGCTGCTATTTGGGCACTGATTGATAAAATAGGGCCAATGATTGATAAACTTAAAGACATTTCCAATTGGCTAGAAGCTAATGGAATGAGTGTTGTTGAACAATTGAAACTCATTGGTCGAGGAGTTATTGGGGCTGGTTTGGTTGTCGGTTCTGTGACTACTGGTGGATTTGCAAAGTCTAAAGATTTTTTAAAGGGAATTACTACCAGAACTCCTAAAGTACCGTCTGTTGTTCCAGAAACTAGTCCAGTTGTTGAAGGTACGAAAACAATAAAACAAACAACTGCTCCTGAAAAATATCAACCAAAATCTCTAAAAGACATAGTTGCTGAAGGAAAACGATTGCGTGAAATTGAGCAAAGAGTTGGTAAAGGAACAACTCCAAAAGAACTTGGTAAAATAATATCACAAAGAAGAGAAGCAAGACTAGCAGAAGAAGCATCTCGCAGTCCTTGGGGTAAAATAAAAGGACTTGGTAAAGGATTTGTTCAAGAAACTAAAATAATTGGCAAGTCGATCGGAGAATCTGGGCCAGCTCAATTGGGTAAAGCTATTGGAAAATTTGGGCAAGAAGGTCTTAAATCTGCGGGGGAAGGTATACTTAAGGGCGCAACTTCTGTTGGTGAAAAATTTACTGGAATACGTGGAGCTCTTGCCGATTCAAAACTTGGAAAAGCCGGAACTTGGATTACAGATAAAGGAAGTAAAGTTATTGAATCTGGCCTCAAAGGTTTTGAATCTATTGCAAAAGTATTTAGCAAAATTCAATCTTCTAAAGTAATTGAAGTGTTTGGTAAAACAATGAAATGGGTTGGTTCTGCATTTGAACCTCTTCTTACACCTCTAAAATTTCTTGGAAGAATACTCGGAAAGATAGCATTGCCGCTTCAAATCATTACAACCATATTTGACTTTGCTTCTGACGCTATAGAAGGTTATAAAGAAGGTGGTTTAATGGGAGGGGTAAAAGGTTTCCTAATTGGTCCTATGAAAGATAATATGGAAACTACACTTGGTCAAGTTGGTAAATATTTTGGATTAGGTATGATGCTTGGAATGCCAGGTGGACCTCTTGGAATGTTAGTTGGTGGATTTGCTGGTGCTATAGTTGGGGCTCTAATATCTGCTGTCAAAAGTGCTTTCATGGCTTATGATGCAGATGGTATGGGTGGATTCATAAAACAATTGTTTGCTGGTGATAAAGAAGGTGGCTTATTATCAGCTATAAAAACAGCAGGTCCATATGCTGCTATGGGAGCTGTTGCTGGAACTGTAGTTTTTCCAGGAATTGGTACTCTTATAGGTGGTATTGTTGGTGCTGGTATTGGTGGTTTAATTGGTTGGGTTGGTCAGTGGGGACTTGCAGATATTGCAACAAATTTAGGTGATAGTTTTGCTAATTTTATAACAAGTTCAAATAATGCTATTGTTAACTTATTCACTGGTCCAGGACAAAAGTATGCTGAAGAAGGTGCTGTACAAGGGTCTAAACTTGCATTTGGTATTGGCCCATTAATTGGTGGAATTCTCGGAAGTATTGTTGATCTTTTTGTAAATATAGGTCAATTTGCTGGTAGAGTAGTTCATAATTTGTGGATTTGGGCTAAAAATAAAGGAAGAAGTATTCCAGTTATAGGTGGACTCATTGGTGGCAAAGAAGAAGCATATGAGACTGGCGTTGATGAATTTGCAGAAGATAAAAAACGAGCAGAAGCAAGCAAATCTGCCAGAGATAAAGGACTTAGTAATCAAATAAAGGTGCAAGAAGCTGAGAAAGTAGCTACAACTCAAAGTAGAACGAAAGAATTAGAAGTCAAACAACTGAAAAAACGACAAGTTTCTCCAGTCGTTCCAGCTACTCCGGCTGGATCTGTTGGTGGTACTCCACCTCCAACTGAAGTAGCTGTTAAAACTACTCCAGCTCCAAGCGATACTTCTGCAGATGTTCCTACTCCTCCAGGAAGTATTGCACAAATTCTTCAAGGCGCATCTGCTGCGACTGGCGCACCACTTGGTATTATGCAGAAAATTGCATATTCAGAATCAAAATTTGATCCGAAAGCAGATGCTTCTAAAAATCCTCCGGGTAGTAGAAGTTCTGCAGCTGGATTGTTTCAATTTATAAAAGAGACTTGGGATAGTATGATTAAGTCAAAAGGAAAGAAACATGGATTGTCTTCAGACACAAGTCCTTTTGATGCTAGAGCAAATGCTTTAATGGGTGGAGAATACATTAGTGATAATATGAAAGCAATTCAAAGTTCTGTTTTAAGTTCTCCACCAAATGCAGCTGATGTTTATATGGCCCACTTTATGGGTACTGGTGGGGCGAAACAATTCTTTAGAGAACTGAAGAAAAATCCAGATAAAACAGCATTTGATGCGTTTCCAAAAGCAGCAGCAGCTAATGCGACCATTTTTTATAAAGATGGAGACAAATCTAAACCTAGAACTTTTAGAGAAGTATATTCTTTAATGGCTCAGAAAATGTCGGTTGATCCAGGACCATCTTTAGCTAAAGCTGGAACTGGTCGAACTACTGGTGAAAAAGGTGAGGAACTTCTTTATAAAGCTGGAGAAAAAGCTAAAGATATATTTGGTATTCTTACTGGAGCTTTTGAGAAAATAAAGAATGCTTTTATTGATGCATTCACTAAAAGTTTTGATGACAGTGGATTAAAGAAAAGTCCTGGTGTAAAACCAATTGAAAAAGGTCCGGTTAGTGATGCAGCTCAGAGAACTTCAGAAACTAATGCTAAAGCTCTTGCCGATCAAAAACTTAAAGATGATGAGGAAAATAAGAAACCATGTAAAGCTGCTGGAGAATTTATTCAGAAACGAATAAAGATTATATTAGCCGATAAAAAATTTCAAGATTATTATGGTACTCATTTAATAGCAACCTCTGATGATAAAGGAGTTAAATTATCAAAGGATGATATTGAATCCGCGGCTGTTCAAATTGCAGCAAATGAATGGGATAATGGAGTTAACGTTCCTGGTGTTAATTACAAGTTTAATCCGGCAACAGCTCCATTTAATGATCTTCTTTACGATTCTACTATGGGTGGAAGTGGAAAAGACTATCTTAAAAAATATGATGAAACAAACGAAAATATTCGAACCCGAGCTGAAAAAGAAGCATCCAAAGCAGAATCAAAGAAAGAAGAAACAAAAGGTGGCGTTCCTACTAATAATGGTGTAGTTGATGCTCTTGGTGGAAGTTCACCGATTTCAGAAGTTGTTAGTACTTCTGGAAAAGGTGAGAAAGTTGCTGATCAAACTGTTGATTATTTTAACAAACTTTCTGATCCAGAAAAAGCTATTTATCTCGATATGATGTATAATGATGAGCACAAACCAATTCCACATGTTTTTAGGAAGGAAGCGAAACGACTTGGTAAATTAACAGCTGAAAAGGATATTATTGGTGCTGTCGGCCCTAAAGCTGGACCAGTTTCTGACGCTGATAAACAAATAGCAGAAGAAAATGCAAAGCGAGTAAAAGAAGGTAGAGAATCACTCACA
>Ga0265297_10005156_pt1 | contig 20356 bp, 16 predicted proteins | sample Munlanlwell13791_FD_192502 | JGI IMG/M metagenome (GOLD analysis project Ga0265297, IMG submission 192502) | Leachate microbial communities from a municipal landfill in Southern Ontario, Canada - Leachate well 137-91 | ecosystem: Engineered > Solid waste > Landfill > Unclassified | place...
AAAATTATTAGATTAACAATTATTAATAAATTACACTACTAAATTAACATTGTTAAATTAGTACTTACTGTATCTGATTAAATAACCAATGGAACAAAAAAATATTTCATTATTAGATTCTCTAAAATTATTATTTTTAAATCAAGATGATGTGTATAATAGTCTTTTTTCAAGGGAAATACAATTTATTAATAATTATTCCTATTTAATAGAAGATTGTATTTACAAACAATTACTTGAGCGCGATTTTTTGAAGTATAAGAAAATTTTAAATAAACCAAGGGAAAAAATTATTAATAAATCCCATATTTTTATTAAAAATGAAAATATTATTTGTAATAAAAATGATATTTGTGGTTCAATTGTAAAATATAATAAAATTTATTTTGAATGTAATATTATTATTGTTTATGGTGCTAATTATGTTTGCATTTCAATTTCGTCAGTAATAATTGATAAATTGTTAAAACTTAAACAAAATAAATATTCCCTGTTAGAATGTTTATTTTTCGAAAATAATGGTCCTCATATTTATACGATAATCCCCAATACGGTACAAAACTATAAACAATTTCTTTTGGATTATTATTCAAAACAAAAAGGAAAACAAAAAGGAAAAGAAAAAGAAAAAGAAATAGAAAAAGAAATGCAGAAAGAAAATCATAAATATATTAGTTATAATATTTATTGTAGTTGGTATTATATCAAAAAATATTCATACAATACAATAAAATTATTCTTAAATACCGAAAAACAAAAAAATTTGGAAAATTCTATCGTAAAATAATAAAAACCACCAAAATAAGATTTGTATTTTATGTTTTATTTTTTATTTTTTGCACATTTTAATTTTATTCATTGTGTTCCTAATTATATATTCATTGTATTCCTGACTCTGTATTTATATCATTATTTATATCATTATTTTTATCCTCATTTTTGTCCTCATTTTTTTCCTTATTTTTGTCCTCATTTTTTTCCTTATTTTTGTCATCAGTTATATTATCATTTCCAATATTTGTTTTATCTTTTTGGATTTCCGCCATCATTTTAAAATGTTCTTTTGTTTTAATATATTTTTGTCCTCCTGGTGCGTATATTTCTTCAATATATTCATCATAAAACTTTCGCAATGATATCATAAAAATTTGTGTTACTGATGTTTCTAATTTTAATTCTTTTTCAAGATATTCTTTAAATTCTTTATATTTCTTACTTTCTTTATAATATAATTTTCCAATATATTTCATAAAATGTTCAACATTAATTAATTGAATATATTCATTCTTTGAATTAAAATACCAAATTATTTTTTTTGCGCAATATTTAAAATTGTCAAAATATAATTTTTCATGATCAATAATTTCACAAAATAAATTGATTAATCCACATGTAAAATATGTATCATTAATACTAAATAAGGTTACGCTTTCGAACTTAAATTGTCCCTCTATAACAGCATATACGTAATTTCTTAGAGAATCAAATATTGGCATATTATCCGCATAATAATTACCTAAATTATTCATTGATGTTGTATTTCCTTTTGCTGTTGCCTGGAGATAATAATATTCCATTAAATTATAATCTTTATCAATACTTTCGCAATAAAAACCCATGCAATGCAGTGCATATATATTATCATTTTCTTTATCAATAATCATTAAAAAATATTTTTTCGCGAGATCATAATTTTTTTCAATTTGATGATAATATGAACTCAATTCACCAATAGAATTTAAATATCCTTTATCGGCGGCCATCGTTAAATATTTTTTCATTAGATCATAATTTTTTGTTTCTTTATGATAACATCCCAAATTGTTCATTGATGCACAACAACCTTTATCTATTGCCATAAGATAATATTTTTCCATCAAATCATATTTTTTTGATACATACTGATGATAATAACCTAAATTATACATCGAAGAAGTGCTTTCGTTATCTATTGATTGGAGACTAAACTTTTTAGCGAGTTCATAATCTTTTTCGACTTCTAAAAAATAACGATTTAATTTGCCAATCGAAATTGCGCTTCCCCTATTAATTGCCATAAGATAACACTTTTTCATTATGCCATAATTTTTAATAATAAATTGATAATAATCTCCCAAACAACATAATTCATCTCCAGTACATTCATCAAATATAATATCATTTGTTGGCGCATCGTCGGTAATTACATTAAATACTCTCCTTGTAAAACAATCACAATCCTTAAATTTTTCCTTGAGTAAATTTGTTTCTTCTTCATTTAAATCATTCGAATTACTTTCATTTTTGTTCATTTTTGATAATAAATAATTATTGTTAACAAGCAAATAAAATAAACAAGTATTATTAATAAGTAAAACAAATGAGCAAAATAACTAAGTGATACATAGAACACTAACAATACTAATAAACAGTAATAAATGACATTAAATAAATACAGCTAAATAAAAAAATCATTTTTTAAAAAAAATAAGCTCACATTTTTATTTTTGTTGATAATCTTTTTTATTTATAATATTTTTAATTTATAATTTTATTTTATTTGTTCATATTTACATAATTGTGTGTGTATTGCTTGTATTGTTTGTGTTTGTTTTATTTTCGCATTTGTTAATTTTCCCATTATTACACAAATCATTATTACACAAATCATTATTACACAAATCATTATTACACAAATCATTATTTCTTTCTTTCTTTGTTACTATTGATTCAAAATGTTTTTTGGTTTTAATATATCCTGATCCTCCAGGAGCATATTTTTCTTCGATATATTTATCATAATATTTCTTTAATAATATCATAAAAATCTGTGGCATCGATTTTTCTAAATTTAATTCTTTTGTAAGATATTCCTTATGTTCCTTATTTTTTTTACTTTTTCCATAATATAATCTTCCAATATATTTCATAAAATGTTCTAAATAGTCTAATGTTACATATTTATTATTTGAATTAAGATATGTTGTTATCCTTTTCACACAATATTTAAAGTTGTCGAACATTAATTTTTCATGATCAATGATTCCACAAAAGAAAATGATCAAGTTATTCTCCAGATTCTTTTCCTTACTAGAAAATAACTCAACATCAATAAACACAAAATGTCCTTTTATAGTAGCATATACATAATTTTGCAAAGAACTATACGATGGATTTTTTTTTAAGTAATAAAGATCTAAATTTTTCAACGCCGTATGATTTCCTTTTTCTGTTGCCTGCCAATAATAACATTCCATCATATTATAATTCTTAACAACAATTTCATAATAAAGGCCTATATTACATAACGCATGAATATTTCCATTATCAATTGCCATTGAAAAATATTTTTTCGCTGGATCATAATTTTTCTCTATTTCAAAATAATATAAACCTAAACTATTCATAGCATCAGAATATCCTTTTTCAATTGCCTGAAGGTAATATTTTTTCATTAGGTCATAATTTTTCTCTATTTGTTCATAATAACGACCTAAATTATTCATTGCACTAGAATTTCCTTTATCTATTGCTTGCAGATAATATTTTTTCATCAGATCATAATTCTTCTCTACGTATTCATAATATTTACCTAAACAATATAATTCCTCCCCTGTTCCATCTTCCATATGTTTATTATTAATAAGCATATCAAATATTTTTTTTGTAAAACACTTACAATCCCAGAATTTATCCTTAAGTAAGTTTATTTCTTCCTTGCTCAATTCTTCGCTCAATTCTCCCGAATTACTTCCATTTTGATCCATCTTTAATAATAAACAAATAAAATAATTAAATGGTTAAATGATATTTAAAATTCGATAAATACAAATAATTAATACTGAGAATTAATTGCGATATTGAATTAGTAATTAAAAAGTCATTTTAAAGAAAATCATTTTTTTTAAATCATTTTTAAAAAAAGTTGTCTAAAAAAAATAAAAATATTTATAATACAAATTTAATATTATAAAATTAACATTGTCGATTTAATATTATAAATTCAATATTATAAATTTAATTAGTCCGCATCTAAACCAGGACGAATATAATCATATGGATTCTTGCACACAGATGGTTTATTCCAAATCGATACTTCATCATATTGAATTGATGGAGTTTTCCTTAAATCGTGGCTCATGTATTTTGTACATCTGGTGTCTAATACTTCATTTGTAAAATGTTCATCTTCCGTATGTACGAAATTGTGACCTCCGATTAAATTTTCACATTCAGAAAATGTATTTGTCCAATCCTTATTTTTTCCCATGCAAGGACTTGGTAATAAGTCTGATGGTTTTAATGGTGTGTTTCTGTTTGTATTCGTATTCGCGCCAGTCATCAAAGCAGTTTTATCTTCTAGATTTTCTTTAATTCCGTTGTTCATTTTTGTATCTTCACTGATTGGATTGAATAAGTTTTTGTTAATATATTTTTCTTTTAAATATGCATCTTCATTAATTACAGTTTTACCTCTGTCCCCTTTTTCATAGCCTGTTACCATAAGCCCTTCTGTCTTTTTTTTATAAATAAAATAAACGATAACAGCGACTACTATGACAATAATTAAAATGCTTAAAATGTTCGCCATATTTTAAACTATTAGAAATATATTATTAATAAAATGAAAATATCGATTATATATAATATTCTCAAAAAAAAATTAAATTGTTGTTTATTTATTTTTATTAAATTAATTCGAACATTATTATTTATTCATTATATTTTTATCCACTTTTTACGGTTTACGAACCTTACGAGATTTACGAACCTTACGAGATTTACGAGATTTACGAGATTTACGAACCTTACGAGATTTACGCCCTATTTTTTGCTCATTTTGCATCTTTTTGGATCCGCGAACCTTGCGAGATTTACGAACTTTACGAGATTTACGAACTTTACGAGATTTACGAACCTTGCGAGATTTTTGAACTTTGCGCGATTTACGAACCTTGCGAGATTTTTGAACTTTGCGCGATTTACGAACTTTCGGTTTTTTCACTTTACGATTTTTTTTAACCCTGCGTTTTCTCTTGGCTCCTCCCAATTGTTCATTTTCATCATCTAAATATTTAACTTTGCGGGACTTGCGTAATTTGCGAGATTTGCGAGACTTGCGTAATTTGCGAGACTTGCGAGATTTGCGTAATTTGCGAGACTTATTTAATTTCCTAGATTTAATTGGTTTATGGGACTTAATTAATTTCCTTGATTTGCGCGATTTGTGTGACTTGCGCAATTTCCTGGATTTCCTTGATTTCCTTGATTTCCTTGATTTCCTTGATTTCCTCGATTTGTGTGATTTGTGTGATTTCCTCGATTTGTGTGATTTGCGCAGTTTCCTGGATTTATGTACTTTCTTTTTCTTTTTTCCACCTAACAAACCAGATAATGTTGGTCGAGCAATTTCTAAATATGGTAATCCTAGTTCTTTCTTTGTTTCTTCAATGTTATATTGTGTAATTAAATTTCCCGGAACCATTTCATTACCTAAATTAAAACCGAGGGGAGATAATCCTCTTTTAACTGCATCTTCGAATCTGCCCAATTGTAATGCCATTTTATTTTTGCAAGTACCATCAGGAGCATAGTGGCAACCTTTACTTTCGCACTTAGATTTATCACCTTTGTATTTTTCACAATATTCATGTTTATATTGGTTTTTAACATGATCTGTAATTTGTTCAATATATTTATTATTAAATTGAGCTTTCGAAATTTGTTGTTGTAATGCTCCTTTATGGTCAAAATCACGTTCTAAAATCCCAACACATTGGCGAATAGATCTTAAATCTTCATCATTTCCTGACATTATTGCATTTGATGATAAATTTCGAATTTCATTCATAAAATCTTGTTTGGAATTACTATGTAAATAATCGTCCAGTGTTTTTCCGAAACGAGCCAAACAAGAAGAATGATTATTCGCGACACTTTGCAAAGCCATTGCGCTCGCCATTAATGGCAATGCTTTGGCAGTTGCACCATGACCATATGGAATACCGTGATGATATGATTGCAAAAATGTATCAGCCATTCCAATTAATGGACTTGCGCGCCTGGCACTTGCCAAATAAACATTTTGATATGTTTTTTTCATTAAATCCACTTGTTTACCCAATTGGTCCATAACCCCAGTTCTCAAAATTTGAGCACTTTCCAAAGCTCTCCTTTGTTTATCTAATTTTGGATATGATCCCATTCTGCTGATATACCTACTAAATTGACCATCCATACTATTTTTATATGTTTGTAATAATAAAATCGCATCTGTGAGATTTTTCTTAATATATTCAGTATTATCACTCAATGACCTTTTGATTCTGTCTTCTACGGCATATAAGTCATCGCATAAATCTTGTTCAGATCGCATATTTTGTTTTGTTTTGGGACCAAATCGATTTCTGTATAACTGAATGTTACTGCCATAATATCTGTTAAAGAATTCGACCAATTTTTTAATACCTTCCTCAGGATTCGCCTTCTTTTTCCTGTTAATCATACAAGTTTCAGATACATTAGGAATTGATTCGGTAATTCTTTCACATAATGTTTCTATTGGCACTTCATTTCCTGTTTTATCTTTTAGTGCGATATCAAAACCTGCTTTATTTAAATCATTTGCTAATAATTGAACTTTGATTTTCTTAACACCCAATGGAAGATCGGAATTGTTTTGACAAACACTCCTGATCCTACCGAGTGAAATTGGTTCTGTTAATTGGTATGAACTTGATACTAAATTACCCATTTTATATCTAATGTGAAAATATAATTATTAAAAAATAAACAATGAATATATATATTTTGTAATATATAAAAAATATGAAAGTTATTTTTTATTATCTAAATTTTTAAATAATTCGCTATATATTTAAAAATAGTTTTTTATTATTTTTGAAAATAAAATTAAATAATTTTTGAAAATAAAATTAAATAATTTATTATTAATTTTTAATTAATATCGTTTATCAGTTCCTAAATGAAAACAAAAATGATAAATATCAAAACTATTATACGCTGCAAAAAAATATTATCTGATGGTAATCAATAAAAGGAAATAATGAAGCTGTGAATAATTTGGCCCAATATTACGAACGCAATTGCGATTATGATCTTGCTAAAAAATATTTATTAATTGAAAAAAAAAACAAAATATTTTAATATAATTATTCAATTATTCAATTTTTCAATTTTTCAATTATTCAATTATTCAATTATTCAATTATTCAATTATTCAATTTTTCAATTTTTCAATTTTTCAATTTTTCAATTTTTTAGACAGTGGACAATAATTATATTAAATATATTTATAGATATTTACCAAAATTTGTCAAATTGTGTTATTTTTTCTTGTTTACTTTTTTTTATTCTTCCGATAGAATTGCTAATTAATCTTTTTTTTTCGTGCTGCGTTTTCGTTTCATCCCAGTTTTTGAGTGTTTCCTAGTAATTTTTTTTGGATTTCTTTTTGTGTGTTTTCTGGTATATTTTTTTGTGTGCTTTTTTGTGTGTTTTTTTCGTTTTCCACCAGTTTGTTTTGGTGGTTCGCTTGACGTTAATTTAGATAATCCTGAAAATGTTGATTGTGCAATATTCCCAACACCAGATACGAGAGCTCCTACACTACCGGGTAAAAGTGCAGGATTTACTGCATTGAGAACTCCTTTTAAAATATCTCCTATAAATCCTGTTACTTTTGAAAATGTTTCTTTATATCCACCTCCATTTTCTTGAAAACCATAAGAATCTTCTAAATTATAATTTGTTTGCATTTTTGATTAATTGCAATTGCAATTTAAATTACGAATTAAATTGTGAATTAAATGCGAATTAAATAGCAAATTAAATTGCGAATTAAATAGTATAAAATATTAATTTCGGATTGCAAAAATATTTTAATAATTATAATATATATAATTTTGACAAATTATTATTTTTCCAAATTCATTTTATAATAACGAAAATGTTACAGCTCCCACATTTTTCATCATCATTTTATAACCAGGCTACATTATTTAATATTTTGCCATTCGCATTATATCATTTAAAACCTAAGGTTAATACTTGTGGTGTTTTAGCCGTTGTGCCAAATGCGAAAAATGGACTTGACTTTATTTTATCAAATTTAAATGGAAAATGGAATGATTTTTCTTCTATTTGTCGAGAATCTTCATTTGGAACTAATGAATATTGTACATTAAATAATGCATATGTTATGTCTAGAGGTTTAATAGCTGGTCTTAGCCCTAACGAAATTAAGGAAAATGGATCCGCAGAAAAAATATTCAAAGTTAAAGGGATGGATGAAAAAATATCTTTTTGTTGGAGTAAACTTAATAAAGCTAACGATCAATACGGAAATAATCATTATTTCAATATTGTTTATATTAATAAATCTGATATTTTTGATAGTTACCAAAAATTAACTGAACATATTGCTTCTCCATATTTACCAACTAAAATTATTAAAATACCTGACGAAGATATTAGTAAAACAATGCAAATTATTGTTAACAATAAACAATATGTAGAAACTGTTAATATGAATGATGGAACTAAATTAAATACAAGAATGACATCAATTTTTAATTGGATAGCAAATCATAAAGAAGAAATGAAATTATTTGTTGATAAATGTATTGTAAATGATAATCGACAACAAACTGTGGGTACTCCGAATGTAGTAGGCCAATTAAATCTTTCTTCGACTGTACCAAATGCACCTGGTGCACAAATCCCGACCTCATTTCCGGCTCAACTTCCGCCACATATGCCAAGAGATATTCAAACAACCGCCCTCGAGGCTAATTTATCATAACAGTTAAAATTTATTCCTAATCGAATCTATTTTTTCCGGTTCTAACGTATTTTTATTATAATTTCTATACATTTCATAATAAGGTTGAAATTTTACTTCATCATTTTTTTTTCCGAATTGGATTCCTTCTTCTTTGATTTTATTTTTAAATATGTTGAAGGTATTATTATTTTTTTGCGATTCAATAAATATGTCTTTTATTCTTTCATTTTCTGTATTACTAAACATTTCAGAATTATGGTATTTGCGGTACAGTATTATTATAATAATAATTGTAACAATAATAAATATTATCAATAATATATTCATTTTCCCGTTATAATAACAACAAAAAATAAATAATTTATTAATTGAACTATTTTATTAATTGAACTATTTTTTTAATTAAACTATATTTTAAGTAATGTAAAAAATAATTAATTGCATACTTTTAAAAAATTAATTAATATATTTTCCAGTTTAAAATATAATTATCGATTACTATTGATTATAGATTATTATTGATTATAATTACCAAAATAATTTACCATTGTAATTTATTCTCATAATATAATTAATGAAAAAAATAGCAAACAAAATAAAAAAAGTAAATAGAAAAAAAATGGATAAAACAAAAATGGATAAAATGAAAACAGGAAAAACAAAAATAAATAAAATGAAAACAGGAAAAATAAAAATGGATAAAACAAAAATGGATAAAACAAAAATGGATAAAATAAAAATGGGTAAAATGAAAATGAAAACAAAAAAAGAAAAGGATATTACAAAATCAATTATTAAAAATAAAATTTATATGGATAACAATGCAACAACTGCTGTTCATCCAATAGTAATATCGGCGATGAATCAAATAATGAAAAAATATTATGCCAATCCAAGTAGTAGCCATATATTAGGAATACAAGCGAGAAAATCGATCGAAAATTCGCGATTAATAATTGCGAATATTTTTGGAGTAAAACCAGGAGAAATTATATTTACTAGCTCAGCAACAGAATCTAACAATTTATTATTAAGAGGTTTCTTTTTATCAAATTTAAATAAAGGAAAACGGATTTTACTATCTCCGATTGAGCATGCTTCTGTACTCCAAACCTGTGGTGATTTAGAAAAAAGATATGGCGCAATTTTAGAATATTTAAAAGTTGATAAATATGGTATTTTAGATTTAGAAGATTTAGAAAAAAAATTAAAAATGTATAAAGATATTATTATTTGTACTGTTATGGGGGCAAATAATGAAATTGGAACTATTGAACCGGTGAAACAAATAGGATACTTATGCAAAAAATATCATGTTCATTTTCACTGTGATGCAACCCAATATGTCGGTCATTATATAATAGAACCTAAAAAAATGGGAATTTGTTCTATGACTTTTGCCGGTCATAAAATGCATGGACCAAGAGGAATTGGGGGATTATATTTAAAAGGATGTTCTGGAATTTGTTCATGTATAACAGGTGGAAAGCATGAACATGGTTTACGTGCTGGAACTGAATCGCCATATTTAGCTGGTGGATTAGCTATTGCATTAAAATATAATATTTCCAGACGCGAAGCAATAGAAAACAAAGTTTTAAAAATGAGAAATTATATGAGAGATATGTTAATTGATAAAATACCTAATATTATTATTAATGGCCATCCAACATTACATAAATTTAACACACTAAGTGTTTGTTTACAAGATATTAATAGTAGAGATTTCGTTAAAAATTTAAGTTTATTCGGAATATGTATGAATGTTGGTTCAGCTTGTTCATTGGGGAATAGAAGTAAGGTTTTAGAAGCGATAGGATTACCAATAGAAGTGGAAAATGGAGCATTTAGAATTAGTTTATCAGAATACAATACGATGAAAGAATGTTTATATGTTGTTAAAGTTATTAATATTCTTTACAATAAATTGAAAAATTCCAAAACAAAAAAATAAATATGGCAGAGTAATAATAATTAAGTGGTTAAATAACAAAAATAAAAAAATAAATAAATGAGTAAAATAACGGAAACAAAAATGAAATAGATGAGATATTAATTTTTAAATAAGTCCAATATCTGGATAAAAGAATTTGCGCGATTCATCAAAATAAATTCCTTCTAATTTCAAATTATTTATATCTTGTTTAAAATTGTAAGGCAATTTATTTTTTTCAATATCAGGATAATCCATTTTTATATTTTCTTCTTCTTTATACATTTGTTTAAATATTTCGGTTATTGTGTCAATAAATTCCTTTATGGTGAAACCTGTTTTAAAATTATTAACTTTGAAAACTATTTGTTTAAAATTCAATATTGGAAAATCAATGAGAATAAATATTTCACTTTCCCCAGTCATCCTGTTTTTATGTCCTATCATTGTATTATAATTATTAATCATCACTGACCCAATACAATATTCTAAATTTAAACGTCTACTAAACTTAATATATTTTATTTGCTCATCATTTACTTTTGTAATAGTTATTTTTTGATTTGTTCCATTTCCGTTTGTTCCATTTCCGTTTGTTCCAATTCCATTTGTTCCATTTCCATTTGTTCCATTTCTATTTGTTCCATTTGTTCCATTTGTTCCATTTCCATTTGTTCCATTTCCATTTGTTCCATTTCCATTTGTTCCATTAATTTTATTTTGATCCATTTTTAGCAAACAAATAAAGATAAACCAAAATGAATTGTGTGCATACTATTTTATAATGTACATTAATTTAAAAAGTCATTTTTTTAAAATTTAATTGTTTATTTAATAATATATTTTAACAGATAATTAATGAAATAATAATTAATGGAATAATAATTAAAATGGTTAATAAATTTATTTTGATATCTCTGGTTGTCATTGTTATTTTAATTATTATATTTTTGATCATCAAAAAATTTAATGCAAAAAAAAATAGAAATAAAATAAAAGAAAGTGACATAACAAAATATTTCAAACAAGATAATTTAACAGATCGAAATGATCAGATTAAAAAAAATGGCATAAACAAAATTGATACAAATGAAATTGATACAAATGAAATTGATATAAATGAAATTGATACAAATGAAATTGATACAAATGAAATTGATACAAACAAAATATTAAATTTAGCTCTTATTTATCATCATGGAATTTTAAACAGAGAAGGAGAAACAATTATATATCCAAACGGAAAAAAGGCTATTAACCATTATTACAAATATATTTATTTTGGCGGAAATCCTAATATATTGTTCAATATTGTTGACATATATGCATATGGAATACATAATTTTAATCCCGATATTAATAAAGCATTGGAAACGTGTGAATTTATTATTAAAAAATATCCTTTATTAATGGTGAAAGCAAGCAGAAAGAAAAGATTATTAAAAATGCAATTTATAAATGAATTACACGACCAAAATAATGCATATGACATTAATAATAATATTAATAATAATAATGATAATAATGACATTAATAATAATGATATTAATGATAATAATAATAATGATATTAATAATAATAATATTAATAATATTAATAATGTTGGCGGTAACGGTGGAAATATTTGGGCTGCGAATATTAATATTAATGGTATTGGTAATAGGAATAGGAATAGGAATATGAATTATTTTAGAGTTGTTGATGATATTTTAAATTATCAATTGGATGAACCTGACAATTTGTTTAATATGGATAACAATAATCACTTAAATAATTTGCAAACAATATTGAATAATATTGATTTAAATGAAAGAAATAGAGGCGCCGCCAATAATATTGTTAATAATGCTTTTGGCGATGGTATTCGTATTAATAATAATATGGGTAATTTAGTTGTTGTAAATTCGCAAAATGTTCACGATTCTATTATTAACGAAACAGTTGCGAAATCGATTGATAATTTAAAGCAAACAACACCAATAAATATAAATCCAGAGGAAAGTTTAAAACAAATAAAAGATTTAATAAAATCGTATCCGGAAAAAAGAAATAGTGCGCAACAAACTTTAGATTCTATAGAACGTACAACCATACCGGCAGGATTGGCCGGAGGAAAAAATATTTTACTTTCTGATTGTTTAAATTTGGTTTGGAATAGAATAAATCAATACCCACAAGATGAACAACAAAATTTAAAAGATTCGTTAGTTAACGAATTAGCTGAATCTGTGGAACATGGCGCAGTTGTTTGCACGCAAGGAAAATTAACCAGATTGGTTGACACATTAAATATTACTGATCCGGATGTTAAAATAATTCCTAAATATGCGTTAAATGATGAAATTATGATGAAAGCAAAAAAAATAAGAGATGGAATTTATGCTGAGTTATCAGAAACTGAAAAAAAGGCTGTAGATAATATTAACCCATCTACCGAAGATAATAAAATAAACGAAATTTATGAAAATAAAGTCAAAAATACGATTAAGAATGAAATTAAAAAAGATTATGCTGACACAAATTTACAAAAAGAAATAGAAAGAAATATGAATACTTGGATAAATAATATATTTTGAAATACACTATTGAAATATATTTTTGAAATATATTTTTTGAAAATTATATTAATATTTTTTTTAATAAATAATGTTATATATTATTTAATCTGGAAGTTATACGATTAATAATAAATGGATGATAAAATTAATGATTCTTTTATTAAATTGAATAATATAATGACTGAAATGACGGAGAAAATAAATAGCTCGTTCGTAAAAGCAAATAACAAAGAAGAAGTTAATAACGAAACAAATAAAGAAATTAATAATAAAGGAACTAATAAAGAACTTAATAAAGAAATTAATAAAGAAATTTATAAAGAAACTAATAATAAAGAAACTAATAATAAAGAAACTAATAATAATGAAACTAATAATAAAGAAACTAATAATAAAAAAATTAATAAAGAAACTAATAATGAAGAAACTAATAAAGAAACAAAAGAAGAAATTAATAAAAAAGCAAAAGAAAAAGAAGAAGCAAAAGGAGAAGTAAAAGGAGAAGTAAAAGGAGAAGTAAAAGGAGAAGTAAAAGGAGAAGTAAAAGGAGAAGTAAAAGAAGAAAAGAAAAATATTGAATGTTGTAAAAATAGTAATAATAATGATGATGACAATGATAATAAAAAAGATAAAAAAGATAAAAAAGATAAAACAGAAAAAAAAGATAAAAATGAATATGTGAATGATAAAAAATGGATGCAATTATCAGAAATACTTGATTATGAAACTAGTTCTAATAAAATAATTTATAAAATAAAAACAAAAAATAATAGTGAATTAGACAATTTAAAAATAAGTGATATTTTAAAGACAAAAGATAAGGCTTTGGATAATAGTATGCAAAATAGTATTAAAAAAATATTTAGTGGTGATTGGGACACATATAATACTTCTTCTTGTTTAATCGAAATTCGGGAAATTATAAATAGTTATTATAATATCGCAGGAAAAGAACAAATAGCAAAAAATTCGACAATTATTCTTGATCATATTGAACAACAAGAAACGTTGATATATGGAAAATATACATTATGCGATTTGTTAGTTAAAATCTGGAATTTTTGTATTAGATATTCAATTAAAACTAAAGAAATAGTTATAAATGAATTGGCATATTGTATTGAAAATGATAATATTATTTGCACAAAAGGGCAAGTACTTCATCTTATAAATTCTTTATGCGGGGTAATCAGTAATTTAAAGATTATTACAACAAAAGATATAAATGCCGAAATGATGAATAAAGCAAGTTTAATCGCTAAAAATGTTTACAATAAATTATCGAAAAAAGCAAAAAAAATAATTGATGGGGGCCAAGATAATATTAAAAATGAAAATAATATTAAAAATGAAAATAATATTAAAAATGAAAATAAAATTAAAAATAATCTGGCTGGTGAACAAAAGACAAATAATAGTGATGAATTATTTCTCGCTAATGATATGCCGCATGAATGTTCAGATGATAAACCGGAAAATAATAAAAATGGTGCAAATGGTGCAAATGATGCAAATGATGCAAATGATGCAAATGATGCAAATGATGCAAATGATGCAAATGATGCAAATGATGCAAATGATGCAAATAAAGAAATCGAAACAAGTGATAGCAGCGACTGTAGTGATAGTGATGAAAATAGTGAATATATAATTAAATATTATGAATACACAGTAAAGAAAAAAATTAAAAAAATATTAACGAAAGAATATAAAAATATTCTGCCAATAGACGAACTAAACAAAATTATTAATTCTTGGATTGATAAAATATTTTAATTGTTCATTTAATTTATTTAAATCACATATTTAAATAGTACATCATTACTTTTTTTGTTTATTATTTTACTTACTAATTATTTCATTTGTTTATTATTTTACTTACTAATTATTTCATTTATTATTTTACTTACTAATTATTTCATTTATTTATTATTTTGCTTACTGATTATTTCATTTGTTTATTATTTTACTTACTAATTATTTCATTTATTATTTTACTTATTTATTATTCTATTTGTTTATTATTTTCATAAATTTTTTTTATTTATTATTTTTTTTATTTATTATTTCATTTGTTTATTATTTCATTTGTTTATTATTTTTTGTGTGTTTTTTGTATTTCTTATGTTTCCTTTGTTTCTTGTGTGTTTTTAGTATTCTACTATTCATCCGTTTTCCTCCTCCGCTTTGGTTTGTTTGTTTTTTTCGTAAAAGTTTTATTAAAACAATTGCGACAATTATGGCAATTACAATAGCAATACCACCAATAATAATTATTTGCCAAGAATCTCCAAATAATGAACCTAATAATGAACCAGCTTCGGCAGTTGATTCTTGGTCAACATCAACAACTATATCTTGCGCGATTGATGAATCATTTAATGCGCTTTGAACACAATCAACGGCAACTGATGCTTTTTGTTCTGCTGTAACAAATGCTTGGAACCCTCCGACTTCTTGGAGTTGTTTAGAAATTAAAGAAGTGGCACATTTTTGAACTGTATCATTTTTAATATTGGATTCCAAATAATTGGCCAAATTAGAAATACTTGTTGAATATGTCGATTGCAAAAATCCGCCTTCTGCGTCTGATTTTTGCTTTATTGCTTCTGCCATTTTTTCGGCAATATCGGCAGTCATTTTAAAATTTTGCAATGATTTTAAATCTACTGTTGCATCTTGTGTATAAGTTGAGCCAACTCCGACACCACTAATTTTTTGTATTTGAGTGGAATCTACGGAACCAGTTGTTATTACTGATGTATTAACAATAATATTAGCTATGGCGCTATTGACAACCTCCGATATCGTTTTTGATTCTGTTATTCCCATTATAATACTTGATTATTATACTTGATTATAATACTTGATTATTAACTTGATTATAATACCTAATAATTATACCTAATTATATTTTAGTATGTATATTATTAACGTTCATAATATTATTATTGTTTAAAAATATTAATAACATTCAAAATATTTCTTAAATATTAAAAACAAAAATATTAAAAAATACAATTTGAAATATTAAAAATATTTAAATATTAAAAAATACAATTGAAATATTAAAAACAAAAATATTAAAAAATACAATTTGAAATATTAAAAACAAAAATATTAAAAATACAATTGAAATATTATTTGATAGTATAAAAATAATCATTTTGTCATTTTCTTGTTTTTAATATATATCTATGAATGTTAACAATAATTAATTTATAATTAATCATCAATTTAATACGCTAAAAATGACAGCAATAGGAGGAACTCCATTTAGTTTATCAGATTTGACCGGTTTAAGTGTTGGGCAAACAAAGAGTTCAGCCAAAGGGTGTTGCGGAAAATTATTGTATGGTTATTCAGCTTCTCAGTCCGAGGCAGATTGTATAAGTAGTGGATTTAATTATCCTCAAAATGGTGAATTTGCATTTGTCCCCGGAACCGGTTCAGAATGTGGGATGGATTGCCGGAAATATGGGACAGAATATACAGGTTACACAACTTGTTATGGGAATCGTCCTAGTGTTAAAAGATTAAGTTTTAATGCTGATTCTAGAACTTGTTGCACTGAATGCCCTACAAGCAAGATAATAAAAGGGAGTGATGGCGTAGAACGAACTTGCGATCCACAATATTTAAATCCTGGTGGTACATCTTGTTTTAATTATATGACTGAATATTGCGGACAAGGAAATAATATTTTTTCGAAAGATAGTTGTAAAAAATTTGCGATTAATAATTCTGGCAATGCCTTACAAATTAAAAAAAAATATTGCACCGCGGATAAATTAGGATCTGATCCATATTGTAGAGAATTTATATTAAGTTCTGAAGCACAAGGAAATATGGATTCAGAAGTAGGAACATATTGCTCAAAAAAACCAAAAATTGTAAAACCATATGAAAAATTTGAAAATTTTGCATCCGTAGGAAAAACAGCAAAAGATTCATTAACACCAATATCCACATCAACAAATAATACAGCAGTAACTGATAATACAGCAGTAACTGATAATACAGCGGTAACTGACAATACAACAAATAATACAACAAATAATACAACAAATAATACAGTAAATAATACAACAAATAATACAACAAATAATACAGTGGTAACTGATAATACTGAAGTAACAGATAATACAACAGATACTACAACAAATAATACAACAAATAATACAACAAATAATACAGCAAATAATACAACGAATAATACAGTGGTAACTGATAATACTGAAGTGACAGATAAAACAACAGATACTACAACAACAGACTCTGAAATGATTGATGATCCAATTTGTAATTGTGTTAATTCCCCATTAAATAATGAGAGCGTAGGATGTCCTCATCAATTTGATTCTAAATGTGTTTTACAGGGATACAAATCATATGCAATGTTAAATTCTGTGTGTGCTGATAGAATCACATGCAATATGCAACAATATTTCGGAGACGATTCAAAAACTATACTAGTTGGTTCTAAAGTCGATCAAAATTGTGGGACGCAATCAACAGGGTCAGGATCAACTTCATCAGGAGAATCAACATCCGGAGATTCATCAACTTCTGGAGATTCATCAACTTCTGGAGATTCATCAACTTCTGGAGATTCATCAACATCCGGAGATTCATCAACTTCTGGAGATTCATCAACTTCTGGAGATTCATCAACAAATGACGTATTATTAGGAGAAATATTATCTGGGGGAATTGGATCAAAAAAAATATATATCATAATAGGAATAATCGTTGGATTAATTTTAATAGGAACAATTTCAACAATAATAATAATTAAAAGAAGAAAAAATAAACAAAAAAATTAAAAGAAGAATAAAAAAATTAAACAAAAATTAAACAAAAAATTAAACAAAAAATTAAACAAAAAAAATAAATTAATAAAAAACATTATTAATTATATTATTGTTGAATTATTCACATTACATATATTATACCAGCATAATATCAATATTATACCAACATTATTCCAACATTATACCGTCATTATACCAACATTATACCGGCATTATTCCAACATTATCAGTATTAATTTCTGTATTATTTTACCTTGTATTACTTTACATTATATTTTGTACTTTCCTGAATTTGCGATTAATTCGAAATGGTTTTTAGTTTTAATATATTCTTTACCGCCAGGCATATATATTTTTTCTAAATATCTAAAATAACAAAGGTCTAAATATTCTATCAATAATTGTGAACCATTATTTTTTATTATTTTTTTGATAATCTCCCTCTTTTTTTTGTTTTCCGTTTTATCATTTTTATCACTTTTATCATTTATATCATTTTTATTATTTTTATCATTTTTGTTTTCTGTTTTGCCATTATGGTAATAATATATAACACCAACATATTCCGCAAAATATTTAATATTTTTTAATTCGGTTTTTAATTTATAACATTCCGATTCTCTATTGTATAGATTATTATGGATACAATTAACAATTTTTAATAAACAAAAATTGAAATCTTCTAAGTGTAAATTGTTTATATAATTTTTCTTAAATATTGAACAAAATAAATCAATTATTTTATAGTACCATATATCGTTGACATTATTATTATTAAACATACCGATATATTTAAATCTAATATTTCCTTTAATAATTGCGAATAAATAATTTTGTAAATTTTTATCATATAATTTATTATTTATATAATATCTGCCGAGGCTATAAGCTGCACTTCTACCTTTATTCCCTTTGCTAATTGCCATTAGATAATATTTTTCCGTTAAATCATATTTTTTTTTGCGTTGATAATATACAGCCAAATAACACATTGCATAGTGATCTCCATTATCTGCTGCCATTGAAAAATATTTTGTCGTTAGGTCATCATTTTTTTCAATACTATAATAATAAAAACCTAACCAAAACATTGCAAAAACATCTTCTTTATCAGCCGCCATTTTATAATATTTTTTTGCGAGATCATAATTTTTTTCTGTAAATTCATAATAATTACCTAAATTATCCATAGCATTAACACTTCCTTTATCAATTGCTCCGAGGTAATATTTTTTCGCGAGGTCATAATTTTTTATATATAAAAAATACACACCCAAATAATATAAATCATCAACACTACAATCGCTAAAATTATGCTCAAATATTATTCCTTTAATAAATAAATTATAGTTTTTTTTTTTATATTAATAGGATCAATAAGGTTTATTCTGGAAAAAAATTCCAGTTCGTCAGTTTCCGTTTCATTTATAACACCACCCATTATTAAAATATCCGCAAAATTATATTATTCATATTACAATAATTAATATAGTAAACAGAATGAAATAAGATATTTAGTACATTGACTCTTAAATAAAAAAAATCATTTTTTGTTATAATTATCTGTTCAGTATAATATTCTACTTTGTTTTTATTTTTAATTATTTTATTATTATTTTATTTTTCTCATTTTTTTATCTTTGCTACTTTATTTTTTGTTTTATGTTATATTTTTAATATTTCATATTAACGATTAATTCAAAATGTTTTTAGTTTTGTTATATCTTTCCTTTTCTTTTTTAAGAGATTCATAATAATAAAGATTCAAATATTCCATAAATAATTGTGAAATATTTTTTTTTGTCGAAAACAATTTATTAATGTATTTTTTTCTGTTTAGTTCATTATTATTTTTATTTTTATATTTTCTTTCATAATATAATTCAGCAATATATTTAATAAAATGTTTAATATCTTTCAATCCACCATATTCATCATATTCATTTTCGTACACATCTTTTAAATTTATATTATCTGGTCTGGCACATTTATTTGTTCCAATATATTTTTTTGTTCCATTAATATAATTAATAATTTTAGGTGTTATATAATTGAAATTATCAATATTCAAATCATTACATTTTATTATTGAACAAATGAAATTTAATATTCGAATAATCAAAATATTATTGATAATTTTATTGAAAAAATCACATTCGGCAAATAGTAATTTTCCTTTAAAAATGGCAAATATATAATCACGAATATCTTTTTTAATTGGTAAATAATAACAATAATACCACAACAAATCATCACCCGCATAGAT
>Ga0265297_10005157_pt1 | contig 20354 bp, 24 predicted proteins | sample Munlanlwell13791_FD_192502 | JGI IMG/M metagenome (GOLD analysis project Ga0265297, IMG submission 192502) | Leachate microbial communities from a municipal landfill in Southern Ontario, Canada - Leachate well 137-91 | ecosystem: Engineered > Solid waste > Landfill > Unclassified | place...
ACTTGCCCCCCACCACACGTCTCGTCGTCGATCTCGGTGCGCATATTGGCGCATTCTCGCTGCGCGCCCACCATGACTTCCCCAGCGCGATCTATCTCGCGGTCGAGCCGGAACCCGACAACTTCGCCCTCCTCCAGCGCAACCTTGCCTGGAACAAAACGCCCATTAAAGCATACTGCTGCCACCGCTGGGTAGGTCGGCTTGAAGATGGTGAAACTGCCTTTCTTCAACTCGCGCCGGGCCGGTCGGGCAGCCACCGCATTACCCGCACGCCCACACCCACCCCTGCCCCGCCACCCATCTCGCTGGCCGAACTGCTGCACCACACTAACACTGTTCCCGGCGACTACGCGCTGCTCAAGCTCGATATCGAGGGTGGTGAGTGGGATTTCTTCCGCAACACACCCCCCTTCCTGATCGCTGCTTTTGGCGTTATCGTGGGCGAACACCACGGCCCCCTTGACCGCTTTACCACCGAAATCCAATATTGTGAAGGATTGCAAAATCATGTTATAATGCACCACAATTACAGGGCACAGTGGGAGTTGGGCATTTTTGCCGCAGTCAAGAAAACATTACTCCCGCCACACGAAGGAGATATGCTGTGAAAGCTACAACGGTCGTCTTCATTATTACGTTTATCCTCGTTGTCGCCGGCGGCCTGCTCATGACCGCCAAGTACCTGAGCGATTTCCTGCGCCCGCTGCCCGATTGCATCAAGGGTGCGCTCATCGTCATCCTCTTCACCTTGTTCTTCTATGCGGGCTGGCGCATCGTGTTCAGCGAGGACGGCAATATCTTCCGCGGAGGGCCATTCTGATGACCTGGGAGCGTATTACACCAACGCACTATAAGCAAGCTGCGGACGGCTTCACCATCGAAGTCATCCGCGCGCCCATCGGCTGGCAGTGGTACATCTGGCGCGGCCCACAATCCAAACAATTGCTCATTGCCTCCAACCGCGACGCCGATGATACGGACAGCGCGCTGGGCCGCCATAAGCTCTACTACAACACGCACCGCGCGGCCAAGCGCGCTGCGCAGAGCGCCTTGACGGCACTTATACACACTGTGGGACAGGACGATGGCAGTAGTGACACAACCCAAAACTGAGCGCGAGCAGCAGTTGGAGCGCCGCCTCAAGACGCTGCAACATACGCTGGATCAAACTGTCGCTGCTGCACAAAGACTGGCGGGCCGCATAAGATGCTTGCCGCACGCCGATATAGATTCCGCCGTCAAAGAATACGACAGTGCAATGCGGAAAATTGCTATGCAGTACGTGCGCGGCAACTTAACTACTGACCTGGATCATCTCGTCATGCTCGTCGACAACGATCCGGTCCTGTTCGACCACGATGAGGACTACAGCGAAGAACCCTGGCGCTGCGCCTTTTGCGGCATCCATGCCAATGAATCCGACCCAATGGCCTTCCCACACGCCGATTGGTGTGACTGGATGCTAGTCATACGGTATCTGCGCGAGCACCCGGCACGAGATGTGCTCAAATTGCATCTCATCGATACTTGGGGATGGCCGGATGATAAACATCACTGAACTCAAAGACGCCAAGATTGTTGCCGATAACGAAGCCGCTATCGCGGACCTGGAGCAGCAGATCGCTTCCTTGCGCAGCATCGTAGGCACGCTCTCTGGCCTGCTGGGCATGATCGACGACATTGCCCGAAAAGCCAATCTTCCCGCGTGGCCCAGCATCCAAACCACGCTGCGCGAATGCGCTGAGCAGTACCTGCGGCGCGAACTGAACAACCATGATCCTGTGGTCCGGCACCTGATTATCCTGGCTTCCCTCGATCCGGTTTGGCCCACTAAAGTCGATGGCCGCGAGGCATGGAAATGCGCTATCTGCCACGTCATCGATGCACGCACCATGTATGGTAACTTCGTGCCCAGCAACCCAGTTACCTTTCCCCACGCCGAATACTGCGATTGGGTCAAGGCGCGCCGATTCCTCGAACTCATGGGCGTGAACCTGCCCACAGTTCGATACCACTTGCCCTCGCAAGCCGTAATAATCTTTGACAACCGCACCGAAACGCGAGGATACAATCCATGAAACTGTGTCTCATTATGATGATAGGCGCGGGCGAGGCCGACCTGCTGCAATCACACTTGCCTGCCTACATCCATGCCGTGGATGGTTTCATTGCACTAAACAACAACAACGACGCCGCCAGCCTGGAAGTCGCGCGCGCATACAATGCGCAGATCATCGACCACAACTGGGACTGGCGCTTCGACACGGCACAGAACCGCCTGATCGAGCTTGCCGAAAGCGCCGGCTATGACGCCGTACTCAAATCTGACCCCGACGAGTGCTGGTTCGGCGCACACATTGCCCAACTCAGAGCGGACCTGGAACACTACCTCGGCGTCCAGACGCCCTGGTACAACTTTTTTGGCGACCGCTGCCACTACGTCCCCTACCCACCCTTCTATCCCGATCACCATATGCGCATCTGGCGGCTCGGCCACGGCGTGCGCTATGAAAGGCCGCGCCATTCCATTCCCAACCGCGCGGCCCTTGGCTGGCGCGATCACCACGAAGTTCTGGTGCGCGGCGATATCCATTGCTACCACTATGGCTGGACGCGCGCGACCGAATACCTCAACTGGCGTATGGCCAACTACCGCCGCACCGAGCAAGGCCTGCCGCCACTCCCAACCGGCGCACCTGTGCCCGAAAGCGAGCGCCAGTACGCCCCGCGCGAAACCGTCCCATTCGTCGGCCTGCAACCCATACACCCTATCACAAAGGAGGTGATTGACCTTGACCGCATACGATGAGGACAACGAAAGGCCCGCCGGCCCCATGCCGCTCGCTGAAGCGCTCCGCATCATTGAACAGACCGCACAGAAGCTCCGCGCCCAACTCGCGCGCGGCACTGCACTTGCGCAACGTGGACATTTGACATACAATCAATCTGATCCATCGCCACAGGAGGACAGGCATGACGCAGATTGAGTATGCAATTATCACCATGCGCGGGATGGTCACCATCGAGGTGCGGCGCTGCACGGACGAAGGGGCGGAACTCATCTACGAAGGCAATATCTACGCCGGCCTTGCCAAGCTTGGCCAGGAAGGCTGGACCATACCCGATAGCGCGACCTTGCAGCAAGGCGCGATGTTTCTCGCCACCCGCGCCCTGGACCTGGATGATCCGCAGCCGCAGGAAACGCCCGACGCCAAACCCAAACGGCGCGGCCCGCGCACCCAGGCCGAGGACGACGAAAGTGAGCCAGACGAGACGTGACCGCGCGCAGCCTTGCTATTGCCTTCTCGTCCGCTGAGGATGACGCCCACCCCGGCGCATACCCCTATAATGGCGGCATGAAGCTCTACAATATCTGGCGCAGCGCGCTCGTGAGCACCGCTGCGCTGGACTACGCCGCCGGGATATGCGGCTACGGGCGCGCTGAAACCAGCATCCTCACCGCCGGCGACCAGTGGCGGAACTTCGAGTGGCTGACCTATCCCGGCGGCATCCTGCCCATCGACGACTTCGAGGCGCGCCTCACCGCCAGCCCGCCCGACGCCTTGCGCCTCGTCACCTTCTGGCTGCCCTCCAAGGCGCTGATCGACCTGGCGCGCCGACACAACCAGCCCATCTACTACTACGACCACGAGATACGCTGGACGATCGCGCACCGCACCCTTCTGGACCAGTACCTCCACGACGGCCTCCTTGCCCCAGAACGCATCGCCGTCCATACCACGCACACCGCTGCCTGGTACATGGCGCACTACAATTTCAACCCAACGCATATTCCCCAGGTCATCGATACCGATCTGTGGAGCAACTGGGTCACCAGCCAGCCGGAGCGCGACCCGCCCACGCTGGGCTACATCGTGCAGGACAACCAAAGTCTCGAATATGTCGGCAAAATCCTGCACCACCTCAACATAAACCACCCACATCTCAGCCCGATCCGCATTATGGAAATCCACGGCTCGGAGTCGCAAGTTGCCGCCCAAATGCAGCAATGCCACATCTACCTCAGCCTGCACCAGGGCAAGCACCCACTGTGGGGTGAGGGCTGCCCCATCCCCGGCATGGAAGCAATGGCCGCCGGCTGCATCGTCGTCGCCTTCGATGTCATTGGCAACCGCGCATACCTGCGCCACAACTACAATGGCTACCTCGTGTCCAACGGCGACTGGCAGGCAATGGCCGACCGCATTGCTGCCATTCTGACGCGCGGCGCATTCGATATCGAGAACGACCGGCTGCGCGGCCTGGACTATCTGCGCCGCACCCACGACCCATACTACAATACCGACCTGCCCATCCAGTTCCTCAAATGGTTACGCCTATGAACACGCCTACCCAAGACGCCTTGCGCCACACCATCAAGTCAGGCGATGTCCTCATCACCGACGCCGAGATCGCCTGCCTCGCCCACTACGCCCGCAAGGCCAGCGACGCCGCCGAGATCGGCGCGGGCTTCGGCGTCATGACCGGCATCCTGCTCGCCACACTGCACCGCAGCGCCCACCGCAGCGCCCACCTGCTCAGCATCGATCCATTCCTGCCCGACAGCATGAACCCAAACCTGCACGCCACCCAACAGCAGTGCGCCAACAACGCCCTCGCCATCGCCAGCTGGCTCCGACCCGACGCCATGAAAGACATCGTATGGGCACTACGCGCCACGACCAGCGCCCAGGCTGCCCAGGACCACGTCAGCACGCTCGATCTTATCGTCATCGACGGCGACCACCACTACGACGCCGTGCTACAGGATTTCCAGCTGTGGTCGCCCAAGCTGCGCACGGATGGCTACATCCTCATCCACGATAGCCGCCGCCTCGCCGACGCGCCCAACGGCGCTTATGCCCAGGGCTGGCCCGGCCCCACCGACTTCATCGAGCGCTATATCAAAACACAGCAGCATGACTGGTGGCGCGTATGCGACACGGCATATAGCTTCACCGTTATTCGCCGCCACTCATTCCACGAGGAGGAACCCTGTGACTAAGAAGAAAACCAAGAAGAAAGCCGCGCCCGCCCGGTCAGAAAAGCCCATCGTCGTCTTTGGCCTGGGCAAGCTGGGCCTGCCCCTGGCCTGCCTGCTCGCCCGTCACTATCACGTCACGGGCCTGGACACGTCACGCCGGCGCGTTGCCGCCATCGAGCACGACGAGTTCAACGATCAGGACCGCGAACCCCAAGTCGAAGCGCTCTTTGCCGATGTTCATGGCCTTACCGATACCACCCACTCACTCAGCGTGGCACATCTCGGCAGTAATACCCGTGATTTCTTGACTCTCGGCGACGACTTCGTCACGCTGATCGGCGCGGCGCAGGCCATCTTCATCGCCGTGCCCACGCCAGAGGACGAGCAGGGCCGCCTGTCAAGCGAGCACGTCGTCCAGGCCATGAACGATATCCATGACGCCCGCTACGCCTGTGGAAAGCACGCCAACCCGGACACAATCATCTTCATCGTCTCAACCCTCATGCCGGGCGAAACCGAAGCGCTGCGCGAGTATACGCCCGATCTCCAGGTCATCTACGCGCCCACGCTCATCGCGCTCGGCAGCGTGGTCGAGAACCTGATGCATCCCTCCCAGGTTATGATCGGATGGGATGACTGGTATGCCGGCACTGCCGATATTGCCGTAAGCGACCGCATCGAAGCCTATCTTGGCGCGCTGACCGAGCGCGGCACCCTGGCCGGCCTCCATACCACTTACGCGCGTACCGCCGAGGTCGAAGTCGCCAAGCTCAGCATCAACGCCATGCTCACCAGCCGCGTCGCCTTCGCACAGGCGGTCATGGCTCTCTGCGATCAATATCCCAACTGCGACGCCCACAATACCCTTGACCTCATCGGCAGCGACCCGCGCATCGGCCACGCCTATCTCGCCCCCGGCCTCGGCGCGGGCGGCCCATGTCTGCCGCGCGATACGCTGGCCCTCGCCGCCGACGCCATTCACCCACTCGCCCAGGGCCACTTCCAGAACATCGCCGCCACCAACGACCTCATGGCGCACTACGCCGCCGCTGCCTGTGGCCTCGTCCGCACCGTCGCCATCCTCGGCGCGCCTTACAAACTCGGCACGCCCAACGAAACCCAAAGCGCCGCCCACACCATTGCTGCCATACTCAAAACACGCGGCACCGCGGCCTGGTTGCACAACCCAGAGTATGACACCGCCGAGGCCGCCCTTGCCCTCACCGTCCACGCTGACGCTGCCATCATCGCCCTGCCCCATCCCATGTACGCCACCCTACATCTCGCCAGCATAGATTGGAGCATTGCAAAATGCCACACCATCATCGACCCCTGGCGCACACTCCACACGCCGCCGCCCAAACACATCGACTACATCGTGCCCGGCCACTTCCTCCTCGACCACGCGCCGTGAACCCAAAAGACCCCCACGAATGGAGGCCTTTGGCAGACTTGCGTCTGGGGTTTTGGGGTTGCCCACATGATAGCACAGAACCGGTGAAACTGCAATGAACACACAATACTGCCTGGGTGTCACACGTTCTCTTAAAGACATTGGCTGGCTGTCGGTGGACCTGGCCGGCGCGCCGGACGTGCAGTGCGATTTCGCACATCTGACGCTGCCAGAGCCGGCAAGCGTACTGGTCGCCTCCCACGTCCTGGAGCATATCCCCCAGCGCGGGCGCGGCGAGGACCGCGTGCGCCGTACAATTGAAATACTCACGTGCTGGCACAGCCAGATGCAACCTGACGCAGCGCTGATCGTGTGTGTACCTGATGGCGACCTGGTGACGCGCCTCATGATCGAACGCCCGCATAACTACTGGAGTTTAAGTAACACTGAGTTCCGCGATATCCTGGGCCTGATCTATGGCGGCAACCAGGATGACCTGAACCGACACTACATGCTATTCAATCAAAGCTGCTTATCATGGTGCCTGGCGCAGGCTGGTTTCATCGAGATCGAACGTATACCACCAGAGCGCGACCTCTGGCCTGGCTTGCCGCGCACACTCAACACGGCAGCGCATGACCTGCGCTCACTAAACCTGGTCGCATTTGTCGCGTGAGGCAAACATGAAGATCACCCTCGCTTTCGACATCTTTAACAAAGAGGACAGCATTGCCGCAGTGCTGCAATCCTGGCTCGCTACGACTTCGGGCAAGCATGACATCGAGGTTATCGCAGTGTATGATGCCTGTGTGGACACCTCACGCACTATTGCCGAAGAAGTCGTCCGTGATGCCGGTGTCGCATACCAGGGCCTCGAAACTGATGACGTGTTCGAGATCAAAGCCAATAACGCCGCGCTCAAAGTCGCTACTGGCGACCTGATCGTGTTTGTCCAGGACGATAACCTGATGTGGGACCGCAATTGGGACGCGCTGCTTGCCCGTATCGCCGCGCTGCCTCGAACGGGTGCAATGGGCTTGCTCGCCGGCTTGAAAGTTTATCCCAGCGGCACATACGAGCGCATCGAGTGTTGGCGGGAGCGCAAAGGCGACCACTACGCCAAGCACAATATCTCGCCTGATCGATACCCGCTGGCGGCGTACTCGGTCAACGCCATAAACCGGCCTTTTGCTATCGCCACCAGCTTGCTGCGTGCCCAGGGCGGATTGGATGAAACCTACTGCCCGATGGATTTCGACGATCTCAGCCTAAGCATCGACCTTTTCAGAAAGGGCTATACCAACTACTATATCCCCTTCGCTGTCGTCAACACCTCGGCCAAGTTCAGCACTATCGGACCGAAACAGGCAGCGGCCAACTACCAGCATGGCCGACAAGTATTCCTGGACCGGCACCTCGACTACCTCGGCGGGCAATACTACACGCCGTGTGCCCAGCCCATCGTCACTCTAAAAGAATATGACGGCGGTATCACGTATGCTGACGATCTTTAGCACCCTGAAGGCAATCGACGATGAAACTGAGCTTGCCCAAACTAACGCGCTCCGCTCCTGGCAACAAATTGCGGGCGTTGCGGGAGTCCTTGTCTTCGGCAACGACCGAGGCGTCGCAGAACTTTGTCAAAGAACTGGGGTCGCCCACCACCCCGATATCGAAACCACTCCCGCCGGCACGCCAAGTGTGGCAGGCTTGTTCGCCAGAGCACGACGGCTATGCACAACACCTAACCTGGTCTATGCCAACGCTGACATCATTCTCCTGGGAGACATCGCCGGCGCAATCCGCGCCGCATCCAGCATCGAATCGCCTTTCCTCATCGTTGGACAGCGCACCGACCTCGCGCATATTCCACATCTTGACTTCGATAGTCCCACCTGGCGCGCCGATGCCGCCAATCTTGCACAACAAGGCGCTCTGCACCAAAAGTCAGGCATCGATTACTTCATCTTCCCCAGAGAACTTTATGCCGACCTCCCCGCCTTCGCGCTGGCACGTTGGACTTGGGACAATTACCTCGTCTGGCACGCAGTGGAGCACGCACGTGCCCGGCTCATCGATGCCACGGCTGCCATCACAGCACTACACCAGTTCCACCCCAAACGCGCCGGCTACCACAGCGCCGACGCCCAGCGGAACCGCGACCTGACCCAGGGCACGGGCTTTCGCGTCCTTACCATCGCGCACGCCACACACCGCTACCAAAATGGCGCACTGACACCCACCTCATAATGTAGACACGTCTCAACAAAACTCCGCGCGCTCTTGACTTTGCCGCACGCTCAGGATATACTGAGTGTGTAATGCTACGGCAAAGTTTCGTGTTTATCTCAAAGCCACCAAGTTAAAGGGGGCGCGATGCCGTACAAAGTGTTCAAGCGCGGCGACCAGTTCTGTGTCTTCAAGCTCGACGCCGAGGGCGAGCCGTCAGAGCAACTCAAATGCTATGGCACGAAGGCGCAGGCAGAGCGCTATCACCGCGCGTTGGAAGCCAATGTCTCCGATATGGCCCCCGAAGGCAGCCTCAACGCGCTTCTGGAAGAATTGGACGCCGCCGTTGCCGGCTCCAGCAAATTCCCCACCGACCGCGATAGCCGCGCCTGGGCGCGCTGGGTATTCCCAACTCAGGTCGTCGTCGCCACGTTTAAGGACAACAAGGAAACGCTGTGGCGTGCTGACTGGTCACGCGATGCCGAGGGCAAGATTGCCTTTTCTGAAGTCGTCCAGGTCGAGGAAGTGCCCATCTTCCGGCCCGTCAGCGAAATTGCTAACTTTGAGGCCAGCTTTGCCCCCGCCATTCTAAGTATCTCCGCCGGCGATGACGAGGTCATCGAAAGCACGCTCGTTTGGGAGTTCGAAGGCAAGCATCCCGCCATTCCCACTTTTGCCAACGTCAATACTGAACTCCTATTTGCCGAAGACCAGGCGCAGGGCACGGACCCGTTTCTCGTCGTTATGCCGGTCGCGCGCGTAGGCGAGACTTCCAAGAACGGGCGTCATTACGACGAGAACCTGGTTTCGGCTATCGAGCGCCAGTTGCCAGGTTTGGGTGGCGTGCGTGGCCACGTCCCGGTCAAGGATCGGGGCAACGCCTACCCGCCCGAAGTCGTGGATTGGATCGGCGCGCGGCGCATTGGGCAGACGCTCTGGGCCAAGGCCTATGTCCCGCCCGGCCCAACGCGCGATGAGATCAGACGCCTCAAGGCGCGGGGCGGGAAGCTCGCCACGTCCATCTACGGCGTCATGCGGCGCAAAGTCGCGCCCAACGGCAAGGTTTCTGAGCCGGAACTGATCCTCGAAAGCCTTGACCTCGCGCCGCCTTCCCGCGCGGCGCTTGACCTCGGCGGAGAGTTCGCCGTCGTGTCCGAGATCGCCACCGAACTACAGCACGCTGAGGGCGTCTATGCCGGCGATCCCTGGCATATCGAAACCACTTACCTTAATGAAGAGGAGCTTACCATGCCTACAAAGGCTGAGATGATTGCTGAACTGACCGCGCGGGACGCCGATCTGCTTCCTGAAGCCGTCAGGCAGGCAATTGCCAAGAAACTCCAGCTTGAGGCCGACGTGGAGCGCGTCGCAGAACTGGAGGCGCACAATAAGTCACTGACCGATCAGGTCGCAGAACTGACCGAGAACCTCAACGGCGCGCAGGCCAAGCTTCAGGCCAGCGAGCAGTCCTATGCCGTTATCACTGCCGAGATGCAGAAGTTCGCGCTCCAGGACGCGCTCGCCAAGGTCGTCACCATCGAGGTCCTGCGCCCAGTCGTGGAGCAGATGGTTCAGCTGCGCTTGCTTCAGCATGACAGCGAGGCGCAGCCCGACCTGTCAGCCCTGGTCACGGAAATCTGGGACAGCGAGGCGATGCAGCCACTGCGCGAGAAAGTCGTCGCCGACCTCAGCGGTCCGGCAGCGTCCATTAGCGCCGCGCGGCGCGCCAATGGGTCGATGCCTGAGATCAATTGGGAAGAGCGCGTGGCCGAGATTCGCCGGCGCGCTGGCCTGAGCTAAGGAGTAACTCATGACTGCTGTTACGGTTTCAGATCGCACCACCATCCGCGCGCAGATCGAAAAGGGCGCGCTCGTGTACCCCTATACCGCCGCCGAAGATGTGGACCGCGGCGAGGTCGTCTCGCTGGACTCCTCGGCTGAGGCCACACTTGCGGACCGCAACTCCACCGCAGCCGTGGCGCGCGGTATCGGGATCGTCGTCGATGGCCCGTTCGACCAGAGCAGCTACACTTACGCAGATGGTGCGCGTATCGGCGTCTGCGTGTTCGGACCGGTCACCGGCTTCTCAAGCCTCACGCCCGGCATGTGGTATTACCTCAGCCAGACAGCAGGCGCACTGGATACTGCCGCGCCCGCCGAGAGTTCGAACGAGTACAAGCGTGCCGTCGGCTATGCTCTCGACACGACCACAATCTTCGTGCTCCCGATCCCTGGCGACGCCGAGTACAAGAGCTAAGGGAGACTGAAAATGGCTGAACTAATCGGACCTGCAACCATCCTGGAGCGTGCCCTGCCCACCGGCTGGGACGCCGGCGAAGTTGCCCGTTGGCAGACCCGCGACGGCATCTCGCTTGCCGACGTGATTGCCGACTCTGCGGCGGCTTTCGGCTCGGAGACGACCCGCCTCGTCCAGCGCTGGGGTGGCCTGATGTCACTCACGGAAGAGGATAAGGTCGAGTATGAACAGGGCGGCTCGATCACCTCGATGGAAGAAGTCACCGAGAACTCGCGTATCGGCGTCGTCCGCGGGCAAACTATCGGGCACATGCTCAGGATGTTGCCGTATCAGGCGGCCCTGGGCTGGACGCGGTACTACCTGCTAGACGCCCGGCGCGAGCGCATCGACGCTGACATCGCAACCGGCGTACGCAAGTGGAAGCACGTCTTCGAAAAGGCGCTCCTGACCCGGTTCTTCACGACCACGGAGCATCAGATCGGCGGCACCAGCGGCACGGGCTACGATGTTCCGTTCGTCCACGGCACGAGCGGCAACGTGGACTACGCGCCGCCGGAGTACGAAGGCTCGACCTTCACTACCAGCCACGACCACTTCAACTACCACAACTCCAGTGCTTCGGAGACGCTTGCCGATGTGCTGGAGGACGCCGCCGCTGACCTTTTCGAGCATGGGCATATGCCGCCTTACACGGCGATGGTGTCTGGCGCTGATATCGCCTCCTACCTGGCACTCGACAACATCATCAAGAAAGTCGCGCCCATCGTGGAGAACCTGTTCTCCGGCCTGACCGAGGGCCGTGCGGTGCTGGACCAGCCCATGTGGGATGGCCCCGGTAACCTGTTTGCTTACTACGATAGCCCCTATGGGCAGATCAATCTGTATGCAAACAACCGCATCCCGACGGGCTACGCCGGCATGTACAAATCCTACGGCGCGATGACTGCGGCCAACCCGCTCGCGGTCCGGGTTCATCCGGACGTGGGCTTCGGCGCGTACATCGTGACGCCGGGCCAGCCGGCGATGAATGGTCTGTACATGGGCGGCGTGATCTTCGAGGCGCTGTTCGGGGTCGGCATCGGGCGCGACCGCACCAATGGCGTCGCCAGCTACCTGGCTGCCGGCGCTGCGTCGTATACCAACCCGACGATCAGCTGACCTTGATGCCGAGGTAAGCCAATGGCCGAGATGACCGCCGATCAACTGTCTGACTTCCGCAAAGATATCGGTGACGAGGACGCAGACAACTACGTCTTCACCGAAACCGAGATCAACCGGCTCTTCACGCGGGCGGATTCGGACTATGATCGGACGGTCATCCTGGCCCTGGAGCAACTCATCACCAATGCCGCCAAGTTCGCGGACTACACCGTGGGCCAGACCACCGAGCGGCGCTCGCAGGTCTTCGACCAGCTGGTCCGCACGCTTGACATCAAGCGGCAATCCACCGCCGCCGGCGATCAAGCCACCGTCTTTATGGGGCAGATGGAAAGCTACCCCGTCAAATCCAGGGACGTGCCGTCGGAATATGAAGACACGCTGGAGTGGACCTGATGCCGACGTTCGCTAACTGGTCGGGCACGATGGCCACCGACGCGGGCCTTACCGAAAGCGCCGACCGTCTCGTGGGCCGAAACCCAACCACGCTCACCGTCACCGCCCGGCCCGCCGGCGGCAGCTTGCCTGGCGCTCAGGTCGTGCGCATCGAGCCACTCAACGACCCGCGCCGCGTCGTGGGCGAAGCATACATGCTGTCGAATACGTGGGTCACAGTCATTGGCTATAGTGGGCACGCAACGGTCGCCGACACTGATCTGAAAGTGGGCGACGAGTTCCTGGTCGCCAGTGAGCATTATGTGATCCATGCGATCCGGCCTGCAACGCCGGGTCACTTCGAAGCATATGCAAGGGCAACGCGCTAATGGCTGCCGACGGTTTGCAATGGGTGACGCCGCCGGAACAGTCGATCCGCACGCACCTTACCAACTGGATATATGCCCGCGATGATGACATCGGCGCTTTGCTGACACGATATAGCGCCGAGATCACGCGCTGGATGAAGCTCTACGCGCCGTGGACGGACCGAACCGGCGTCGCGCGCGCCAGCTTGATCGCCGAGTACTACCGCATCTCCACAACTACGCATGTACTTGAGATGCGCTACGGCCCGTCAGGCAACGAACTTTACTATGCGCGCTTCCTGGAGTTCGCACACGGCGGACGCTATGCTATCGTCGGCCCCGCGCTGAGCCATTTCTTCCCACAGATCATGGCCGACGTGCGCAACACTTTCCGCCGTATTGGCGGCACGCTGCCCATCCGTGCGGCGGTCACGCGCGGTCCAGAGGCACCCAGACCATGACGGCGATCCGCGACGCGATCAAGGTCATCCTTGAGGCCGATACGGGCGCGGGCGGTTTTGCCACTGTGCTGACCGGCGGCGTCTATGACTGGGACGAGACGGGCCGCCTTGGCATCAGCCGCGAGAACACCGCGACCAGCACGGCCTTCGACGCCAATAAGCGCCTCAAGCCCTGTGCGCTGATCCGCACCCGGTCCCAGGAGCCGGATGGCTTCATCGCCGACCCGACACCGGTGCGCAGCATTATCGAAACGGTGGAACTGTGGCTGTATCAGGTCGATGGCTATGAAACCATCGAGGACGCGGAAGCCCGCGCGTTCACACTCCTGGACCAGCAGCGGGCATCGAACCACACTTTGCGTTACAACGGCGTCATTCGGGCTTATGATGACCCACTCGATGCCTTTGTGCTTCGCGCCACGTATACGGCGCGCTACATAAGAACCTAAGAGGAGGCTACGATGCCTTTCGATACCTATGGAAGCCCTGGGTTTAGCCTGGACGACTGCAAGGTCGCGGTCTGGTCTGCGGGCAGTACGTATGGCACCGAGGTCGATGTCTACGGCGTGCGCATCCTGGGCGGCGACCCAAACTTTACCGAGGCTGTGCTGGAAGGCGACGACGCCGAACTCGCGGCGAACTCGCGCCTCAAATCCATTACCGTCGAACTGGAGTTCGCTGACCTGAGCTTCGACACGCTCGCCGTGCTCACCGGCATCACGACAGCGACCGACAGTGCGAACTACGAGGCCATGCTGTGGGATAGCGTCAACGCACCCTATGTGGGCCTCTGCGGGCGCGCGCTCCAGGACGGCGGCGATGGCGACTTACACCTATTCTTCCCAAAGGGCAAACTCACGTCGCTCAGCGGCATCCAGCTGCAACAGGACAACTACGTCATCCCGCGTGCCACCATGCGCTTTATCCGGGATACGACCTATGGCATCTTCCAGCCGATCAAGCACAATACCGCCACCGCGATCGCCATTCCGCCGACGTACGCGCAGACTTCGTGAGGTGAAGATGGCTAAAGATAACCCACTGTCAGCCAGCACCAGGGAAGAATGGGAAGCCAAACGCGGCGGCGTCCTGCTCACTTTGCCAGCCAGTGGCCTGGTTGTGCGCGCCCGGCCCATTGGCATCCAGGAAGCCATTATGGACGGCGTGGTGCCTGACGAACTAACGGCCACCATTGCCGGCCTGATGCAAACCGCCGACGGCGAGATCGACCTGACATCGGGCAACGCCGTCACGACGCTGCGCGAGTTCGGGCCGATCTGCAACGCCATCGTGTGCGCCGGCCTGCTCGAACCGCGATTCTCGACTGATCCGACGCCGCCCGATGGCGCGCTGCCCATCGCCTACATTCCCGCCACGGATCGGCAGCAACTCTTTGCCTGGATGAACGGAGATGCGCGCGCGCTCGAACCCTTTCGTCCGAAACATCAGGGAGATGTGGAACCTGGCGGTAGCGGCGAAGGAGTATAGCCAGCGCCCCAGCGCTTTCTTACACATCGTCAATACCTGGGCGGCGTACCAACTGGATCAAGCCGTTCTTTTGCTGGCCTCGTGGGTCGAAGGACACTACTATGCACACAGCAACCAGCGAAAGGACGGCACTTTTATCCGGGAGCGGGGTCACTTCGTGGAACAACTGCACGCGGTCGCAAATGGTGACGCTGCGCGACCCACATCACGCCAACTCAAAGGCAAAACGAACTACGACCGCGCGACGGAGTTTGTCGCTTTGCTCCTGGGTGGAAGTGAGCGGCGCTGATGGCTAATATCCCCTTCGCGCCCGCGACAGGCAACGCGCCAGCCCTACTCGGTCGTGCTGGCGGCGGCGAATCTGCCGTAGGCCGTGTTGCCATCGATACTTCGCAACTCGGCCAGGCCGTGCGCGCGGTCGAGGTCGCCACCCAGCAAATTGGCCGCGCATTCCAAACTGGCCAAACCACAGTGCGCCGCGCCATCGATGGCATCAAAAAGGACTGGGCTGATCTCCAAAAGGACCTGCGCCGCCTCCAGGTTGCCACGTTGCCCCTTGCTGGCCTTGCGGTCGGCGGCCTGGCCGCAGCGCAAAACATCAAAGCGCTCAGCATCAGCATCCAGGCGCTTGGCGGTGACCTGGACGAGATACGCGGCATCGCGGAGGAATTCGGCCTCCCGTTTGTCGAGTTTGCCGAGGGCGCGCGCGCCCTCATTCCGCAAGTGCGCCGCGCCAATGCAAACCTGCGCGATACCCTCATTGTCTCGCAGCAGCTGCAACTTCTGAACCCGCTCCAGGGCATTCGCGGCGCGGCTTTCGGCCTCTCGGAATTCCTTGCGGGCCAGTACCGCTCGCTGGTCTTCCGTTTCAACCTCGATAGTCAGCGCCTCCAACGCATCCTGGCCGACGCCGGCGGCAGCATCGACGCCGCTGTCCAGGGCCTTAGCGCTTACCTGGGCGAGATTGGCCTGACCACCGACGCGCTGCGCGAGTTTGGCGAACAAGGCTTGCACGCTTTCAGCGTCATGCGCGACGAGATGCTGCAAACCCTGGCCGAGGCCTTCACACCGCTGCTCAACGATATCGTCCTGCCGATGGTGCGTGGCTTCTCCGACCTGGTGCGCCAGCTGCGCGAGACGAACCCGGAACTGCTCAGGATCGCCGCCGCCATTACGTCAATCGTGGGCCTGATCTCCGCCGCCAGTTTCGCGCTTGGCCCGCTGATTGCGCTCGTCGGCGGCATCTTCACCAACCCCATCGCGCTCGCCGGCCTGGCGGTCATTGGCGCAGGCGCGGCCAGCTTAATTGCAACAGCGCGCGCACAAAACCTCTCTTTTGGAGAGACCATACGGCTTATTATTGTTACATTGGCCGATGTGGTGGGCGAGTTCGCGGCGACTATTTTGGAGGCGGGCAACTTTATTGCACGTCTTTTCGAAGAGTTGGCTGGCAAACTTGGCCTGATCGAGAAAACGCCAGAACAGGCAGCGTTTGAGGCACAATTAGAACTTGTTGACCAGGCCATTGCTGATATGGAAAGCGCGCTACGTACTGGCGCAGAAGTGCCGCAGCGCGTCTCATTATTTTTACATGAATTGTTTGGCGGCCCTGGACTGGGTCAGCTTGTCGCAGATTTGGTTGAAGCAGGAGAAGCTACCGGCTACCGTGATGCTGCGCTCATCATTATGCAACGAGTGCGTGACGAGCTTGTGCAGCAACTGGAGGAGGCAGGCGGCGGCATCGGCTTTCGACTCGCCAGCCCACAAACCATCCAGGCACTGCGCGACCTCGACATTACCGCAGGCGAATTTCTTGATACTCTTTTCGAGGTCAATAAAACACTAGAGCGAACCTCGCAGATTGCTCAGGAAACTGTCAGCGAAGGCCTTGCACCCACCGTCGAGCAACTCGAACTCTTCAGCGAGTACCTCCAGGAAGTCGCCGAACTCGAAGCGCGCCGCAATGAGCAAATCGCCGAAATACGCGAAGAGGCTGCTGAACGCGAGGCCGAGGAGAACACCGAACACCAGGAACGCCTGATCGAACTCCAGAGTGAGGCGCACGAGCGCGAGGCGCAAAACCTGAAGAACTACCAGCGCCAGGAAGCGCGTGCCCGCGCCCAGCACCGCCGCAGCCTGTTCGAGGCCGCCGCGCGCCTGGATGCCATTGCCGTCCGGCGCGAGCTTGAAAGCGAGGCCGAGCGCCGCGAGCAGGCAAAGGAAGACTTCGAAGAACAGCGCACACAAGAACGCGAGAATCTCCAGGAACGCATCGACGATGAGATCAAGACGCACAATAAGCGCCTGGCTGAGCAGCGCAAGGCCGACGAGAAACGCATCCGTGAAATTATCGAGACAACCAATAAAGAAATTGCTGACCGCAAGCAAAAGTATATCGATGCAAATTTGGAACTTGCAGTGGAAGCGGGGCAGCATCAGTTCAGAATGCTTGGCATCCAGCGCCTGGGGCAAGAAGGATTAGAAGATGAATATGAGGCATTCTGGGACAAATTGATCGCAGAAGCCAATGCGCGCGTTACCTCACTAAGTTTAAGCGGGCAATTTCGCGCCGGTGTTGGCATTGGGGCAGGCACGTACACAGCACCACCGCTGGGCAACTTCATGACCAATACGTTACGTAAGACGGGCACGACGCGTACCGCAACCCTGAACGTGGGCCAGATTGTGGTCAACGGCTCCAACCTGACGCCAAAGCAGCTGCAAAACACAATTAACAATACGCTACGCACGACGATAAAGGACCTATCACTCGCATGACTTACCAAGTCGCCGACGGGCACAACAACGCCGCAGGTTACGCGGACATCGATCCGCAGCCGGCCTCGGATGGCATCCAGACGCCGCGCCGGTCATACACGGCATCTGGCGTCTACGACGATGGCCGCCAGTATATCGTGCTGCGCTGGAATGTCCTGACTGACACTGAACTCACCACTGTACTCACTGCGTTTGGCCTGGCCGACGCAATCACCAACGAGGTCACAGTGAGCGTTCCCGGCGAGTTCAACCGCACTTTCGTGGATAAGAATGGCACCGCGGTGCGCCCCCACAGCCCCGAATTGGGATACCGCGACTGGTATAATGATATCGAAATACGTGTCATCGACCTGGAGGATACGGCCTGATGCCCGCCCTCAGCGACCCGACGACCTGGCGCACACACCCCTTCTCATACAAGGGCTACCTGTTTCTACTTGATCCTACCGTCGTATTCGAAGCGCTGGTCAACATGCCCGGCGGCGTCAGCTATCCTATCCATACGTTTAACTGGGACGGCGTTATCTCCGGCGCATATACTAACGTGCGCGCGGGCATGACAGTCCTTTTCGGCTCGACGCGCGGCAACGACGACCGCGGGCGGCAGCGCGTCCGCCTCGCGCCTACCGGCGACGATTTCTACATCGGCTGGTCCTCACGCGGCGTCCACGATGGCGAGGTCACGCTTTTTGACAACACCTACATCACCGTCCTTGACGACTACCGTGTGTGGTCCAAAATCCCCTATATCGACGAGAGCGGCACCGCGTACAAAGACGCCACGCTGCAATTTGCCACCAATGGTATCAACCCGCCCCCAGTCGCCAACGGCGGGCCGGGCTACGCCGAATTTGTCGATCCTGACACCAATGTTATCACGGTTGACTTCGATGCCTCCGATTCTTTTGCCGTAGATGACGGCGCAAGCATCTCAACCTACGCCTGGGACTTCGACGATGGCACGCCGGCGTCATCGGCAAGCGCCACGGCCAGCGGCGTCACATTCCCGCCTGGCTTTCGTTGGGTACACCTGACCGTCACCGACAGCAACGCCAATTCACACATCGCCCACATTCCCATCTTTGCCGCCGAGAAGACGGGCACCAATGCGCCGATTGAGGATTTTCAGGTCACCAACCAAACGCTGACGCCTGAAGGCCAGCAAATCTCCTTCCGCATCCTCGAATCGATCCCAGAGGGCACGTACCCCGACGGCACCCTGGCCATGTATTGGGAACGCGAGCGCTATGGCAGCAACGTCGGCGCACTGGCCGGGCCGTCAGGCCGCGAGCATATGAAGTTTATCGGCTGGCACGGCAACGAAAACGCGCTGCATGGTGCCAGCGAAGAGGGCTACCTCACCGAAACAACCATCGAGTGCGTCGATGTCGTGGGCCGCTTACAACGGCTGCCGGGCTTTCCGCAGATCGTGGAGCGCGAGGCGTCGCCGGCTTCCTGGGAAGAGATGGCCAATGCCAACATCGACCGCTATTTGCACTACATCCTGCACTGGCACAGCACCGCGCTGGACCTGGCTGACTTCACCTGGTCCGGCTTAGGCTCCACTTACCCCTTCACTGCACTCAGCAGCGATGGGCAAAACCTCTACGCGCAGGCCGACGAGCGCGCCCAGGCCATTGCGCACCGCCTGACGTGTGACGCCTGGGGCCGCCTCTGGGTCCGGCCCGATCCGCAACTTCAGGATACCGCAGACCGTTCCACGACTTACATCCTCGACATCGACGAAACAGATTGGTCCAGCTTCGAGGCCGCCCGCCAGCGGCATCCAACGATCCACTGGCTGCACAGTGGCGCGATTGTGGCCAGCACTTCAGAAGTCAGCGCGGTATTCTGTGTCGCGCCGGGCTTTGCGCCTGGCCAGGGCGAAGGCTCGCGCGACCAAAACTACCAACTGGTCGCCAGCCAGAGCGAACTCAATACGCGGGAAGGACACCGTTACGCGCGGTACAACTCCGACCACGGCCTCTATACCGTCACTATCCCCAATCGCGGCGACGCCGGCATCAACCCAGCATGGATGGAATATGTGCGTGCCTCGATTAGCACTGCCAACGCTGCGCAGCGCGGCAACAGCTTCACTGATTCCCGTTTTCTACCCATGGAAGTCGATATTGAGCATGACCATGAGGCAGGTACCAAGAATTATGTCATTACTGTCGAGCCATTTGTGTCTGGTGCGCCGGCCAAGACCGAAATCATTGAGACGCCCAACTTCCCAACCTGGACACCGCCCACATCTACACCGCCGCCTTCTGTTTACGTACCTGGTGCATTGTTGCCAACTAAACTAATTGCGTTGATGGGCAACGGGCACGTGGCAATTGCGACCTCGTACAGCCATCCGACCGCCCCCGCCTGGCAGGACGCCACCGGCGCGATGACCGGCGATTGCGGCTCGCCGGGCGGCGGCAACAACGAGGGCGGCTACCTGTACGAAGACCTGTGGTATCCGGCGCGCTACTGGGTATCCAACTCCGATGGCCTGTGGGTCAACGAAGACCCCTTCGGTGGCAGTGCATGGTCGCTCCAGAACAACGACCCGCTGCTGCGTGGTGTGCGCAAGCTCGTGCAGAGCATCCGGCAAGAGGGCTGGATGGCGGCGCACGTCGCGGAGGGTTCGCTCGGCGGCGGGCGCGTAATCTACTCGTTCGACAATTTCGCCACGATTGCCGGCATCGTCCCGTGGGCAACTAGCATCGTGACCTACTCCGACATGACGGTGGCGCAGGGCGGGCGGGCGACCGGGGCCGGCTCTGGCGTGCAGCTGTACTTGCTGGGGCGCGTCGCCACGCCGGGTGACCAATATATCGTGTATAGCGGCGACGGCGGCGTGACCGTGACA
>Ga0265297_10005158_pt1 | contig 20351 bp, 19 predicted proteins | sample Munlanlwell13791_FD_192502 | JGI IMG/M metagenome (GOLD analysis project Ga0265297, IMG submission 192502) | Leachate microbial communities from a municipal landfill in Southern Ontario, Canada - Leachate well 137-91 | ecosystem: Engineered > Solid waste > Landfill > Unclassified | place...
AGCTGCTTATTACATCAATGTATTTTAGCCTCACATAGTTGTCTATGGGGGAGTGTTCCGATAGCAGAGAATCCATAACCTGCAGGGCTTTTTCATGCTGTTTGTTTCTGCTTAAAAAATCAGCGTTGTTAAGCTGTTTGTTCACAAGCAAGGGTTTAAGGTTGCCGGACCAGACAAACCATGCGAACAAGAAAATCAATACGGTGAATAAAAGGTATTTCCATAAAGGCCTTTCTTCTGCGATATTGTTTTTTTGTTCTGTCAAAGGAACCTCTTCTTTTATCAAAAACAAAGAGTATCCTGCAAGGAAGAAAAACATCAGATGGGTGGAAAACACGTCAAAGCTGAAAAGGTTTGCCGTAAAATATGCGATAAATGTTGCCTGTATGCCGTGGATGGCCAAAGGATTTTGACCTTTAATTTTATTAAGTTTTAAGAAAATTGCTGATAGAAACAGCAAATAAGCTATTAATCCCGGGATTCCAATCGTTGCAGCTGTATCAAGCAATATGTTATGCGCTCTATCCCACCACCCGGTTCCTCCTGCTCCCAGTTCGGACGTTATCCCCGGAGTGCGGGGGTCGTAATATTTGTCAAAGGGGATAGAAGTATTTTCCGGCCCGTACCCCAAAACAGGCCTTTCTTTTACTCCCTGAAAAATAGTCTGCCATCCTGAATATCTGTCCAGAGTGACGATTTTTACGAAAGAAAGCTCTTTGAAGTTTAAAATAGGTTCGGCTGAATCCCAGATTCTTTGGAAGGTAATCCCTATTACCGGACTCTGCTCTATTTTTTTAACGGTTTCAGGATAATTTGTCAGCCATAGGGCGGAAAGAAAACAGATAGCGCCCAAAACCGCAACAGATATCTTTGCGATAAAAAGCCTTTTGTCTTTTTTAGGATAAAGAAACAGGAAGAACAGTCCGGCAACAGCTATGCCTAAAAATACAGCTCTGGTGGCGGCAAGGGTTATGGCGAAAAGAATCAGTAAGAGAGGGGCGGTATAAAGGATTCTTTTAAGACCCTTTGATTTTATTATCAGAGAGATAACGGGGAACAGTAGGAAAAGAAGATATAAAGACAAGAATATCGGTCCTCCCATCGTAGATATTGGGCGGTATTCGTATCTGACCAAGTATTGTCCGAACACGTTGAATCTTTGAAAGACAGCTATTAAAGAAACCAATGAGCCGGTGATAATTGAAACATCCCAAAGCTTTTGCCAGCCTTTTTCTTTGATTATGAAAGATATCAGGATAGAAAATGCGATTAATAAAAGAATGGTCAACGACCCTCCTCCGCGGAAAGGGGAGCCCCAAAAGCTGAATTTTCTTTCCAAAGAAAAAACAGTGGCTAAGATATATATAAATCCTAATAATGTCAAAAGAAACAAGGGAATAAATACCTTGCCTTTGGTGTTTAAAAGACTCTTTTTAAGCTCTGAAAGCCTGCTTTTTTCCAAAAACAGATTTTGGTAAATAAACACGAGGATTATGAGGGAAAAAATAATCCTGAAAAGGATGCTTTTCGCGAAAGAAGGCGGATGGAATAGTGGAGGGAACGAAATTAAAGGAAGAACTAATATTAAAGAGAAGCCGATTAAATAAAACCAGTATAGTTTTTTTTCTATATTCTTTATCATAGTAGTTTTAATTATAAGTTAAGATTAGAGATTTTTCAAGAAGTTGTCTATTGATTGTGTTTGTTCCGGCATAAGCTTCAATACTATTTCGGCCTCTCTCTTGGCGTTTTCCATATCTCCCATTTTTTTATAGGTGCGGGCCAAATAGGCATGGTATTGGGGATTTTCTTGTCCAAGGGTTTTCAGGTAATTATCTGCTGCTGTTCTGTAAGCTTTGACCATTTCTTCATATGCGTATATTTTAACAGACGGGTCTTTTGTGTGTTCCGACAAATTATTGTAAAACCATGCCAATTGGGTGAATTCAGAATAGTCTGTCATTCTTGGATAGTTTCTTTGTTTGGATTCGCTTAAATTCTTTTCAGCTTCTTCCAGCTCTTCCAGCGCAATATTGGCCAAGGCTTTTTTGAACCAGCAGATGCCCGCTTTAGGGTTTGCGGCTATGCATTTGTCAGCTTTTTCCTTGGCTTTGTGAAAGTCTTCTATGAGCAGATAAGTGTTGGCGCAGTCTTTTGACGTTTTCCAGCGTCCAGGGCTAAGCTGGAAAGCTTTTTCGCAAAACTGGACCGCCTTTTCTTTATAAGAAGGGTCTCCTACGGCCTCTATCAGATAATTTGAATAGATGTTTGAAGCCCACCAGGTTCTAGTGTAATTGGGCCTTAAAATCATTGATTCTTCTAAAGCTTTGAGCTCTTTCTCAACGAGTATTATTTTTGTTTCTGCTGTAGGCAGGGGAGGGGCGCTTATGGATATGTTTAGTATTTCAGCGAATTGCAGCAGAGTGTAGTTTCTGATAACGCTTTTTTCAGTTAGGATGTTTTCCATTGTTTTTATCGCCTTTTCTTTCTTTCCGGTCTTGATTTCGTTTAATGCCACGTTTATTTCCTTGTTAATCCAAAGAGGTTTTAACGCCCCGAACCATATGAAGAATATGAGAACAATAAAGGCCATGACAAAAGCAACGCTTTTTAAGGGATTGTCTTCGCCTTCAGGCAGGTTGTTTTTATTAAGATTTAAGCTTTTTGACACTATAGAAAGAGCATAGGCTATTGTAAGAAATAAAAGCAGGTAAGTGGAAAACACGTCAAAGTTAAAAAGGTTATTTATCAGATAAGCAATAAGAGTGGCTTGTATGCCGTGGTTTATTGCATCTTTATTTCTTTGCAGTTTGTGCAATAAGAAACCAAAAAGCGCAAGAAAAACAATTAAAGCAGGAATCCCTGCTGTCACAGATATATCGAAAATGAAATTATGGGCTCTGTCCCACCATTCCTCATTTTCGTATCCGGGCAGAGAATTGTCAAAATATCTGTCAAAGGCAATGGAAAAATTTTCAGGGCCGAATCCCAGCAAGGGTCTTTCTTTTAAGGCATTGATAGAAATTATCCATGTTGAAAGCCTGTCATGGAAAATGGTAAATCCCGCTTCTTTAAAAGAAATGTTCTCATTGCTGAAAATTATTGCCATGGGAGACCATATTCTGTGGAACGCATTTCCTATGATGTTGTTATTTTCTATCTTCTCAATCAATGCGGGCGATTTGCTTATTCCGAAAATAGCCAACAGCAAAATAATCAAACATGCTGCGCAAGCCAGCCGAATCCATTTTACTTTCTTGGAAGGGTAAAACAGGCCATAGAATAATAAAGATATCCCGACCGCCAGTATGGCGCCTTTGCTTCCTGACAGTATTACACCCAAAAGAAATACGGCAGAAGAGAAGAAGTAAAAAACCCTTTTTCTGCCGGAGCTTTTTATCCCGAAAGAAAGCGCCATGAATAATAAAAGGCATAAGTAAAGCGCAAGAAAGGGAGCTCCTCCCATTGTGCCGATAGCTCTGTCTGTTCTGGGGATGATAAAGCTGTGAAAAATATTAAGTTTTTGAAGTACGGCAACGAAAGTAACCAATAATCCGACAACAAAAGAAAGGTCCCAAAGTTTTTGCCAGTCTTCCTTTTTAACAACCAAGAAGGCTAAAATGGCAAAGAATATATACGATATGTAATTTAGAGAGCCTCCTGCCCTTAAAGGGCTTCCCCAGAAGCTAAAATGAGGATTCAAGGAGAATATTGTAGCTGAGATATAAAGCAAAGCCAGTCCCAAGAGCAGCAATATTATTTTGTTTCTGGCCAACTCTTTGAATATGCTGTATTTCCTTTCAACGATTATTCTGTACAAGAATAAGTAAAGGAAAAGAGAAATAATTATCCGGAATATGATTATTTTGCCCCATGCGGGAGGGGATAGCCAAGGCTGGAAGTTTATAAACGGCAAAACAAGTATGATAAAAAAACCAGTCAGATAAAGCTTGTAGTCTTTCTCAAAAATATTATCTTCCATATTTGTTTATAATATCTAAAAAAACCTTAAAACACAACGAAGGTGTTGACATGCCAGTTCTATGCTGATATAAAAAAATAATTTGTTCATTATAACAAAAGGTTCAGTTGAAAGGGGTTTGCCATGAAAATAAGTTGCATTCAGGACCAGGGCGGCGCCAAAGTGGCGGAAGACAGATTGATTAACTCCAGACCGTTTTTCGGAGTGGCGGACGGATTGTCGCCTGCAATCGATTCTGAAAGGATGTTCTCCGGGCTGACGGGCGGGGAATTCGCTTCCGCTTCCCTTGCGAACGTATTTTCTGCAATGGGAGGAATGGATTATTGCCTTGAAAAAGCCAACAGGCTTATTGCGCAAGGCTCTATAAGGCAGGATTTGAACCTGCAGGACCCGGCTTTGCTGCCAGGAACTTGTTTTGTGGCAGTGGAGCTGAGCGGCGATAAGATAGAGGTCGTCCAGGCAGGCGACTGTTTGATGGTTTGGGCAGACACAGAAGGATATTGTCATGCTTTATCCAATCCGTGCTATGAATACGACTTGGAAATCAACAGAATGAGAAGGGAAATGACAAAAGATAGTTTTCCGTCAGCTCTGGCAGAGATGAGGAGGTCAAGATTCAACAAGAAAGGCGGTTTTCCTATCATGAACGGCCAGCCGGATTTTGCGGGTCTCTGCAGGAGGTTGGTTCTCAACAGAAAGGGGACAAACAAATTGATTCTCTTCTCGGACGGTTTTGTTCCCCTTGAGTGGACGGAAAAAGAGGCGGTGTTGGCAAGAAAGGTGTCATGCATTTACAATAGAGGAGGGCTTCCATTGATACTGCAAGAATCTCGCAGAATGCACAACGGGAATTATATCCCGGAGGCTACGGCAATAGCCGTGGAATTTTAGCACATTATGACGGCAATGGCCGTTTATGCATAATGGGCAGGAAGAACAACTTGCCCTTTTTATTTTATCGCGGCAAAACGTTTGATAATTTGACATCCTTTGTTGGCGGAGTTATGATTTTAATATAGCATGCATTATGAAAAAAATAATAGTTACCTCGGGATATTTTAATCCTTTGCACATGGGCCACGTGAAATTAATGGAAGAAGCCAAGAGGCTCGGAGACGTTTTAGTTGTGATTGTAAATAATGACGAGCAGGTGAAGATAAAAGGAAGCATTCCTTTTATGACGGAAAAGGAAAGGCTGGAAATAGTAAAAGGGCTGAAGTATTCAGACGAGGTATTTTTATCAATTGACAAAGATGCCTCTGTGGCCAAGAGCCTGGAAATGGTTGCCAGTTTGCACCCGGGCAAGATTTTTTTTGCCAAAGGAGGAGACAGGAATATAAATAACATTCCCGAAAGCGAAAGGAGAGTTTGCGAGAAATTCGGTATTAAGGTGGTGAATAACGTGGGAGGAGATAAGGTTCAAAGTTCATCCCAGCTGTTAAAAAATGTAGCTGAATTGAAAAAAGAATCAATTTGATAATGGTTCTTCTTGAACCCTTTTGACCCCTATTGACATAGGGTTTTGTTTTATATAATATAAAAATATGGTAGAAGAAATAAATCCGAAAAGCGTTTATACGCCCAAAGAAGCGGAAGAATATCTGAAAGTCAGCAAAAGCACTATCAAGAGAATGCTGAAAAACGGGATAATCAAAGCCTATAAAGTCGGCGGACAGTACAGGATTTTAGGCAGTGAAATATTAAAGCTTGTTTCTCCCAAGTTTGAAGAAAAGGTGTACTGGGCTTATAAAAAGCACGTCAAAGATAAAATCAGGGATACAATAGAAAAATGGTAGAAGAAAAGGATTCAAGAAAAAAAGCTCTTATTACGGGAATTACGGGCCAGGACGGCAGTTTTTTGGTTGAGTTTTTGATTTCAAAAGGATATGAGGTCCACGGGATAATAAGGAAATCAAGCACTTTTAACACTGACAGGATTGACCATCTGTTCAGAGACCCCCATGTTAATAATAGAAAAATGATTCTTCATTACGGAGACTTATCAGATACCGGTAATATTGAGAGGCTGGTCAATCAAATCAAGCCGGACGAAGTGTATCACTTGGGAGCGATGTCCCATGTCAGAGTAAGCTTTGATATGCCCGAATACACGGCAAATATCAGCGGACTGGGAACATTAAGAATTTTGGAGGCGATTAAGAATTCCGGCCTGCCTATAAGGTTTTATAACGCAGCCAGTTCGGAAATGTTTGGGAACTCTCCCGCGCCACAGAATGAAAATACCATGCTTGACCCGAGGAGTCCGTATGCTGCAGCCAAGGTTTTCAGTTATTATATTACCAAAATGTACAGAGAGGCCTATAATGTTTTTGCCTGCAACGGCGTTCTTTTCAACCACGAATCTGAAAGAAGGGGGGAAACCTTCGTTACCAGAAAGGTAACCAGGGGGATAGCCAGGATAAAAGCCGGTTTGGACAAAAAGATTTATTTGGGGAATATAGAAGCAAAGAGGGACTGGGGATATGCTCCGGAATACGTAGAAGTGATGCACAAAATGCTTCAGCAGCCTGCCCCGGACGATTATGTGGTAGCTTCCGGAGAAACTCATTCGGTAAGAGAGTTTTTAGAGGAAGCTTTTTCTTATTCCGGCCTTGGAGACTGGAGAAATTACGTGGAGATTGACCCTGTTTATTTCAGGCCTGCAGAAGTTGAGAATCTGTGCGGAGACGCTTCAAAAGCCAAAGAAAAGCTTGATTGGAATTCCCGCGTTAAATTCAAAGATTTGATAAAGATAATGGTTGACGCTGATTTTAAAAAGATGAATTTGGATTGTCCGAAAGCGGGAGAGAAAGTATTAAAAGAAAAGTTCCCCACAGTTTGGTGGGGAACTGAGCCTCTCGGCGAGGCTTTAAGCACCTTGTAAACCGAGTCTGATTGCTTCCTTTTTCACGGCGCCAAAGATGTTGGCTATTTGGTCAACTCTCCTTTGGGCCATTCCCAGAGTTTCTTCCATCTTCTGTTCTTCCGGATGGCGATAATCAACCGGAATGGAAGCGATACTCAGTCCTTTGGCAATCATCCGGACAACCGGAATCTGGAGGCAATCCCAAAGGTCGCCATGTTCTCCCTTGTATTCCAGGAAGAAGCCCATGTTTTTTACCGGAATCACCAGGGGACCGAAGAACATGTCAAGCCTTACTGGGAAGCCGGTGGCTATCTGGATGAGCCTATTCGCAAAAGGCTCATTCAACGCCTGGAGTTCAGGGTAGGAATCCATGCTTTCTCTGCGGGGCACGACAAGGTCGTCTTTCGCTGTCGTGCGGAGCAAAAGGTTTCTTATCAGACTGATGAATGTCCACTTTTCGGCTTCCATCCATATGACAATGCCGCTTATTCCTTTTTCGACTCTAGTCGTAGCAATTCTTAGAGCTTGCCTTTTGGCGCATCCCATTGTCCCCCCTTTTCCTTTTTGGAAAAGGTAAAGTCCTGAACGGGGAACAGGAAGGTTCTCAAGAATGGATGAAACCTCCGGAGGAGATTCGTCAACGACGACGATTGGATAGCCCGAATCAACTGCCGTGACAATTGTCTTTTTGGCCAGTTCGATTCTCATATCGCCTGGCTTATACTTGGTAATTGATGCAAGAGCAACTCTTTCATTTGCTGGGTTCATGCAATCTCCTTATAAAGAATTCGGTTTACAGGTTTGGAAGGACTGAAAATATATTAATATATATATTAAAAAATGTCAAATATGATTAATTTAGGAGCTGTTAATATTTCAGATAAAACAAAAGAGTTAATGCAAAAAGCCCTTCAAGAGGGTGATATTGGGCAGGGCAAATATATCGGAGAATTTGAAAACAGGCTCGCTGATTTTTTGGGAGTCAAGCATGCGATAGCAACGGCAAACGGCACTCTGGCGGATGCTGTGGCTTTGGCCGCAATTAAGGAAAAAGACGGTTTTTCAAGAGACGAAGTAATAGTGCCCGCTTTGACTTTTATCGCCCAGATAAACGCCCTCTATTATAATCATTTAAAACCTGTATTCGTTGATGTCGGCAGGGATTTTCAGATTGATGCGGAAAAGATAGAAGAGAAAATAACGGGAAAAACTTTGGCCATAATGCCCGTTCATCTTTTGGGAAAGCCTGCTGATATGGATAAGATTATGGCGATAGCAAAGAAGCATAATCTGTATGTCTTGGAAGATTCCTGCGAAGCTTTGGGCTCTAAGATTAACGATAAGTTTGTCGGTACAATAGGGGATATGGGCGCTTTTTCTTTTTTTGTCTCCCATTCCATAACAACAGGAGAAGGAGGAGTGGTTGTTACTGACAACGATGAATTGGCGGAACTGGCAATTTCTCTGAGAAATCACGGCAGAAAAAGTGACAAATTGGAAGAGAAATTCATATTTCCCAGAATTGGTTTTTCGGCCAAGATGAACAACATGGAAGCTATTATTGGCTTAGGCATTATTGATAATCTTTCGGAATATATCGCAGGCCGCCACAATAACATGATTAAGATAAACAATGCTTTGAATAAGAAATGTTTTGAAGAAAAGGAAAACGAATATATCGTTCCCCACGCTTATCCTGTTATTGTTGAGTCCAAAAAGCAAAGAGACGAACTTCTGAAAACCCTTCCTGAAAATTACGGGGTTGAAGCCAGGCAGATATTTTGTTCTATCCCCACCCAAAGCCAGGCGTATGGTTTTCTCGGGGAAGAAAAGGGGAAATATCCTGTTGCGGAAGAAATCGGAGAAAAAGGGCTTTACGTTCCTTGCCATCAGAACCTGGAAGAGAATGATGCTTATAACGTGGCCGCTGCCTTAAAAGAAGCCTTTAAAACAATAATGGAAAAAGATATTTCGGATATTTTAAAAAGGGTGGATTTGGAGAAGCTCAGAGACAAAACAGTTTTGATAACAGGAGCTTCGGGTTTGATAGGGACCTATCTTTGTCTTTCCATATATTACGCCAACAAGGAGAAAGGGCTTAACATTAGGGTCATAGGATTGAGCAAGGATAATCTTAATCCTTCTTTGGCCAAAATAGAAAGCGACAGCAACTTTATATTCAAAAAGGGAAACCTGCTGGCTGATTTTGACTTTGATAATTTTGAAGAAAAAATTGACTATATCATTCATGCCGCTACTTATGCCCAGCCGCAGATGTTTTTGGCCAACAAGCTGGAAACAATCAAGCTTAATACGGAAGCAACGGAAAAGCTTTTGAATCTTGCAAAAAAGAACAACGCTGTTTTTATGTTTTTGAGCTCTTCGGAAACCTACGGCCAGCCGGATGAAAAGAATATTCCCACTTCTGAAGAATATTTCGGAAACTGCTCCACGACATCCCAGAGAGCGCCTTACGCGGAATCAAAAAGACTGGGAGAGACGCTGTGCAGTGTTTTCAAGGAGACTGAAGGAGTGGATGTTAAAATAGTGAGACCTGCCATGGTTTACGGGCCGGGCATATCTGTTTATGACAAAAGAGTTTTGGGCAACTTTTTGAATAAAGCCCTTTTGCAGGGCCACATTGACCTTATGGACCAGGGAGAACAGGAAAGAACCTGGTGCTATATTTCCGACGCAATAGTGATGTTGTTCAACGTTCTGCTTAATGGTTCTTCGCTTATTTACAACATAGGAGGCAAAGAGACTATTTCTATAAAAAGACTGGCTGAAATAATTTGTGAATTGACAGGAGCCACTTATTCTTTGCCGGAAGAAAATCAGACAGCAATGTTTCTGCAGTCTGCGCCGGACAGGGTTAAAATTGATATTTCCAAAATTGAAAAAGAGTTTGATCTTGGCGAATTTGTAAGCTTGGAACAGGGGCTTTCAAATGTTATCGCATGGAATAAAAAACTAATAAGCGAAGAAAACCAAAATGAATAATTTCTGGCAGGACAAAAAAATATTGGTTGCCGGGGAAGAAAGTTTTTTGGGAAAATACGTAGTTGAAAAGCTTATTAACGACGGCTGTAAAAGGGAAAACATATTTATACCTTCCGGGTATGACCTAACCAGGGCCGACGGCTGCGAGCAGGCTGTTAAAGGAAAAGACATGGTAATATTTTTAGGAGGAGTGATGGGCGGGATAGCGTTTAACAGAAAGTATCCGGCCAGAGCGTTCTATGAAAACGCCAGCAGGTCTTTGAACCTGATTGAAGCTTCCAGGAAAGAAGGCGTCAAGAAGTTTGTAGGATTGGGAAGCGTCTGTTCTTATCCCAAGATTACGCCTGTCCCCTTTAAAGAAGAAAATCTTTGGCAGGGTTATCCCGAAGAAACAAATGCTTCTTATGGCTTGGCCAAGAAGTTTATGTTGGTTCAATCCGAAGCGTATAACAGGGAATACGGTTTTTTGGCAATTCATCTTCTTTTGGGAAATTTGTACGGTCCGGACGATGATTTTAATCAGGAGACATCCCATGTCATTCCTGCTTTGATTCAAAAAATTGAAAAGGCGAAAAAGAACAATGATAATTATGTTGAGATGTGGGGGACCGGCTCTCCGACAAGGGAATTTATTTATGTCAAAGACGCCGCAGAGGCGATTGTTCTGGCTGCAGAAAAATATGACAAGCCGGAACCGGTGAACATAGGAACCGGCAAGGATATTTCCATCAAGGGGCTGGTTGAAACGGCCTGCAAATTGATGGATTTTAACGGAGAAATACGCTGGGACTCTTCCAAGCCGGACGGCCAGCCGAAGAGATGCTTAGATGTTTCAAAAGCGGAAAAAGAGTTCGGTTTTTCCGCAAAAACAGAATTGGAAAAAGGTCTCAAAGAGACTATTAATTGGTATTATGCCAGAAATTAATTTGAAAAACAAAAAAATAATGGCCTTGATTCCCGCTCGTTCGGGCTCTAAAAGCGTTCTTAAAAAAAATATAATTCCTTTGCACGACCATCCCCTAATGGCTTATTCCATTGCCGCAGCCAAGCTTTCTAAATTAATCAATAGAGTAATTGTAACCACAGATTCAGAAGAATTCGCCGAAATAGCCAAATCCTATGGAGCAGAGGCTCCCTTTTTAAGGCCGAAAGAAATATCCGGAGACCATTCTTTGGATATAGAGTTCTTTAGACATGCTTTGGAATGGCTGGAAAAAAATGAAGGATATGCTCCGGATTTGGTGGTTCAATTGAGGCCAGTCACTCCGGCTAGGGAGCCGGATTTGATTGATAAGGCAATCTTAGAAATTGAAAAAGACTCCAATGCTACTGCCTTGAGAAGCGCCCATTTAAGCGAACATACGGGGTATAAATTATTCAGGAAAAGAGGCGGTTATATTAATTTTTTTGGAAAAGAAGACTTTAAAGAAGGAGAAGAATATTATAATCGGCCAAGACAGATACTTCCTCCTACTTATAATCCCAATGGTTATGTTGATGTCGTCTTGCCTAAAACATTAAAAGAGACAGAAACTCTGCATGGAAGTAATATAATTGCTTTTATAACTGAGAGAATAGCAGATATTGACTATAAGGAAGATGTGAGGTTTGCCGAAGAGCTTTTGCGGTCGGAAAAATATATTAATTTATTAAATTATTTGAATAACACAAAAAAATGATAAAACTACCCGATTTTAACAAATCATTTGAATACGAAAACGATTTTTACCTTTCCTGTGATTCTTCTAGGATAGGAAAGTTTATAGCTCATTATGAACTTTACAATAAAACCAAGCATTTGCCGGGGGTTATAGTGGAGGCGGGAGTGTTTAAGGGGATTTCTTTAGTTCGTTTTGCTATGATGGAAAAGAATATTAATCCTAATAACCCCAGAAAAATAATTGGTTTTGACACCTTTTCGGATTTTCCGGAAACTGATTTCGAAGGCGACAAGCAACCCAGAGAAAAATTTATAAAAGAAGCCGGATTGGAAAGCATTTCTAAATCCCAATTGGAGGAAGTCTTAAAAAATAAAGGAATAGATTTCGTGGAACTGGTTGAAGGAGATATTTTAAAAACTGTTCCGGAGTATATTAAATCTAATCCTGGCCTTCAAATATCTCTAATCAATATGGATGCGGATGTTTATGAGCCAAGTAAAACGGTATTAGAATGTCTTTACCCTAACTTACTTTCTGGCGGGATTCTCATATCGGATGATTACGGAAAGTTTCCGGGAGAAACCAAGGCAGTTGATGATTATTTCAAAAATAAAAATATTAAAATAGAAGGATTCTCTTTTTGCAAGACTCCTTGTTATATAATAAAAAAATGAAAAACTTAGATTTAAAATCAAAATACGATAAGGTTTGGTCAAATAATGCCTATAAAAACTTTTATTCGACGCCAGGTGATTTCGAACACACCATCGAAATCGCTAATTTTATTCCCGACTGGAAAAATCTTTCAGTTGTAGATATCGGGTGCGGGGAAGGAGATTTGGCGTCGATTATAAAAAGTGCCGGGGCGAAAAGTGTCTTAGGAATTGATTTCTCTGAAGAGGCAATAAGGATAGCGAAATGCAAATACAACATACCAGGACTGGATTTTGAAAGTGTGGATTATAAAAATTTGGAGCAAGATAAAGTTTTCGATGTAATAGTGATGAAGGGAACCCTTGAACATTTTGATAAGCCATTTGAAGAGCTTGACTATCTGATTAAAAACAGATTGATGGACGGTGGTTCTGTGGTGACCAGTTCTCCCTCATTTTTAAACTTAAGGGGGCACATCTGGATGACTCTCCAGCTTTTATTTGATGTTCCTATGTCCTTGACTGACTTGCATTTTCTTTGTCCTTTCGATTTTGAGGAGTTCTGCAGACAGAACAATTATGAGTTGGAATACAAACCTGTAGCTCAGGATCAAGGCTGCGGAGATTCTTTAATAACGGATTTTAATAAAAGATTGCGGAATGCTCTTAAGGACAGGGGCATGGAAGGAAATGTGGATAAGCTTTTGGAGTGGCTTGAAAAAGCTATTCAGTATAAACAGTATGATTTATATACAGGCGCCCATCAGATTTATAAAATAAACAAGAAAAATCATGAATAACATTTTAAAAAATAAAAATTGTTTTTTAACGGGCGCAACGGGAGGAATAGGAAGACATATTGCTAAAAAGATGGCGGAAATGGGGTGCAATTTATTTCTGACCTCCGCAGATGATGAAAAGTTAGAAGAAATGAAAAAAGAGCTGGTCGGAATTAAAGTTGTATACGAATCTGGCGATTTAAGCAAAGTCGAAGATATAGAAAAAATTATCAATAAAGCAAAAAAGGAATTCAAATCCATAGATATTTTAATAAATTGCGCAGGCATTTTTTCCATAAAGCCGTTGGCAGATTGTATGCCGGAAGATTTTGAAAATTGTTTTGACGTGAACATTAAAGCCCCTTTTCTTTTTTGCAAAGCCTTTTCCGAATTTATGGTAAAAAATAAATGGGGAAGAATTGTAAATATCGGTTCCTCTTCTTCGTATGGTGGGACTAAAAACACTTCTTTGTATTGCGCTTCAAAGCATGCTATTTTGGGATTCTCCCGGGCATTACAAGCAGAATTAAAAGAACACAATATAAGAGTTTTTTGTGTTTCTCCCGCTTCCGTAAAGACAGAAATGGGAAAAAGGGTCACTTGGCAGGATTACAATACCTTCGTAGATCCTGAAGATATCGCGGAGTATGTGGGTTTCGTAATCTCCTTTGATGCAAATATGATTGTCGACGAGGTAAGATTGAATAGATTAATAACGCAATAAATCTATGGAAAATATACGTCATTTTGGTATTGTAGTTAAAAATATCGAAAAATCCCTTGGTTTTTATAGGTATCTTCTAGGGTTTGAAGTAAAAAAAGACATAGTAGAGGAGGGGGAATTTATTAATGCTGTTCTGGGTCTTAAGAATGTCAGAGTTAGAACGGTTAAAATGTCGGCTGAGAACGGGAGTGCTTTGCTGGAATTGTTATGCTATGAATCCCATTTGAGTGGCAAAACTGAGAAGAAAGAGATTTTTACATTAGGCCCTTCCCATCTTGCTTTGACGGTAAGCAATCTTGACGAAGAATATCGAAAATTAAAAAAAAATTACATTAAATTTATTTCTTCCCCGAACATATCTCCGGACGGAAGAGCTAAGGTGGCTTTTTGTTATGACCCCGAAAATAATCCGATCGAATTGGTAGAAGAAATAAATTAATCATAAAATATGAAAAATCAACCACTCAAAAATATTCCAGCATCTTTTAATGGGTTATCGGTTGTTAATGTTGAGCTGACCAGCAGATGTAACAAGAATTGTTGGATGTGTGGCAGAAGAAAAATTGACAGAGAATATCCTGAAATGGCTTTAAATTACGGAGATATGGATTTTAATCTGGTAAAAAAAATTTCCAAACAGCTCCCTTCGCAAATAGTAGTCCAACTGCACAATAACGGAGAGCCTCTTTTGTACCCCAGATTCGGTGAAGCGGCAAAGTTATTCCGCCGGCAAATTAGGTGTCTTAATACAAACGGAAAATTGATTGTTGAAAAAGCTAGTGAAATAATAAACAATTTGGAAACAATGACGATTTCTATTTTTGAAAATGATTTCGACGCAGAGGAGCAATATAAATTGGTTAAGGATTTTTTAAAAATCAAGGGAAATAATAAGCCCAATCTAATTTATCGTTGTCTCGGAGATGTAAATCTGGAAAGATGGAAAAAACTTCCAGGAATTGTTGTCACAAGAATACTCCACCATCCTTTAGGTAGTTTTAAATACAAAAAAAATCCGACGATTCCCGAAACCGGAATTTGTTTGGATTTCCTTAATCATATGGCGATAGACAGATTGGGCAGGGTTTCTATTTGCGTCAGATTTGATCCAAAAGGATTGGGAGTTATTGGAGACGCCAACAAGACCTCATTGGATCGCATTTGGAATGGCCAAAAAAGAAAAGAATGGCTGAAATACCATGTCAGGGGACAAAGAAAAAAGATACCTCTTTGTTCTTATTGTGAATTTTGGGGGGTGCCAACCGGTTATTGAAATTATAATAAATTAAAAAGATATAATTATGGATAAAGAAATAAGAAAAATAAATATAGGAGGAAGATGGGTTGGGGAGGGGGAGCCTACTTTTGTGGTCGCTGAAATAGGCATTAATCATAATGGGGACTTGGGCATAGTAAAAAAGCTTATAGACGTGGCTGTTTTGGCTGGTTGTGATGCGGTTAAGTTTCAAAAGAGAACAGTAGAGCTTGTTTATTCTGAAGAAGAGCTGTCTCGTCCGAGAGAAAACCCCTTTGGACCTACTAATGGCGATTTAAAGAGAGGTTTGGAATTCGGAGAAGCCCAGTATGCGGAAATAGACAGATATTGCAAAGAAAAAGGCGTGATGTGGTTTGCTTCTCCTTGGGATATAGAGAGCGTTGACTTCTTGGAGAAATTTAATGTCCCTTGCTATAAGATAGCGTCTGCCAGCCTGGTTGACGACGAATTGTTGAAATACGTGAAGTCAAAGAACAAGCCGGTTATTATGTCTACCGGGATGAGCACTCCGGAGCAAATTGACCATGCTGTGGATATTTTGGGGCAGGACAATTTGATTTTGCTTCATTGTACGGCTACTTATCCCTCTAGCATAGAGGAACTGAATTTAAATGTTATTTCCTGGATGAGAAACAAATATAATTGTCCTATCGGATATTCTGGCCATGAAACAGGCATTCTTCAGCCGACCCTAGCTGTTTCTCTCGGAGCTTGCGTAGTGGAGAAGCATATTACTTTAGACAGGGCTATGTGGGGAAGCGACCAGGCGGCAAGCTTGGAGCCGGACGGACTGATGAAAATGACCAAGTATATAAGGTGCACTCCTCTTTCCATGGGAGACGGAGTAAAGAAGGTTTATGATTCGGAAAAGCCGATAATAGAAAAACTAAGAAAAAATATTAAAACAGCTTAAGCATTATGAAAGAACACATCCAAAAAATATCAGAAGAGCATTTGCAATCCTTCAAGGAATCTCTGGAGAATAACGCAGGCAAGATAGAGGTTGCCGTTAATATGATTGTTGACTGCTATAACAACAAGGGGAAAGTTATTCTTATGGGAAACGGAGGTTCTGCGGCAGATGCCCAGCATATCGCAGGAGAATTGGTCGGCAGGTTTAAGAAAGAGAGAGGTCCTTTGCCTGCCTTATCTTTGGGAACAAATGCTTCTGTTATTTCTGCTTTGGCAAATGATTACGGTTTTGACAAAGTTTTTGAAAGGCAGGTGGAAGCCTTTGCCAAGAGTGAAGACGTGGTAATCGGCTTCAGCACCAGCGGAAATTCGGAAAACGTTGTAAGGGCTATATTAAGAGCCAGAGGAATCGGAGCGAAGACGATTTCTTTTATCGGAAAAGGGGGAAAGCTAAGGGATATTTCTGATATCTTTTTAGCTGCCGAATCCTCAAATACTCCGGTTATCCAGGAAATTCATATCGCAATGGGGCATATTATCTGCGGTTTGGTTGAACAGGAAATATTCAAGGAATCTTAAGCATGAATTCACTTGCCAAGAACACCGCATTCTATTTCATTACTAGCCTTGCCGCGCAGGGAATGATTTTTCTTTTGTGGATTATTTTAGCCTGGTATTTAAATCCTTCCCAGATAGGGGTTTATTCTCTGGCAATGTTCGTGGTGGAGCTTTTCGGGATTGTGAGCTTGTTCGGCTTGGCTCCTGCGCTGGCAAGATTTTATTATGCGGACAATAACGGCGAAAGCAACGCAGTCAGGGTTTTTGCCAATTCTTTTCTGATTTTTCTTATATCTTCCTTGCTTTCCTTGCTGCTGTTTATTGCCTGCATAAACCTGATATCTTTTCTTATACCGGATATTGCGGAAGTATTGAAAAATAATATTGTTTTGCTTGCCGGGCTGATAGTTGCAAACTCAGCGGTGGAGCTTATTCTTTCCAATTATACCGCGTTAAAGAAAGCGGTTGTTTTTTCAAAGTTCCACCTGGCAAGGATTATATTGTTCTTTGTTTTGTCCTTGGCCTTTATCAGTTTTGAAAAAAGCATAGTCAGTATTTTTTTGGCTTTCTTTGTTTCTTCTTTAGCTGTTATTGTTTATTTTTTCCTGAAAGAAAAGAAGCTGATAAGCTTTAAGACAATAGATAAAAATCTTATTCTGCAAATAGCCTCCTATGGTTTTCCCTTAATGCTTTACGGTTTTTTAGGGATTGTAGTTTTGTATTTTTCCAGAATTATTTTGAGCTGGCACGTTGATTTGCACTCTTTGGGGATTTACAGCTTTTTTTTAACGATAGTACTGCAGATAAACGGCTTATGGAATACTTTTAACAGGGCATGGACTCCGGAGATATTCCATAGCATCTCAAAAGACAAAGACAAGGCTGTTGAACAAACCGCCTTTATGGTATTTTTTTCTTCCTTTATATATTTGTTGGCCATTTTCTTTATCATGGCGGCAGGCGAGTTGTTTTTATTCAAGATGATATTCAAAGACATTTATTTTTTGAACAGGATGATTTTATATATTCTTTTAATCGGGCCTGTTTTTACGGGAATATATATTTCAATTTATCCATTGTGCTATTACAGAAAAAAGAGTTCAAAGATTCTGGCGGTTTCCACTTTTGTTTCCGTTCTGAATATTTTGCTCGTTGTTCTGCTGGTAAGCGCATTCAGCGTTTTGGGAGCGGCCTTAAGTTATCTTGCGGCTTCTGCTCTGACAGCTTTGGTGTATGTTCTGGCGTTTAAAAAAGACGCTGGAATTCCTTCAAGGGTTATTTTCTGGACTGTCTTCTTATCTTTGTTTTTATCGGCCGGCACGCTTTTATTCGTGGCGACCGAAGCGGTGTGGCTGTTTTTGCCTATTATTCTTCTGGGCTGCGTTATTTCTTTTAAGGCGGGCAGAATTTCGGAGAAAAAAACTTTGTTGCTTGATATTTTTAAAGAATTAAAACTGAAAATCAAAAATGGCGCAATTAAAAACTGAAAAAGTTATTTTTTATACCAGCTTGCCGAGGTTGTTCAGGGCTACCTTGATAGGATATCTTTATGAAATATCCCAGGTTTATCATGTTGTGCTTTTGTCCGAAGAGCTTGACGAAGAAACAAAGAATATTCTTTCAAAAAAAGAATTATTCCCCGGATTGGAGAAAGTCATACAGGTTCGTCAGTACACTGATAAAAGACGGGTTTTGTCTCTGGGCAAAAACAGATATTTGAAAAAGGCGGCAAAAAAGATTATAAAAGAGGAAAACCCTGACATTGTTATATTGGAGAACGATTTTTATTTCTTTGAAATGTGTTTGCTAAGATATGCCTGTAATGCCTTGAAAATCTGTTTTCGTCCTTGTTTTCAATTGGGTCCCAAAAAAGAAGAAAGGCTGTGGTCTGTTTTGAAAAACGCCCACAAAATGCCCGCATTCATGCCTTTTTTTATAAGAAAAGGCTTGGCTGAGCTGAAGAAATACCTTGCTCATTTTCTTTATTATGTTATTCTGCCATTAGCTGTTTTTGAAAGGCCCTTTTTCGGCAAGTCGAGCTGTTTCTTGACAGCGGACATAGCGGGATTGAGGCAGGCTGATTATTCTACGGTTCTTTCCCAAAGAGATTATGATTTGGTTGTCACAGAAGGGCTGCCGAAAGAAAGAGTGCATATTCTTCCTCATCCCTTGGAGCTTGAATCAAGAAAGTTCCTGGAAAAGGCTTATTCTTTTAACAAGGATTCAGGATATAATAAAATAATCACTTTTATGTATTCGGACCAGGGATCAGGAATAAGAAAGGAAGACAATTCTTTCATTTCAAGCCAGGAACAGCAGAAAACAATAATTAGGATAGTTTCTGTGCTGGCAAAAGAATTCAGCGATTGGGCCATATTTATAAAGCCTCATCCGGTAACGAATAATTTTAAGGAATTGGTTGATGTATTTAGTTTAATTTCCAGCAATATAAAGGTGGCAAGGCCTTCCGAACCGGCGGATAAATTTATTGAAAAAAGCAGCATTATTATAGGAACGTCGCCTTCAAGCAACAGTTTGTTTACGGCTTCTCTTCAAAATCCGGAGAAGATAATACTGTCTTTGGATTTTGACAAAGAGCTCTTGGGAGATTCTTTTAAAGATTTTGCGGGAATTGAATATATTGACAATGAAGAAGACTTCATCAAAATTTTAAAGGATATTAAAAATAATGATTATAAAAAGAAGAGCTTTTTGAAAAATGATTCAAGGTTTTTCAAAAGCTCTGTTGAATTAATAGAATATGTTGACAATCTTCGCAGTTCCAAAACCGTTTGAAGGCCACATAGGCTTGATTCAGAGAAACGCCATTAAAAGCTGGCTTCGCCTTGAACCGAAACCGGAAATTATTCTTTTCTTTGAAGAAAGGGGGACAGAGGAAATAGCCAGGGAGTTTGGGCTCAAACATATCAAAGAAGTAAGAAGAAATGAGTTTGGAACGCCCTTTTTGAGCGATGTGTATGATATGGCCCAGAAAACAGCGGGCAACCGTTTGGTGGCTTATGTAAACAGCGATATTATTTTGCTTCAAGATTTCATTGAGTCTATAAAAAGAATCAAGATGCCTGATTTTATGATGACGGGCAGAAGATGGAATCTTGATATAAAGGAAGAAATTAATTTTGACGATTCTGCCTGGGAGGAAAAATTAAGAGCGTTGTTGAAAGAAAATGGAGAATTATACAGGCCTTCGGCGCTGGATTACTCTCTTTTTCCCAAGAGTTTTAATTTGAATCTTCCTCCTTTTACGGTAGGCAGGTCTGGAGGTTCTGACAACTGGCAGCTGTACAGGGCTAAGTGCTTAAAGCTTCCGATAATTGACGCTACGGAATCAACTACAGTTGTCCATCAGAATCATGAAGCTCCAAGCCATGATTTCAAAGGGAAAAAGGGTGAAGAGAAGAAGATAGAAATGAAAAGGAACGTCGGTCTTGCTGATAAATTTTATCATGCTTACACGTTGAGGGACGCCGACTTTATTTTAACAAAACAAGGTTTAGCCAGAAATAAAATTAATCCTTTTTTGCGGTTTTGCCTCCGATATTCCGCAGGCCTGAAAACATTCTATCCGTTTTTTGATTTGCCTGGGAAGATTGTTTACTTTCCAGTCTTCTTATTGGTCAAAACATTATTTTTTATCAGAAACTTAATAAATGAATTCAAAAACCATTAAAAACCTGTTATTGGTTGTTCTGGCGGTATTTATTTCTGTTACTGTTATTTTTTCTATTGGAGAAATAGCGGGCGGAAGAAAAATTGAGATAAGGGCAGAAGATATTTTGATAGCCTTTCTGGGTATTTTTTTTATAGCAGGTTTTTTTATCTCTAAGATTAAAAGAATAAAAAGGCCTCCGTTGCTTGTGCCAATTTTAGTCTGGCTCAGCTTTGGTCTTTTCAGCACATTAAGCAATTGGGTTTT
>Ga0265297_10005159_pt1 | contig 20350 bp, 30 predicted proteins | sample Munlanlwell13791_FD_192502 | JGI IMG/M metagenome (GOLD analysis project Ga0265297, IMG submission 192502) | Leachate microbial communities from a municipal landfill in Southern Ontario, Canada - Leachate well 137-91 | ecosystem: Engineered > Solid waste > Landfill > Unclassified | place...
AAATCTGAAAAAGCCACAACTGAAGACACCAAGCGATGCAATCTTTACGAGTACCACGGAATTCGTCGTTGAACTGCTGTGCGCTACGATGATCTTTGTCGCCAGTATGGTCATTTTCTGTCTGTGAGGGTGTAACGTGAGGAATGAATCGGATGTTTTGGGGATTACGGCACGGATTCTTTCCGTGCTGTTTCTTTGCTGTTTGGTCTTTGTATGCTGGAACCATCGGGGGCCGCTTTTTGTTGCGGCTTCCGTTATCCTTGTCGGAGTGGTTTTCAGCATCAATTATGGTATCTTGACACAACTGGGGTTCAAAGATGACTGTTAAAATGCTTACCGACGTGCCGTTTAAGAAGATCACTTCGGATGCCGTGCTCCCGCAGTATAAGACCAAGGGTGCCGCCGCCGCAGACGTATGCAGTCCATTTGCATTCCACCTGATTCCGGGGGAGATCAAGCTGGTCAAGCTGGGCTTTGCTTGTGCCGTCCCCGAGGACTATGCCCTTCTGGTGTGCTCCCGCTCTGGGATGGCCCTTGGTGGGCTTATCGTGGCAAATCAGCCCGGTATCATTGATTCAGATTACCGGAATGAAATCGGGGTTATCCTGATGAATGCCACGGATCGAACCATGGATGTCCAAAAAGGTGACCGGATTGCCCAGCTTATGCTGACTCCGGTATCGGTCATGGGTATCCGAGAAGTTAAGGAACTGGAACCTACCGACCGCCAAGGCGGATTTGGATCCACCGGGAGGGCATGATGATAAAGTATGTCTGTGATTGTTGCGGGTCTGAATCCTTCAAAGAGATGACAAAGATCAATTCTCTGATTTGCGGGGTCAGGTCTGTATGTGATGACTGCCTTGAAACGGTTATGCAAAAGATTGCTGTACTGGAAGAGAATGCCGAGAAAGGTCTTATTGCGGTAACCGGTGCTGCCGCCATGGAAGCATTCAAGATCTTTGAGGCCGCCAATACCGCCAAATTATTCGGAGATGGAGAATCCGGTCTACCGTCGGAAGACGATATTCGTACTATTGGGTCTGCCATTCTCCGTGGACGGGCTACCCTTGGAGCTATTAACCATGGGTCATTGCAGCCACAACACCTTGGAACCGTGCTTAATTATGACAACAGTGCATACACCACGACGGAGACCTCCAGTATAGCTGTATCAAAAGATTACATAACGGATACAGTAAAAGAATACCTTGCAGGTAAGGTAAAGGATATCCACAAGGGTCGCTGACTCAAAATAGCTATAATCAGGGGTAGACCAAGGAGGATGCCCCGATGGACAAGCCAGCGCCGGAAGCAACAGCCGATGTTAAGCTAGAGTGGGCATACGCTTGGCGGTGTCCTGAATGTCTTAAGCGGAACTTTGCCGCCAAGGTATCAGTAGAATTCAACGATACCGACTTGAAAGAGATACTGGGCTTAGATGCTTGCCAGCCGCTTTTGGCGGAACATTACGAGGTAGCTAGGGAAACCTTCATGTGTCCGGCATTTGTTCGCTGTAGCCGCTGTAAGAAGCTCTATAGGGCGGACGGGCCGGAAGAGATGGAAGAGCTCGATGAAGACTTTGAAGGTGAACTAGGCGATGATAATGAAGAGGAAGAAGAAGGCCTGTAAATAGTCGCACCACGGTACGACAATCAGCCCCGGAACCCATCCGGGGTTTTTTGTTGAAAAAACAGGCTATATTTTCAACAAAACCAGTCCGGACACGATAAGGAAAAGGCCCAGATACTGGGTAAATCCCCAATGTTGACCTTCCCCGATCACTAAGAGGGTCAGGGTAAAGGCCAAAAACATCAGAATGTCATAGAGGATGCCGTCAAAGAGGAGATTCTGGGTATTCCGGGAGATCAGTAGCCACAAAGGGCATACCGCGCCGGTAATGAACATACCCCATGACCAATATCCGCCAACAAGGTTAGACTGGCGGCTCAGATAGGCATAGAAGCCATAGTAGAGGATGGTTAATGGGATCCATACCGGGTAAGGCATTTAGTAGCCGTATTTTTCTCTCCGGATGCGCTGCTTCTGCATACGTCTGCAATTTGCATCAAAGCTGTCCCGGTAGTCTTTGTGGCGAGGTTTTCCCTTGTTGCGCTCGCGGCGCGATTTCTTGTCTTGGTATTCCATTTCTTGCTTTTGTGTAACCTTTCCATAAAAGAGACACTTGTTATGACTTTATTCTAGCATAGCGGGTTCTGGAAGTCAACAGATTTCTTATTTTTCCCTTGACTTCCCGTCCCCGGTCAAGTATAGTAGAAGAAGAAAGGGGTCAGTATGAATCCGATATCATTCTTGAATCCGTATCAGATGGCTCTCATTGATCTAGAGTATTGCTATGCTGCTGACCTTTATGCCAAGGAGTATAAGTCTGGCATTGACAGAAAGATAAATGAGTACCTTGTGGACTTTGCCACACCATATTACAATGCCCGTGTGATGCCAACAATAGAGACTATCCGGGATATTCATATACAAGCCCGTATACTGTATAGGATTACAACAGACAAGGATTTCCCAAAAAGGCACGTATCGGATTGCATACTTCTCCTTGCTGAGCGCGCCGTGTTCCCACTTGACAATAGGATTCAGTTGGCCTATTATCACTTGGTTAATGAATGTGTTTCAGCTATCCGAACTGGTCATGATAGCCTTTTTGCTGATAAGGAGAAGTGTGAAGTCTTTGTCCGCCATGGTTGGCTGTCTGAAAAGGCACGGTATCCGGAGTGTATTACCGCACGGCATGAACCGCGCTATGAAGTGTTCTATAAAGAGGATTTCGCTATCTATGAGGAGACAGTCGCAAATGATTGTGTTTGTACGTGAAGACTGCACCGACTGTAAGCGGTTTGTGGATTATGTCATTGATAATCGTCTCGCCGCCGAAATCGTTGACGGGGAGAACCTATTGAAAGGACATATCAACGGGACGGACAAACGGTTTACCAAGCTGGAAATCGTCGATATGCTGACGGCGATGGCAATGCAGGATGATGAATTCCCCGTTGTGAAGATTGGGGAGAACTTTGTTGGCAAGAAAGAACTCACCCAGACCTATGGAGTAACCTTTAATGGCTAAAATCTCAAGTGTCAATGCGTTTACCTACCGCGATATCCGGTGGATCTCGGGTAAAATGTATAGGAATTCCGTCTTTATTTTCCGGAAAGCCTATGATTCCAAGACCAAGGTGGAGACAATCCAGTACGCGGTGGAGTATAAGGACATTGCGCCCCCGTACAAGACCCGTAACACGCGGTGGGCCGATTTCTGTAACGTCATTGATGCAAAGGACTTAGTATGAGTTATCTGTCGTGGCGTATCACGTATCAGAACGCAGAGCAGGCCGCGCAAGCCGCCTACGCAGGGTGGGCGCAAGCACAACAAAAGATCCGTCACTTGGAGGCTTCGATTGAAGACATGCGATCAGAGCACCAGAGAGAACTTCGAGAAGCTGTCCGGGACGATAGCGAGGAAGATCTTTCGTCACTTATCCCATAGGGGATGTGACGGGTGTGATTACAAGAAAATGGGGTGCTCTTTGGACAAACTTTTGGATATCAGCGACTCCCCGGTGGATGAAGAAGCTGATAAATTCCTGTTTTGTGCCGCCCAAAGAGATCTGATTATGGCGGAACTGCATACGTATGCAGCAGAGTAGGCTTTTGGCGATAATAGAGGGATACCTTTTCTACTAGGGAGTCCTGAATGGAAGAGAAGAAAGCGCACAGAACGTGTAACACCTGTAAACACCAACAAAAATTTGCTACCGAGCTAAGGAGATTTGAAAAACACCGGGGCGAGAAAAGATATACCGGTGTATGCACCAGAAAAGAAGAGATAAGCCTCACCCATAACTGTTGGAGCTGCCCGTTCCACTGGGCCGAGGATGAAAAAGAACCGGAAGATACAGACGAAGATTTTGTGTAAGTCTTTTACTTATAAAGGGTTGTGTCATGACAATGCCTGAAAAGGTTAAGAAGCGCGACGGACGTACAGTGAAGTTTGACAAGATCAAGATTACCGAGGCTATCTACAAGGCGGCGGAGTCTGTCGATGGGAGCGACCGCGCCCTTGCGGAAGCCCTTTCTGACAAGGTAACCGAGGTTATCAGTACCCTTTTTGCAGACAAAGTACCGACGATTGAAGACATTCAAGACACAGTAGAGAAGGTTCTTATTGATTCGGGGCATTCCCGTACCGCCAAGGCATTTATCCTGTATCGGAAGAAGCGGGATGAGATCCGGGCAAAAACAAAGGTACGCCGGACGGTTAAGAAGAAGTCTTCCACGACTGACCAGCAACTTCTGGTGGATTCCGATTCCGATACCGAGTATCAGGAATGGGATAAGAACAGGATTGCTGATGCGCTTGTAGCGGAATCCGGGGTTGCCAAGGAGGATGCTGACAAGATTGCATCTGTGGTGGAAAAGCGGGTGATTCAGTCCGGGGTATCCCGTATTGGAACGTCCCTGATCCGGGAACTTGTCAATAACGAGCTCTTTGAACGCGGATATACCAAGCAACTGGAAAAGCAAACACTTATTGGAATGTCAAATTCGGCTATCCATGATCTTCTCCACTCCAAGGGGAAGGAAAATTCCAATATTTCTTCAAATAATCCGGAAGCTATCAACCTCGCCATAGCAGAGAATACCATTAAGCAGTATATGCTTCAAGACGTATTCTCTCCAGAAGTCGGGGATGCCCACAAAAATGGACTTGTGCATATTCACGATCTGGGGTACCCCCGCACCTATTGTAGCGGACATTCTTTGGAGTATATAAAGAAATACGGGCTTGACCTTGTATCCATGGATACCAAGAGCGCGCCAGCCAAACGTGCGAACACCCTTACGGGGCACCTTAATACCTTCTTGTCAAGTATGCAGGCGTATTATGCCGGTGCCCTTGGACTTGGAGCAGTTAATACGTTTTATTCCCCGTATCTGGAAGATGCCTCCGACGATGAAATCCTCCAAGTAGCACAGTATATGATCTTCTCCGGCGCGCAGAACTGTTTCAGCCGTGGCGGTCAATCCCTTCATCCTGAAGAACTTATCTGGATTAAGGAATCCGGGAGATATCGTCCGGTACGCATCGGCAAGTATGTGGATGATATCATCCGTGAATCAACCGCTGTTGAAGCTAGCTTTGACTATGAGGTAGTCAGAACGGAAGACTATGACATTCAAACGATTAGCTTTGACAAGAGTGGCAAGGTATCAGATAAGATGGTAAAGTACGTAGCAAGGATACCCCACGTAGGTAAGATGTATCGTTTGTTTACAGAACGTGGTATCGTCAATATCACGGGTGATCATTCCGTCTTTACCTACACTGGGAAAGGCCAAATTGTTCCTACCAAAGCATCAGAGCTCAAAGTAGGAGACTACGTTGTAGCACCACATCGTATCAATGTTACAGAGACTATGGATTCTGTAGACATTACGGAATACCTAGAGCATGATCAGATCTCAATTAAGGGCGCTGAAAAAGTTCGTGAAAAGGCTATAGAACGCTACGGTAAAAACTATGTAAAGCCTTTCATGAAAGAATTTGGTGTAAATGGTGGTTATCTTAAGGATGGCCTAACATCAGATAAGATCCGTTTTGACATTGCAAAGAACTTTGTAAACTACAAGGAGGAGCAAATACTTCTCAAGGGTGATTCGCAAGAATTCATAAGTCCAATTATTAAGCTGAATTATGGACTTGGCTACCTCGCGGGGATGTTCTGTTCTGAAGGCCACGTTGCACACAAAACAGCGGTTATCTCCAACAGAGATATGTCCCTCCTTGATAGGGTTGTGGATTATCTTGACAGCATCGGTTATAACGGGCATCGCCGTGGTGATCTGGACATCTATAAAAATCATAAGGGTGAAATCCGGAATTGCGCACACGTAGCTATCACCGGCATTCTTGGTATGTTTATTTCAAAGACATGCTCTGAAAACAAGGAAAAGAAGATACCGGATTGGATTCTCACGGCAAACCAAGACTGTGTAGACGGGTTCCTTGCTGGATTCCTTGCCGGTGATGGTCTTCTTACACGGGATACTTGGGCTGCATCAAATACAAGCACTCAGGTTATCTCCGGGATCAGCTTCCTTCTACTCCGTTCGGGTCGTGAATCAAATGTGTTTGAATCCAAGGTAAGTGAAAGAAATCCGAACTGGTCTGATCTCTATGAAATTCGGGAATCCCTCAAGCGGACAGTAAACCCTTTCAATGATAAGAGAACGACAGAGAGCTTCACGAAATATTATACATCAAGCAATAAAACGGTGCGAGACGCAGTAGAATGGCTCATTGATTCCGATTTATCTCTTGCCAGAATCAGGGATATTGAAGAATATACCTATACCGGATACGTATATGATATCTCGGTTCCTGACACAGAGGCATTCCTCGGCGGTATCGGGAGTATCTTCTTCAAGAATACACTGTTTTTAGATTTTAACTTGGATGCCGGTGTGCCGAGTTATTTGAAAGATGTTCCGGCTATTGGCTCTGGCGGGAAGTATACCGGGCGTAACTATGCAAGCTATGAGAAAACCGCCCATCGAATGGCTATGGCTATGCTCCGGGTATGGAAAGAAGGGGATTCCAACGGGCACCTCTTCCAGTTTCCAAAGCCGAATTTCCATATCAACGACGAAACATTCAGCAATCCTGACCATAAGAAGGTCTTCGATTATGCCTGTGAGGTAGCCGCCCACAACGGAGCGCCGTACTTCGCCTTTGACCGCGATAGCGCCAGTCAGTCCGCGTGCTGCCGCCTCCGGTTTACCATTGAGGATGATTACCTGTTGAAGCACCCGGAACACCAACGGTTCTGTGGCTTCATGAATGTCACTGTAAACCTCCCGCAATGTGCATACCGCGCCGGGAAGGGAAAGATCCGGAAGCTCTATGCCGAGATTGATAAAGCCATGGAAATCTGTCTTAAGGCCCACTTGCAGAAGAAGACCTACGTAGCTGAGTTGATGTCGGCCCCGAACCTCCCGCTTTGGCAACTGGGCAAGCCCGCCTGTGATGGCAAGCCCTATGTGGAACTTGACAAGTGTACCTACATCATCGGCATGATCGGCCTGAATGAATGCGTCCAATTCCTTCTTGGAAAAGAACTCCATGAAGACGAGGATACGTTGAAAGCCGGATTGCGGATTATCAGTCATATGTTCTATACGGTAAAGGAGTTTGGGGAACGTCATGGCCTCAAATTCACCCTTGAAGAGTCCCCGGCTGAGTCAGCAAGCCGCAGATTTGCACGAATTGATCTGAAGAAATTCCCGGAATCTGCCGATGTAATTAAAGGTGACATTGAAAAAGACGAATGCTACTACACAAATTCAATTCACCTGCGTGCCGATTGTGGTGTGGATCTTGTCCAGCGGATTACCAAGCAGGCTAAATTCCACAATCTGATTGAGTCTGGGGCGATTATCCATGCCTTTGTAGGAGAGAACAGGCCGTCCGCCAAGGCTATCGCCAAACTGGTAGAGATGACCTACCGGAAGACCAACGCGGCCCAGATCACGATTAGCCCGGAATTCACGGTATGCCAACGCTGTAAGAAGATGATTCCCGGTATGTCTACCCGGTGTCAGTCATGCGGTTCCGAGAATGTAACTGAAGCTAAGAGAAACGCCATTAGTCCAAATGGGACTTGGACTGATGATAACATCAACCGGTTCAAAGGGGGGTAGAGTATGTCGATCATTGATCGTATCGTCCGTGCGTATGGAGTGAAGAGAATTGATATCCGTCCAGAACCGAATATCCTCCGCGAAGGATGCGCCTACTGTGGCGGGACGTGGAAGCTCCAAGTAGTCGGTACGATCAATGGTAGGCCGGTATTCAACGCGGAATGTTCCGTATGTGGTATGACAACGAAGGATTTTGAAGACGGTGATGACCTTATAGCATATCTGAATAGGAGCTAAAATGTCCGAATATGGACGGTGGGAAAAAGCGGTAGAACTGCCAGTGGAACTGATTGATCCCGATCCCCGGAATCCGAATGTGATGTCGGATACCAAGTTTTCCAAACTGGTAAGCCGGATCGAGAAATATGGGTTTGATGAGCCGATTCAGGTGATTCCGAACCCCGAGGATGCCGGACGGTATCTGATCGTCGGTGGTGAACACCGCTACAAGGCCGCTAGGATCCTCAGTATGGCAACAATCCCGGCGGTGGTGAAAGAACACCTTCAAGACGAAGTAGAGCGGTATACCGAGCTCATGGCAAGGAATATCGACCGTGGGGATCTGGATACGGCCAAATTCAACAAGCTCTTGGACCATATCAACCGGACAACGGCACAACCCTTTACCAATGAACAACTTGCGGACCGGATGGGGTTCGGGGATATCAAAGAGTTTGAGAAGCATCTGAAGAAAGAGAAGAAAAAGACGGAGCAGGCCGTCGAATCCGCCAAGGAATCCAGTGGCGGGAAGACACAAATAATCGACAATGTGAGCTATGTTTTGAATGAAGTCATGAATAAATTTGGCGAAACCGTTCCCAAGGGGTATATTTTCTTCTGTTACAAGAATCGGATGCACCTGATGGTGCAATGTGACAAGGATCTGTATCAGTTGACCCATGACGTTGCCGAGGGCACAAAACGGGATAACAAAGAGATTAATGAAGTCCTCAAAGGGGTATTCGGTGAAGTGAAAGCCCAAGGAGGATTCGGGGAAGCCCCGGTTGATTTCGAGTACAGTCCCGACGCCGACGATGATCTGGATGATTTGGATTCACCAAAAAACCTGTTGAAGTAGGTCAAATACAAAAGAGGAGTGTGCCGTGTCCGCTTTCCCCGTTATGCCGCAGATGCCACCGGCTGTTGTGCAGAATCCTATCTTTACCAAGAACCCTATTGTCTTTGCTAAGGGGTTTGAGGGATCTACCCGCCAGAATACCCTTGAGTCGAATAGGGCAAAGCTCAAAATGCTTCCGTACGAGCTTAAGCGGAATACCAAGGCCGGGAAGAATATCTTGGAGCTTCTTTCAAGAGTCTGCCCGCCCAAGGGGTATACGCTGGTTAGCGAGCACGAGATGGCCTTTAGCATGGCCGATGGGGAATTCAACGGCCTTGCCTATGATACTGGTATTCCCGGCGTATACGTGACGGTTAACTTCGATACCTTTGCTTTCATGCGTGGCCGGGTCGGGGTAGTCAGTTTCAGCCCAAATAGCTACTATTCGGGATACTTCCCCAGTATCAACGCCGATAACATGAATAGTCTGAGTAATGAAGAAATCACGGAGATTTACAAGACCGTCAATGTCGAGGTCAAGAACTGTCTGGAAATTGCTGAGACGATCAAAAAGAACCCCTTGTGTACCTGTTGCGGGGTTCCGATGCGGGAGAATATCTACTATGGCAGTGATGATGCCGAGACAAACCGCGTCGGTCTGGGCCAGCTTATGAAGCTCCATCTGGCGGATCCTGTAAAGTATAAGAGTCCCCATAAGAGTCCAAGGCATAAAGAGTGGGAAGATCACCCGGAATTCTGGGACAATGGGGATATCTGGGGATGGAACTGCCAGAACTGCGGGAGGAAGTTTGCCCCTTGGGAGCGTACAGACGTTCCGCCGGAATATAACACGTTCCACCCGCATTATAATTGCTATTGCGGCGCGCCGGTCAAATATACGCTGGATTCCGGCGGTAGACTGATCTTGCGGTGCGAACAGTGCTGGAAATACCTTGCTGATGAAGAGTGCATGGCTATCAAACTCAGTCAGTCATAATTATTCCGATTTTTCTCTTGACTTTGTGCTTTCTATAGTGTATGATGATTCAGTGAAAGCAGTCTTACATCTCAGGCCGATAAAGAAAGGGAAAACAATGAAAGTCACTGTGAATGGCGAAACGTATCTGGTCAAGTGGTTCCACCGCAGGAAGTATGTCCCGAAGGTCAAGGTTCTCTCGGTTTCCCATGGTGTTCCGGAATTCGCTGTCTCCCGCGAACTGTCTGCCAAGGGCGGCGTGACGGAGTGCTATGTGATTCAGCCCAACGGTGCGGGCGTGGCCGGTATCGCAAAGTGTTCCGAAAAGGACAACTATTGCAAGAGCTCAGGCCGCAAGTTGGCTCTGGCGGACGCTCTGGACGCCTTCAAGGAGGTTCCCCACACGCCGTTCTGGGAAAAGTACCTCCGGGAGGTAAACTAACACCCGCAGTATAACATATGGGAAGTTATAGTGCAAAAGAATGTTACCAACAGGGATTGCAGACGTATGCAGTCCCTGTTTTGCTTTTGGTTGAATAACGGTATAATAGGGGTATAAAGGATTCGTGGGCAATGTCGCCCTAAGTCATTTTCCCAAAGGAGTTACGTTATGAAGATGTTTGGTTATGTTATGGTTCTCTGTCTTATGCTGTCTGCGGTCGGTTGTAACTACAAGTATAGCTACAATATGCAGCGCGCCTCGGCCCGATCTGCTGGTGATCTTGGTATGACCGCCGTCATGGACGCGGTGGATCCTACCTCTCAGGGTCAGATTGAAGAGTATACCGCGTTTATCTATGAGATTATCGCCCTGCTGGATTCCGGAGCCATTGGAGAGATGACCAAGGCAGAATTCCAGCGCCAGTTGAACTTTATCGTTCCGGTCAAGTATTCCTCCTATACTGCTTCCCTTATGGCCTTCGCCGGTGGTATCAATGTTCCCGTTGATAGTGTCCTCCCGGAACGTGTTATCGTTCTCCTGAAAGACTTCTGTAACGGTTCTATCACGGCTTTGAAGCAATACACCATGGGTAAGAACGTCCCGGAAGTCAAGGGTGATACCGCCACGACCTCCAAGACGGTTACCGCGTGGGGCCGGGAGATTACCACAGAGACTACCACAACGTCCGTGACGGTTACCGAGGTATCCACTGCGGATTACAACAAGAGCTATGATGATGTCATTGAGACTCGTGTGGTATATCTGATTCCCGAAAAAGATTCAGAAGTTAAGTAAACCAAAGGAGTTATGACGATGGCTATTACATTTGAGAAGTTCGATGTTGCTCTCCAGTTGGCTTATGAGTCTTTGCTGGCGGAGAAGGCTGTATCGGAATACGTTGGGGGTCTTCTGGTCGATATCTACAATATGTCTGATGAAGTAGTGCAGACGTTTGCAGACGGCTTTTCCTTCGGGGATATCACACGACTGGGTTCTATTGTTCCGATGGCTATGGCGCGGGTCGAGTCCATTGAAGGTCTGACCGGGGATGAAAAGAAGAAGCTGGTACGGGATATCGTTCTGGTAGCGTATACTGCTATTGACCGGGGATCCGACGGGGAACAGAATAACATCAATATCCCGTTTGTGTTCGGTTCTATTGAGCGGAGCGCGGAGCTCTTCGCGATCAATCTGGTGGTCAACTTTGTCGTGGATGGCCTCTTTAACTACATGCAATCGAAAGGCGATGTCAACAAGGGGGCCTAGCCCCCTTAGTTGTGCGTACTATTATGGGCCGAACCGCATCCAAAGACATATTTGACCTCCAAAACGAATGGCTTGACCATCAACGGCTTGCTGAGAATCTTATCCTTGACCGGGATAAGCGGCGGTCTTTCCTCAGCCTGAATGGTCTAGGCAGTCCGTTTGAGCAGCGAAAGCGGGAAAAGATGGAACTCTTGAAAGCCCTGAAAGCGTCCGGAAAGTGGGATAATCCGTAAATGGGATTCATAGAAGAGCGTTCAAAGAAGGTAAATGCCCTCGCCGAAGAAAAACGGCGGGGGATGTTTTTACCCCCACGGGATACCGGAACCGGCGGGAATGGGGATATACTGGAAAGGCTTGCCGCGATTGAACACGAGAAGTGGCGTGTCTGGGCAGGGAATCTGATGGAAAGGGAAACATTATCGGAAGAAACCCGTGCCCGCTGGACACGGTTTATGGTGCCCTATGGGGAACTTCCGGACGAGATAAAGCAGTATTCGAGGGATAATGCCAAGCGGACATTAGAGTTTTTCGGGAACTTCTTCAATAATTTTTGAGAAAATCTCTTGACAAACATAAAGATAAGGTGGATAATGCGATGGCAGAACTAACAGACGCACAAAAGTTACAGTATTTCAATAGTATTCTGAAGACTTTGAACACAATCAGGGAATGCTCCGGGAAACCTGTGTTTGGTGAACAAGTCACCATGAAGTTTATCAACTATACCGCCAATGACATGCTTATTACGCTGGAAAAGCTCAATGGGAATGACACACCAAGAGATTGTTGATATCCTGTGGAAAGACCCTTCTTTGATCAAGTCCGCTATGGGATGGGATACCATATGGGTCAAGGCTAAGGAATTCCGCTATAATAGTCAAACAGAAGAGCGGGCCGACATGGTAGTCCAAAACCAGTATAATCCTTCTTTGATCCTTCCCGGAACTATTTGTGCCGTCATAGAAGTCAAGTCCGATAAAGCCGACCATGAAGTGCTGGGCCAACTTACCAAGGCAGTCCGAATCTTTGACCGCGTGGGGAATCAGACACAGTTTTGGGAATCTACCACTGGAATTGCTATAGCTCCCGCCTTTACCGCCTCTGCTGTTGAACTCCTTATCTCGGAAAAGTATACCGCTCTGGAATGGATCAGTCATTCCGGCGGTTTCATTCTATCAAAAGTGAAAGGGTAGCCCGTGGAAGTAATGTCAGAAGTTATTATCGTACCTGCGGTTATGCTAGAAAAGAAGGACAAGGGTGTATTCCCACAGACCTATGGTGGTATTGTGGTGAATAATGAACTTGAGTATTGTATGCTGGATGATTTGTCTATCCGGATGCTGAAATGGCTCCGCGACATGGGGAACCCAATAGCGGCCCGCCTTGTCCAAGACATGAATGAACTGGAAGACAAGAAGGTACAGGCAACGAAAGAGTATGTCAAGACCTTGAATGAAAAGGCCGGGAATCCGGAAAAGCTCACTATCTCGGAATCCCTGAAAAAGCGGGTAGAAGTGATTAAGCAAAAGATCCATGTTATTCCGGAATTTGAACCCGAGCCCGAAGAGGATAATGAAGAAGTTACCCATTCCTTGTTTGAATCCATGGGGGATATGTTTGAGCACGGAGAGGATCCGATATGAGGTGTCCCGGTCAGGGGTACGATATCAGTGCAGACGTATGCAAACACCGCCGCGAGCGGAAGGATTCCCGGTGTGAAAAGTGTCATTACCGGGAACGTGTGGAAGAAAAAGAGGTAAAGAGCAAGATCAATGCGTTTTTAGACCAAATCAGAGAGAGGAATAAGAATGTTTAATCCCGATACACTCCCGCCGAAGATCAAATACTGGCGTGATACCGTTCTGGCGTCCTTTGACCCCGCTACGGGCTACTACTATCATACGTCGGATAAGACCTATGATGGCTTTATCGACATGCTGGCATGGGTAGGATGGATGGCCTGCGGATGTAAGTATATGGATGACCAAGAACTTATGGATAAATGCCTCCGCTGTGTCAACATAATCTTGACCGTGGGGAAAGATGCCAGAACCTTTGCTCCCTATCAGGTTGATACGGATTGGAAGCAGTCCACCGCCATAACCGGATTGTGGTATAAGGAAAAGGCTCAGTCCTTTGCCGGGCCCAGCGCGTGGTACAAGATGCACAAACTGGGTATTCCGGTGGCAGACCCCGTAGGGAACACCTTTGATATGTCTTCCGTCGAGAGAGAAGCTAAATGGATTGCCCTTGGCGCGCCCGCCTTTGGGTATATGGCAAAATGGTTCTCCGGCCTTCGGCAGCATATCAATTCAACGTGGCTGGCGCTGGAAGTCCTAGAGAAGAAAGCACCGTCCAGTATGGAGTGGACAAAGTATGACAACCCATTCTTTATGGCTATCAATGGTGAACCCTATACGGATCTTGACGCCATGCCACAAATGCTTATTAAGTGGAGTGATGCCACCGAACAGGATACCAACACCCTTCAACCGCTTTCCAAGGGTGGGGCGTCTGACTGGATCTGGCGGCGGGATCCTTACGTTAAGCATGAAAAGCCAGAGAATAGCCGTGTCGTTAAGGTCTATACACCGACCGCGCTCTTGGTAGCGTCTTATTTCCAACTCGGAAGGACATTGAAATAAAATATTGTTTTTTCTCTTGACTTCTCTTCTTCTATAGTGTATATTGAAGTAGCGGAGGAAAATGTAGAGACTAGCTAGAGCCCCCGCAAGGGGGCTTTTCTTTCCGAAAATGGTATAATACTACTATGCCTTTTTGGAGGAAAAACTGATGCAAATGCAGGTAGACTTTGACTTTATGCTTGAAAAAGCCAAACACTGGGAGCACGTTGACGGTACACTGTGGTGGAGGAACCCCCAGAGCCAGCAAATAGAACCCTATCATGCAGACGTGTCTGCCGAATCTGTAGAAGAAAAGCCTGAGAATACCCCGGTTGAGGTCTATGCTCCGGGGAAAAATAAAGGGAAAGTCTCCACGACGGCCATAAGGTGGCAGTCCGGGGAATCCCCCTATTTTGAGGCTTTCAGTCATAGTAGGAAATCTTATGATGACTTCACGGACGGCGTAAACGGTACGTTACTGCTACAGTTTGAGGGATGTGCCGGTGTGTACAAGCCGATGGATTATGAACGGCCTGCTAAAGAGCTCCGTGTAACCATAGACAGTGATTCACTTAAACAGGGATTTCGGGAGGTCTTATCGTACAAGGTAAGTGAGCTGATGGGGCTGGATATCGTCCCGCCGACAACAATGCGGGTTCAGACAGTATCCAATATCTGGAATGCCAACAAAGAGGAATTCGCCAAAGAGGAACCCAGAGCGGGGTCGCTACAGCTCTTTGTAACCGGGATGAAAGCATCTCACGTTATGGATGATCTGGTACGGATGTATAGTAAGGGGGAGATGTCAGAGAAATTTCGGCTAGAATTCCTGAAGCTCCAGCTCTTGGACGTTGTTACATGTAATACAGACCGCCACGGAAGTAATTTTATGGTGGACGTTCCAAATGAAAAGGTCTATGGGATTGATAATGGGTTATCCTTCCCGTTTGATACAAGAGAAAAGCGTGCCAATCCCGGACTGACCGCGCTATCTTTCCGGGCAACCGAAGATGGTAGGGAACACGGGAATTATGAGAAAATGACCTCTATCGAGGGTATGTTATTCCCCCGTGACCTGCGTGAAAAGATATTAAGCATTACACAGGAACAGTTTATGTCTTTGTTTGAGGATATTCCGTTCAAGTATGGAGAAGCAGATCAGGCCTACGGAAGACTTCAAGACATTCAGTACGCCTTTTCTGAGGCAAATAAACAAGAGGGCGCGCTGGCGGACCGGCATATCAAGAACTCCGTGGAGGATGAAGTAAAGCGTCTTAAGCAAGAAGCAGCAGATGAAGCCGCCGGGGAACTCTTCCCGGATGCAACCGATGTAAGACACGCCCGCATTGATGAAATGCGGGGACAAATAAAAGACAAGTTATACCCAAAGAGAAAGAGGAAATAAGATGAGAATGAGTGACTGCCCACAAGAGGAATTTGACCGCCGCCGGATCAAGAGTATCACCAGTTTTGATCGTGATGGTTCTGTCGAATACACCATTACGTTCAAAGACGGAAAACTGTCCGTGGATAACCAGAAGTATCAGGCGATGCTGGCTAAACAAGAGGTCCGGTACAAGTATAAGGTCTATACCATTGACAGCCCGCAGGAATGGCTGCATGGACTGATGTACGATACCGGGTCCTATACCCATACCGAATTTGAATTCGAGGACTAGACTGCATACGTATGCAGTTGGAGGAACACATGGATGACCTGTCAAAAGTCTTTGGTCTGGATCGGCATATCCGCCTGAATAAGGCGTCTTATTGGACCCATACAGATAACACCAAATGGTGGCATAATCCTAAGACCAATCGGGTAGAACCCTATACGGGTAATTCCTCCGGGGATAGCCAGCAAGAGGATCAGGGAGAGCAAGAGCAGGCTCCCGCGCCCGCCAAGAGCGTATTCCAAGGACTTCCGCAGACATTCCCACCGGCCCCCCGAGGAAAGAAGCTATCCTACGGGGGTATCGTCATTGATGAAGCCGGGGAAAACCTTCTTATGCGGAAAGTGTCCGGCTCTTATGGCGGGTATGTCTGGACCTATGCCAAGGGCGGGCAAGACGCCGGGGAACAGCCTTCGGACACCGCCACAAGGGAAGTCCGGGAAGAACTGGGGATAAACGGCAAGATCCATGGAACGCTCCCGGCGTGGTACGAGGGGGATACGTCGGCAACCGCCTTTTATGTCATGCAGCAGCAGGGAGAAGCATTCCCCCATGACAAAGAGACTGAGACTACCAAATGGATCCCGATGGGGGAAGCAGAGAAATACATTAACCAAACAATGTCCAGTAATGGAAAACGGCGGGATCTGAGTATACTGGAAGACATTAGGAAGCTAGTCAACCGAAAATAAAAGGAGAATTGCCATGAAAGCCAGTGATGACGCCAAAGATTGTGCAAGAGCCGTTATGGAGGTATTGGACGAGGTATCCTGTGTCGGATGCAAGTATGAAACCAGTTGTGATGGGGATACCTGTAAGAAAAACCGGAAGAAGATTGCCAAGGTGATTCAAGAAGCCATTGATAAGGCTTTTTCAGACGGCTTTGGCGATGGTTATTCCGATGGGTACGATGATGCTCTTGATCCCTGTTACGGCAGTAATAGTAACGAGGATGAATAACCAAGCCGGAGATGTAATTCGGCCCGACGCCCCACCCTGACCGGTGGGGTGTTCTCTTTGTAGAATTATTCTATTTTTTCTCTTGACTATCATCTCTCTATAGAGTATAGTGAAAGAGTCAGCAAAGGGGCTGACACAAAAACAAAGGGGACCAATCAGGGCTCGAATGCGTTACGACGTTATCGCGGTGAACTCGGATAACCAGAACTTCCTCCTTGGCCGTTTTGAATCGCTGGCCGCCGCCAAGGATGCCATCAAGGTGTTCGGGCGGGGATATATCTGGGATGCTTTCACCGATAACGTCGTTAATAACGTCAAGTGAACCTTTTCAATCAAACCAAAAAGGGGATAGGAATGAGCCTTAAAATCCGAATCAAAGACTTTTATCAGGACGCGGAAAAGTATCTCAATATCACCCGCAAGGACTTTCTGGATGAAGTTGTTCTCCCGGATGGTATTGTGACGTACAATACCAGTGTTTTGACCGAGGAACTGGAAAAGAAGCACGGAAAGATCCAAGACGGGGAATCAATCGCTACGATGATTTGCAGAGAGTATGGAAACGACGCCCTTCAATGGCTTATCAGGCCGAAGTGAAAAATAATTTCAGAAAATATCTTGACTAGCTATAAATCGTGTAGTATGCTATAAAGGTCAAGCAAGGGGCTTGATAAAACAAAAAGGAGAATTGGGATGATTATCACACAGGAATTCATTGACATTGTTGCTCCGGAACACGGTCGCACTTCCTGCTCCGATACCGATACCGGAAATGGATACGGCGGACAGGATGGCTTCGATCCGAAGACCGGCGAGCCAAATATTCGATACCCGCGTTGCAATCGGTGCTATCTCCTCCGGCATATTGGAGAAGACACAAGCACACTTGAATTCGTTCCTGTTGTTGATGTCAGTCTGACCTATAACGGGGCAAAGTGAAAAATAATCTCCGAAAAATACTTGACTAACCGGCTTCAATGGGCTATATTACAAAGGTAATGTAGCCCGTTTTATTTGTGCTGTGCATCTTTTGAGAAAGGCAATACCATGAACCGAATCAGTGTAACACTTGACCGAGTAACCTTTTCTGGCTTTATTCAATGGATGAATAAGCGAGGTTATTCAATGGATGAGATCGCCGGGAATACTGGATTGGAGATTGCCCGCATCCGTGACCTCTTGGAAGACAGTGGCATCCCGATTGGTGAACTGTATGCCAAGGTATCCGAAGAGACAATCCGGGACGCCATGACCGATTATTCTAATGGAATGAAGCCTATCGAGATTCTTAACAAGTATGGCTATTCAATCCATGAATTCCGGGATATCTGTTCTCTCCGGAATATCCCGAATTATGAAGAGCTTGATCCAACTGGAAAGCTGTTCCGCCAAAAACGGGCATGGTCGCTCCGCCGGGGTGGAAAGAAGTATGGAGAGATTCAAGAGGAACTTGGTTTGGGCTCCAAGCAGGCCGTTGGAAGCCTTATTAAGGGCTATGACGCTCACTTGGCAAAGGTACAGGCAAAGCTCAATACAAAGACCGTGGATGGCCTGTATGCCCAAGCGGTGCTGGAAAAGATCAGTGAATGCTTTGATTCCGACCCCGATACCGCCGTTTCCCATATCCGCGAGCTTATTGGGAAGGATGAAGCATGAAAGCGTCGGATAAGTTTATCATCTTTACTACTGAAGCGGGCCGCCGATTTGCCTTTCCCTGCCATGTCATAGCGCACCGGCGGGCCCTGTATTATGAGCGGGATGATGATGCTAATTACCAAGAAGAGTATGATCATACCGTGAATGATAATTCGGTTCTCTATGAGTGGGCCGTGTCAAACATGGACTGGGACGATGTAGCTCCTTACGCGGTAGAGCTCCCGCGCCTAGTGCCGGAAGAAAACCTTACCCAACAGTGGTATAGTGGTGAATTCTCTGACCCAAATCCACCACAGGCAATCGGGGATAGTGAACTTTGTGAAAAGCTCTACTATGCCCTCCAAGAGTGTGAAAAGAAAGAAAAGCTGGACTAACTGCATACGTCTGCAAAAAGGAATAAAGCATGTCAGGTATGTCGGTGCCGAAAGAGTTTTATGAGTAAGGGTGAGAAAACCGCCACCCTTGTGGTGGTGGATAAGTCACCCAAGAAATAATTCCAAAATAGTGTTTGATTATATTATGATTTTGTATTATGCTATAGTCGTAGTATAAAAGAGAGAAGAAATGTCAACAAAGACCTTCAAATACAGGCTATTCCCATCCAAACCACAAGTAACCGAGATGACTTCCATCTTGGGAGAATGCCGTTGGTTATACAATCACTTCCTTGAAACAAGAAAAACTGCTTGGGAAACGAACAAGGAAACGCTATCATTCTATGACCTGAATAAGATGCTTCCAAAACTCAAGGAAGAACGACCAGCTCTAATTGGCGTCCATTCTCAGACACTTCAAGATGTTTCCAAGAGACTTGACCTCGCCTTCAAAGCGTTCTTCAGGCGTTGCAAGTCCGGTGAAAAACCCGGTTATCCAAGGTTTAGAGGGGAAGACCGTTACGACTCTTTTACCTATCCTCAATATGCTTCTTCTTTCAAGATGGAAGACGATAAAATATACCTCCCCAAAGTAGGTCTTGTAAAAGTGAAACTTCATCGTGAAATTCATGGAACAATTAAGACTGCGTTGGTTAGAAGGTCGGCAGGGAAATGGTATCTCTTTTTGGTCTGCGAGGATGTTCCTGTTGTCAAACTTCCAACCAACAAACTTGAAGTCGGAGTAGATGTTGGTCTGAGCAAGTTCGCAACATTGTCAGATGGAAATAAAATCAGCAACCCAAGGTTTTTCAAAAGAGAGCAAGATAGGCTCGCCAAATCACAGCGAAAACTGGCAAAGCAAGTCAAGGGAACGCCAGAACGAAAGAAGTCCAGAAAAGTTGTTTCCAAGATACATGAGTCAATCGCCAACAAACGACACAACTTCTGTCATCAAGAATCGAGAAAGTTGGTCAATAAATACGGATTGATTTGTGTGGAAGACTTGAACATCAACAAGATGAAAGGCAAAGGAAACGCGGTTAGACTTGGTAAATCAATAAGTGACGCGGCGTGGGGTTTATTTCTTCAAGCGCTCAAATACAAAGCGGAAGACGCTGGTAGACGAGTGATTGAAGTCAATCCTGCATACACATCACAGATGTGTAGCAACTGTTTTACACCCAAGAAGTTGGAATTGTCTGATAGAACCTACAACTGTGAATCATGCGGGTTGGTACTTGACAGAGATCTGAACGCTGCTAAGAATATATTGAGACTGGGAATGCAGTCTCTAGCCAGTAGTTTGGCTTAGAAGCCGCCAGCCGCGTGCTGGCGGAGCATTCACGTCATCCGCCTTGGGAATCTTTATCTGTCCTTTTACGGGGACTGGTCAGAGGATGTCCACCGTGCAAGAGTGACAGAAACCCTGAAAGGGGCAAAGACCATTCTTGCACAGCACGGTGAATTCTACGAGCGGGATCCGCTCAAATTTGCTGTTCTCTCTCAGCAAGAAGCGGTTATTGAGCGTTACACAGTATCCGTGGAAGCAAAGGAAACGATTCCGCTTGTTATGACAGTAAACCCGGAAAAG
>Ga0265297_10005160_pt1 | contig 20347 bp, 22 predicted proteins | sample Munlanlwell13791_FD_192502 | JGI IMG/M metagenome (GOLD analysis project Ga0265297, IMG submission 192502) | Leachate microbial communities from a municipal landfill in Southern Ontario, Canada - Leachate well 137-91 | ecosystem: Engineered > Solid waste > Landfill > Unclassified | place...
GACACCAGGACCCCGGCCGAGGACCGCTCGGGCGACACGCTGGTGCAGCGCCTGACCGAGGCCGGGCACGTGCTGGCGGACCGCGCCCTGGTGCTCGACGACGTCGACCAGATCCAGAACCGCCTGCACCATTGGATCGGCGATCCGGCGGTCGAAGTGGTGATCTCGACCGGCGGCACCGGCATCACCCGGCGCGACGTGACGCCCGAAGCCTTCCGCCCCCTGTTCGAGAAAGAGATCGACGGTTTCGGCGAACTGTTCCGCTGGCTCTCTTATGCCAAGATCGGCACCTCGACGATCCAGTCCCGTGCCGTCGCCGGGATCGCCGGCCGCACCCTGCTCTTCGCCCTGCCCGGCTCGCCCTCGGCCTGCCGCGACGCCTGGGACGACATCCTGAAGACCCAGCTCGACAGCCGTTTCCGGCCCTGCAATTTCGTCGAGCTGATGGACCGCTTCTAGCGGTCTCCTCTCCTTTCCGTCATGCCCGGGCTCGCCGGCTGTCCGGTTGAGGAAATCGGGCTGCTTCAAGGCACCCCAGCACCACTCAAGATCGTCATGCCCGGGCTTGTCCCGGGCATCCACGTCGGGACGAGCCATTGTCGTCGACGCAAGAAGCAGCTTGGCCGCGTAGATGGCCGGGACAAGCCCGGCCATGACGGGCGGTCTGCTTTTCGTCTGGCCCGGGTGATTAATGTTCTCTTTTTGTTCTAATCATGCCATGCTTCGGGCATGACACGCGAAACCCTCCCGCCCCCGAAACGAACGGCTCGGCCGAGGCCGGTCTTCGTGCGGGGCGAGGATGCAGAAGGGACGATCGGGCGGAGCGACGGCGGCACTCGGGTGGATGCCGGGGCCCGGGCCGGGCGCGGCACGCTGTCCAACGCCGGCGGGCGCTTCGAGCGCGAGCAGCGGGTCGAGATGGACGACGGCTGGGGCAGCCTGGACGAGGCGGCGCCCCGCCTGCAGACCAGCGTGCAGGCCGACAAGGCAAAGAGCGTGATCACGCGGAACGACAGTCCCGACATCGGCTTCGACCGTTCGATCAACGCCTATCGCGGCTGCGAGCATGGCTGCGTCTATTGTTTCGCCCGGCCCAGCCACGCCTTCCTGGGCCTATCCCCGGGGCTCGATTTCGAGGCCCGCCTGTTCGCCAAGCATGACGCGGCGCGCTTGCTGGAAGCCGAGTTGGGCGCCCGCTCCTATGCCTGCCGGCCGATCGCCATGGGCACCAATACCGACCCCTATCAGCCGATCGAGAAGCGGCACCGCATCACCCGCGCGATCCTCGAAGTGCTGGAGCGCTGGAACCATCCCTTCACCATCGTCACCAAATCGGCCCTGGTGACGCGGGACATCGACATCCTGGCCCGCATGGCGGCCAAGAACATGGTCTGGGTCGGGGTCTCGGTCACCACGCTCGACCGCCGCCTGGCCCGGCGCATGGAGCCCCGGGCGGCAACGCCGGAACGCCGCCTCGACGCGATCAAGGCGCTGGCCGCCGCCGGGATCCCGACCGGGATCATGACGGCACCCATGATCCCCGGCCTGAACGACCACGAACTCGAAGCCCTGCTGGAGGCGGGCGCTGCGGCCGGCGCCACCTCGGCCGGCTACGTCCTCCTCCGCCTGCCGCTGGAGATCAAGGACCTGTTCCAGGAATGGCTCGCCGCCGCCCTGCCGGAACGCGCCCCCCGGGTGCTGCGCCTGATCCGCGACATCCGGGGCGGCACCCTGAACAGCGCCGAATTCGGCACCCGCATGCGCGGCGAAGGGCCCTATGCCGAACTGATCGCCCAGCGTTTCCGCCTGGCCAAGCACCGCCTGGGCCTGGATGTACCGCGCCAGGTGCTGGACACCAGCCGCTTCCGCCGCCCGCTCGACCAGGGCGGCCAGATGGCCCTGTTCGGCGACTGACGGGGGTGCTATGAGGCGGCTCCGCTTCGAGCCGCCCCATGCCACGCCCCCGCAAAGCCCCTGCCGCCGCCCCCGACCTGTCCCGCGAGATCGCCCTCGGCGGCTTGGTCTGCGGCGTCGACGAGGCCGGGCGCGGGCCCTGGGCCGGTCCGGTGGTGGCCGGGGCGGTGATCTGGCCCGCGGGTGTCGCGGTGCCGGCCGGGATCACGGATTCGAAGAAGCTCTCGGCCCAGGCGCGCGACCGGCTGTTCGAGGCGATCGTCGCCACCGTCCCCTTCGGCATCGGCGAAGCCTCGGTCGAGGAGATCGACCGGCTGAACATCCTGCGCGCCACTTTTCTTGCCATGCGCCGCGCGGTCGAGGCGCTGCCGGTCATGCCCGGCCATGCCCTGGTCGACGGTAACCGGGCGCCGGAGCTGCCCTGCCCGGTCACCACATTGGTGAAGGGCGACAGTCTCTCGCTCTCGATCGCGGCCGCCTCGATCGTCGCCAAGGTGCATCGCGACCGGCTCATGCAGGCGGCTGATTTGCGCTTTCCGGGCTACGGTTTCGGCCGTCACATGGGTTACGGCACCCCTGAACATCAGGAAGCGCTACAACGGCTTGGGCCGACAAGCTTCCATCGCACATCATTTAGTCCGATCAAACTATTGATTCAAAACGACTATTGACGTGATTCGGCAGCCGAATCAGGATGCCCCCCAAGATGATTTGGGGACTTCAGATGGCGCAAGATCGCATCCAGGAACTGCCGCTCGATCAGATACTTGTGGGCGATTGCATCGAGTTGATGCGAAGCCTGCCCGACAAGTCGGTCGACCTCGTCTTCGCCGATCCGCCCTATAATCTGATGCTCGACAAGGGCACCCGCGCCGGCCAGCTCCGCCGCCCGGACCAGTCGGTGGTCGACGGCGTCGACGACGAGTGGGACCGCTTCGGCAGCGGGATCAGCACGGCCGAGAGCTTCGCCGACTACGACCGCTTCACCCGCGCCTGGCTGGCCGAAGCGCGCCGCATCCTGAAGGATACCGGGGCGATCTGGGTCATCGGCTCCTATCACAACATTTTCCGCGTGGGCACGGCGCTCCAGGACCTCGGCTTCTGGATGCTGAACGACGTGATCTGGCGGAAGGCCAATCCGATGCCGAATTTCCGCGGCCGGCGCTTCACCAACGCCCATGAGACGCTGATCTGGGCCGCCCGCAACGAGGCCCAGAAGACCTATACCTTCAATTACGACGCCTTGAAGTCGCTGAACGACGACCTCCAGATGCGTTCGGACTGGCACCTGCCGATCTGTGGCGGGGGCGAGCGCCTGAAGGGCGACGACGGTGCCAAGGCGCATCCGACCCAGAAGCCGGAAGCCCTGCTCTACCGCGTGCTGGTCGGCTGCAGCCACCCGGGCGACGTCGTGGTCGATCCCTTCTTCGGCACCGGCACCACCGGCGCCGTGGCCAAGCGGCTCGGCCGCCACTTCATCGGGCTCGAGCGGGACGAGACCTATGCCGCCGTGGCGCGCGCCCGGATCGCCGCCGTCGCCTGCATGGAGGAAGCGCCCCTCTCGGTCACCAAGTCGAAGCGGGAAGAGCCGCGCATTCCCTTCGGCCAGGTCGTCGAACGCGGGTTGATCAGCCCAGGCACCAAGCTCTATGACCAGCGCCGGCGCTTCGTCGCCCGCGTGCGCGCCGACGGCAGCCTGGTCGCCAACGATGCCACCGGCTCGATCCATCGGATCGGCGCCCATGTCCAGGGCGCGCCCGCCTGCAACGGCTGGACCTTCTGGCATTTCGAGGACAAGGGTATGTTGGTGCCGATCGATTTCTACCGCAGCCGGCTGCGCGCCGAGCTCGGCACCAGCCACTGACCCTACCCGCGACAGGGGTGCGACATTCGCCTTCGGGACCGGAATGAACGTTCATTCCGGTCCCAGATGAGCTTTAAAAAAGGCGAAATCGAAACGGAATGAACGTTCATTCCGCAGCCCCTGATTAGACCTGCGACAAAGTGACGATTGGCGCCGGCAAGGCTCGCCTTCGACACTCCACCCCGGAGAGTTGAACCGGGGAAATCCATGCATATCGAGCCGGCCGCGCCCGATCCGGCGCTCGCAGGTCTGCTGCCGGGCGCACAATATGCCGATGCCTTCCGCGCCGTGAGCGAGCTGCGCAGCCTCGACGCGCGTTCGGCGGCGGAGCGGATCCTGGGGCGGACGCCGGCCTGGATGCGGGCGTTGATGGGCTTGCGGAACGGCCTGGTGAAGCCTTTCGGCCTGAAGACGGGCGATGCGCCGGAACTGCCGCACATCGGCTTCTTTCCGGTGCTGGACACCAGCAAGACCCGCGTGGTGGTCGGTTTCGACGACCGCCACCTGGATTTCCGCGTCGTGGTCGAGGTCCTGCCGGCGCCGGGCCAGCGCCGCCGCATCACGATGACGACGCTGGTCCATACCCACAACCTGCTGGGGCGGATCTATCTCCGCCTGATCCTGCCCTTCCACCGCCTGATCGTCCGGGTGATGATGTCCCGGGCGGAGCGGCAATAGGGCTCAGAGCCCGAGCATGATCTTCAGGTTCTGCACCGCGGCGCCCGAGGCGCCCTTGCCGAGATTGTCCAGCCGGGCGACCAGCAGGGCCTGACCGCGCGCCTCGTTGCCGAAGACGCGAAGCTCCAGCCGGTCGGTATCGTTCAGGGCTTCGGGCTCGATCTTGCCGCCGAGGTCCGCGGTCGGCTGCACGCTGACCAGCTCGCTGCCGGCGAAACGGGCGGCCAGGATCGCTTCGAGTTCGGCCGGCTTGGGCGCGCCGTTCAAGAGGTCGAGGTGGAGCGCCACCGTGACCAGCATGCCCTGGCGGAAATCACCGACCGAGGGCACGAAGATCGGCCGCCGGGCGAGACCGGCATATTGCTTGATCTCGGGCACATGCTTGTGTTCGAGGCCGAGGCCGTAGAGCTCGAACTTGGGCGCCTTGTGGGCCTCATAGGCCTCGATCATCGCCTTGCCGCCGCCCGAATAGCCGGAGACGGCATGAACCGCGACCGGATAATCCGCCGGCAGCACGCCCGCCTCGACCAACGGCTTCAAGAGTGCGATGGCGCCCGTCGGATAGCAGCCCGGATTGGCGACATGGGTGGCGGCGGAGATCGCATCGCGCTGGCCCGGCGCCATTTCGGCGAAACCATAGACCCAGCCGGGCGCCACCCGATGCGCGGTCGACGCGTCGAGAATGCGCGGGGCGTCGGTGCCGAGTTCGGCCGCCAGAGCAACGGACTCCCGCGCCGCATCGTCGTGCAGGCAGAGCACCACGGCGTCGACCTCGGCCATCAGGGCCTGTTTCGCCTTCGGGTCCTTGCGCTTGTCGGGATCGATCGAGCGGAGTTCGAGGCCGGCAACGTCGCGCAGGCGTTCGCGGATGCCGAGGCCGGTGGTGCCCGCCTCGCCGTCGATGAAGACCGTCGCCTTGCCGCCCGACTTGCTCACGCTCGTTCCTCCTGAATGGGGCAGATCTTATAGCGCTACACGGCGCCGGCGGCACGCAACACTTTCATGAAGACGGTGGGCACGCCCACATGGGCGATATGCGCGCGCTGGTGCCATTCGCCGGCGGCGGCGAAATCGCCGACCTTGGCCACTTCGACCGCCAGCACCAGGTGGAAATGAGTGAAAGTATGTTCGACCGGCTGGTTCAGGCGGCGCCAATCGGCGGCGAAGGGCGGCTTTGCCAGCGCCTCGATTTCCGCCCAGTCGCCGCCCGGCACTTCCATCATGCCGCCGAGCAGGCCCTTGGGTGGGCGGCGGCGCAGGAGGACGGCGCCGTCCCTGGCTCTGATCGCGACGAAGGCGGTGCCGAAGCGGGTCGGCCGTTCCGCCTTTTCGGCCTTCAGGGGATAGCGCTGGGCATCGCCCGCTGCCGCCCCGCCGCACCAGCGGGCGACTGGGCAGCGCCCGCACAGCGGTGCCCGCGGCAGGCAGACGGAGGAGCCGAGATCCATCAGGCTCTGCGCGAAATCGCCCGGCCGGTCGGCCGGCACCAGGTCCTGGGTCAGGCGGCGCAGCGTGGGCTTGGCCTTGGGCAGCGGTTCTTCCAGCCGGTGGCAGCGGGCGAGCACCCGCTCCGCATTGCCGTCGACCGCGGCGACCGGGCGGCCGAAGGCGATCGCGGCGATGGCGCCCGCCGTGTAATCGCCGATGCCGGGCAGCTTCGCCAATCCCTCGGCCGTATCGGGGAAACGGCCGCCCTTGGCCGCCACTTCGCGGGCGCAGGCGTGGAGATTGCGGGCGCGGGCGTAATAGCCGAGGCCGGCCCATTCGGCGAGCACGGCTTCGAGCGGGGCGGCCGCCAGGGCCTGCACGGTCGGGAAGCGGGCCAGGAAGCGGACGAATCGCTCCCCCACCGTCGCCACCGTGGTCTGCTGCAGCATGATCTCGGAGAGCCAGACCCGGTAGGGATCGGCCACCTCCCCCGCCTCGGCCCGCCAGGGCAGGCGGCGGCGGTGGCGGTCGTACCAGGCCAGAAGTGCGGGGGTGAATCCCGGTGCCGGCCGGGGCTCGGGAACCTGGAGGGCCAGGGTGAATTCGGAATCGACGGGCGCCATTCCGTGATTAGAGTGTGCCGACCATGGGACGAGCAACAAAGACCTTCGAGCCGTCACCCGAACGCCGCTTCCGCGCCGAGGCGGCGGCTGCCCGCCTGCCCGCCCTGCTGCGCGCCGCGGTCGGCAAGCGAGGCTTCGCCGCGGCCGAGATCGTCACCCACTGGCCGCTCATCGTGGGCGAGCGGCTGGCCGCCTGCACGGCGCCGGAGCGCCTGCGCTTCGAGCGCGGGGCGAGCGACGGCGGCACGTTGGAAGTCCGGGTCGACGGCCCCCTCGCCCTCGAGATCCAGCATTTGGAGCCGCAGATCCTCGACAAGGTGAACAGTTTCTGCGGCTACCGTGCCGCCGCCCGGCTGAAGATCCTGCGAGGACGGGTCGAGGCCCCGCGGCCGAAGCGGAAGCAGCCCCCGCCGCTCCCCGCCGAGACCGCCGCCGCGATCGACCGCGAGGTTGCCACAATCGAGAACCAGTCTCTCCGCGAAGCCCTGGCCAAGCTCGGCCGGGCGATCGCGGCCGAGCACCCGGAAGACCGTCGCCGCTGACGCCGGATTGAATCATCCGCCTTTACGACCCCCAACATCTTGTGGTGAGATGACCCCATGAACACGAGACGTATGATCCTGGCCAGCATGGCCGGTGCTGCCGCGGCGGCCGTCGCCGGTCCCTTGCGGGTTTCCCCGGCCTGGGCACAGGCGGGGACCGAGGCGGGCGATTTCGCCGAAGGCACCTTCGTGCTGGGGCCGAAGGACGCGCCCATCACGGTCACCGAATTCGCCTCGATGACCTGCCCGCACTGCGCCCATTCCACCACCGAGACTTTCCCCGAGGTGAAGAAGCGCTTCATCGACACGGGCAAGATCCGCTTCATCTTCCGCGACTTCCCGCTGGACGGCGTGGCGCTTCGCGCGTCGATGCTGATCCGCTGCGCCGGGCCGGAGAAGGCGGAAGGCTTGGTCGATCTCGTTTTCCGCAGCCAGGGCAGCTGGGCCCGGGCCTCCGACCCGGTCGCCGCGCTGAAGCAGACCATGCGCCTCGCCGGTCTGGGCGAGACCCAGGCCGACGCCTGCCTGGCCGACGAAGCCCTGAAGATGGCGGTCGCCCAATCGCGCTATTCGGCCGAGAAGGACTACAAGATCAGCTCGACCCCCAGTTTCGTGATCGGCGACAAGGTCCAGTCGGGCGCTTTGACGATCGACGAATTCACCAAGTTCCTGACCGACAACGGCCTGAAGCCGTAATCGGAAACAAGCCGAGGCGGCGGATGCCGCCGCCCGGCGACTGAGGGCTGAGCAACCAAGGGCCACTGATGCCCCGCGGAGCTTCAGCGGAGCGAGCCAAGGCGGCGGATGCCGCCGCCCGGCGACTGAGGGCTGAGCAACCAAGGGCCACTCCGGCCCCGCGGAGCTTCAGCAGAGCGAGCCAAGCGCGCGGATGCGCGCGCCCGGCGATTGAGGGCATCGAGCAATGGTCCAGTTCACGAAACTGCGCCTTTCGGGGTTCAAATCCTTCGTCGACCCGACCGAACTGGTGATCCAGCCGGGCATGACCGGGATCGTGGGGCCGAACGGCTGCGGCAAGTCGAACCTGCTCGAAGCGCTGCGCTGGGTGATGGGCGAGACCTCGGCCAAGCTGATTCGCGGCTCGGAGATGGACGACGTCATCTTCGCCGGGACCTCGAAGCGGCCGGCGCGCAATCTCGCCGAAGTCTCCCTCGTGCTCGACAATACCCAGCGCAAGGCCCCCGTGGCCTTCAACGACCATGAAGAGCTGGAAATCTCGCGCCGGATCGAGCGCGAGGCGGGTTCGGCCTATCGGATCAACGGCAAGGACGTGCGGGCGCGCGACGTCCAGCTCCTGTTCGCCGACGCGTCCGTCGGCTCGCGCTCACCCGCCCTGGTGGGCCAGGGCCGTATCGGCCTGATCATCAACGCCAAGCCGGCCGACCGCCGCCAGATCCTGGAAGAGGCGGCCGGCATCTCCGGCCTGCATTCGCGCCGGCACGAAGCGGAACTGCGCCTGAAGGCGGCCGAGAGCAACCTGACCCGCGTCGACGACGTGATGGGCCAGCTCACCAACCAGTTGAACGCCCTGAAGCGCCAGGCCCGCCAGGCGACCCGCTACCGGAACGTCCAGGCCCAGATCCGCAAGGGCGAGGCGGTCGCCCTGCATCTCCGCTGGATCGAGGCGGAGGCCGCCCTGGCCGAGGCGCGGCGCGACCTCGCCCATGCCCAGGACGCCGTCCGGGTGGCGACCGAACAGGCCGCCCATGCGGTCAATGTCGAGAACCGCTCGGCCGAGCAGATTGCCCCCCTGCGCGCCGAAGAGGCACGCACGGCGCAGATCCTGCACAAGCTGGTGGTCGAGCGCGACGGTCTGGCGCTCGAAGAGCGGCGCGCCCGCGAAGCCCTGTCCCGCCTCACCCAGGCGATCGAGACGATCGACCGCGACGCCGGCCGCGAAGACCTGCTGGCCTCCGACGCCCGATCCGCGGTCGAGCGGCTGGAGGACGAGCGCCTGCACCTCGAAGAGGCGGAAGCCGATTCGGGCGACACCGCCGAAACGGCCGAGGCCCAGGTCGCCGAGGCGGCCGAGCGGTTGCAGGCGCGCGAAGCCGAGCTGGACGCCGCCAACCGCGAACTCGCGGCGATCGAAGCCAAGCGCCAGAGCCTGGAGCGCGAGATCCGCGATGCCGGCGCCCGCCTGGAACGGCTGGCCGCCGCAAGGGCCGAAGTCGACGCGGGCGAGCGCCGCCTGGCCGAGGACCAGACCCGCGCCGCCGACCTGAACGCTTTGGCCGAGCGGCTGGAACTGGCCCAGGCCACGCTCGAAGCCATGCAGGACCAGCTCGCCGAAGCCGAAGCGGCCCGCGCCGGCGCCCTGGTCGACGAGACCGAGGCGCGCGAGGCGCTGCGACTGGCCGAAGCATCGGCAGGACGAATCGCGGCCGAGGAAAAGGCCCTGGCCGGCCTCTTGGCGCAGGACCTGGGCGGCCCCTGGCCGCCGCTGGTCGACGCGCTGACGGTCGAAAAGGGTTACGAGACGGCGCTGGGGGCCGCGATCGGCGACGATCTTTCCGTGCCGCTGGCGGAAGAGGCGCCGGTCCATTGGGCCGCCCTGCCCGCCTATGACGCGCCCCCCGCCTTGCCCGAGGGGGCCGCCCCCCTGTCCGGCCATGTCACGGCACCGGCCGCCCTGGCCCGCCGCCTGGGCCAGATCGGCGTCGTTTCGCGGGGCGCTGGAAGGGCCTTGCAGGCGGCGCTGGCGCCCGGCCAGATCCTGGTCTCGCTCGAAGGCGACCTCTGGCGCTGGGACGGGTTCACCGCCGCCGCCGAGGCGCCCACGGCCGCCGCCGTGCGCCTGGCGCAGCGAAACCGCCTGCTCGAACTCCGCGCCGAGCACGAAATCGCCGAAGCGGCCGCGAGCGAAGCCCGCGCCGCCTATGAAGCCGCCCGCGCCGAGGTGCAGAACGCCCAGGCGCTGGAAGCCGAGAGCCGCCGCCGGCTCCGCGATGCTGGCGACCAGCTCGGCCGCCTCCGCGAGGAAGAGGCCCGCGCCAGCCGCGAACAGGCAGCGCGAGACGCCAAGGCGGAAGCCCTGCGCAGCCAGATGGCGCGTGTCGCCCAGGAACTCGACGAGGCGATGGAGCGCCGCGAGACCCTGCTGGAAGCCCAGGCCGAACTGCCGGAGCGGAGCCATCTGGACGAGCGCCGCAGCCAGCTCCAGCGCGAGGTCGAGGTGTTGCGCGCTGCCCTCGGCCAGGCCCGCGCCGCACGCGACGGGCTGAAGCGCGAGGCCGAGACGCGGCGCCGCCGGCTGGTCGACGTCGGCGCCGAAATCGCCGCCTGGGGCCGCCGTGCCGCCTCGGCCGAGGCGCAGCGCGGCCAGCTCGCCGAACGCCGCGCCGCTGCCATCGAGGAACAGGAAGCCCTGGCCGGCCGGCCGGAAGAACTGCGCGACGCCGCCGAAGCCCTGGCCGAGCGGATCGAAGATGCCGAGCGCCGCCGCCGCAACGCCGCCGACGCATTGGCCGCCGCCGAACAGGCCCTGACGGAAGCGCGGCGTTCCGCCCGTACCGCCGAAGCCGACGCGGGGGCGCTCCGCGAAGCCCGCGTCCGGGCCGAAGCCGGGGTCGAGCAGGCACAAGGGCGGCGCCAGGAACTGGCCGACCGCATCCTGGAAGAATTGGACTGCACGCCGGACAAGATCCTGGCCGTGGCCGAAGTCGAGGACGGCGAAGCCCTGCCCGCGCTCGACGAACTCGACATGCGCCTCGACCGCCTGCGCCGCGAGCGCGAGCAGATCGGCCCCGTCAACCTGCGCGCCGAACAGGAAGCGGACGAGATCGAAGGCCAGATCGCCTCGATCACGGCCGAACGGGAAGACCTGGTCGCCGCCATCGCCAAGCTGCGCGGCTCGATCGGCTCGCTCAACCGCGAGGGGCGCGAACGCCTGCTGGCGGCCTTCGAGCAGGTGAACCAGCAGTTCGGCACGCTCTTCACCCGCCTTTTCGGCGGTGGCCGGGCGCATCTGGCGCTCACCGAATCGGACGATCCGCTGGAAGCGGGGCTCGAAATCTACGCCTCGCCGCCGGGCAAGAAGCTCCAGGTCCTCTCGCTCCTCTCGGGCGGCGAGCAGACCTTGACCGCGCTCTCGCTCATCTTCGCGGTCTTCATGGTCAATCCTTCGCCGATCTGCGTGCTCGACGAAGCCGACGCGCCGCTCGACGACGCCAATGTGGTGCGCTTCTGCGACATGGTGGACGACGTCGCACGAGAGACCGGCACGCGCTTCCTGGTGGTCACCCACCATGGCCTCACCATGCAGCGGATGGACCGGCTTTACGGCGTCACCATGGGCGAAGCGGGGGTGAGCCAGCTCGTCTCCGTCGACCTGTCGAAGGCGCCGGAACTGCTGGCGGCGGAGTGATTTTGCCGCCCCATGGGCGCGATTATGTCGCAGTGCGGCGCGATTCCACCGGCGCGCCTTTGTCACCCTCGACTTTTTGCTGATATTTCAAAGGCTTGATTGCGACCTTTTGGACCTTGACTAGGATGCAACGGGCACTTACCTTGCGCCCGCCTTGGCTGGGGGTCGGGGTGCCGGTTGTTGTGACCGCCAGGACCTGACGTGGGCGTTTCTTTTCGGCGCGCCCCGGGAAATACTGGTAGCTCAATGTCTGACGATCCGCTTCCCTCCCTCGCCGATCTCGACCGGCGCCTGAAGGAGGCGCGTGACAGCGTTCTCGGTCCGCCGGAACCTGAAACGCCCTCCCGGGTGTCCAACGCCTACGGGTCGGCCATGCGTCTCGGCGTCGAATTCGTTTCGGGATTCGTCGTCGGCGGGTTGATCGGTTGGGTGCTGGACCGCTGGTTCGGTACGAGACCTTGGTTGATGATCGTGTTCTTCCTCCTGGGTGCCGCCGCCGGGACGTTGAACCTGATCCGAGCCGCCCGCCGCCTTCAGGCGGAGGCGGAGGCCAAAGAGCAGCAGGATTTGTCTTCGCGCGGTTGAGAGTCGAGGTTCGTCATGGCCGCTGGCGGCGAAGCGCATAATCCCCTCGAACAGTTCGAGATCCACCGCCTGATCGATCTGCAGATCGGCGGGATCGATATCTCCTTCACCAATTCCGCGCTGTGGACCGGGATCGTCGTCCTGGTCGCCACCGGCTTCCTCATGCTCGCGACCTCGCGCGCCGCCCTCGTCCCGGGCCGGCTGCAGTCGGTCGCCGAGATGACGTATGAATTCGTCGCCAATCTCCTGAAGGAGAACACGGGCACCCAGGGGATGAAGTATTTCCCGCTGGTGTTCTCGCTGTTCGTCTTCGTCCTGATGGCGAACATGATCGGCATGGTGCCCTACGCCTTCACGGTGACCAGCCATCTGGCGGTGACCGCGACCATGGCGCTCATCATCATCGTGGCGATCACCCTGCTCGGCCTGATCAAGCACGGCACGGGCTTCTTCCACCTGTTCCTGCCCTCGGGCGTGCCGCTGTGGCTGGCGCCGCTGCTGATTCCGATCGAGGTGATCTCCTACCTCACCCGTCCGGTCAGCCTCTCGGTTCGTCTCTTCGCCAACATGATGGCGGGCCATACCACGCTCAAGGTGTTCGGCGGCTTCGTCGTGGCGCTCGGCGTCGTCGGCGGCATCCTGCCGATGGCCATGATCGTCGCTCTCACGGCACTGGAATTCCTGGTCGCCTTCCTGCAGGCCTATATCTTCACGATCCTGACCTGCATCTACCTCAACGACGCACTTCACCCGCATCACTGATATCCTCTCAAGAGCACGACAGCTCACAACTCAGAAGGAATGGTTCCATGGAAGTCGAAGCTGCCAAGATGATCGGCGCCGGCCTTGCTACCCTCGGCCTCGGCGGCGTGGGCATCGGCCTCGGCAATCTGTTCTCGGGTTTCGTTGCCGGCGCCCTGCGCAATCCGGCCGCTGCCCCGAAGGTGTTCCCGAACCTGCTGCTCGGCGCCGCGCTGACCGAAGCGCTCGGCATCTTCTCGCTGCTGATCGGCCTGCTCGTCCTGTTCGGCTGATCCCAGCGCGGACCGGATCGGAAACGATCATGCGGCACACTCTCACAGGGTTGCTTCTCGCGGCCACGGCGGTCAGTCCGGCCGCGGCCGAGGAAGCCGCGAAGAAGGGGCTGCCCCAGCTCCGCTTCGAGGATTTCCCGCCGCAGATCTTCTGGCTCGTGGTCTTCTTCGTCGTCCTCCTCGTCTTGCTCAGCACCCTCGTGCTGCCCAAGCTCCAGGGGACGCTGGAAGGCCGTAAGGCCAAGCTCGAGGGCGATCTCGCCACCGCCGCCCGTCTGAAGGACGACGCGGCGGCTGCGATCGCGGCCTATGAAAAGGCCCTGGCCGAAGCGCGTGGCCGCGCCAACGCCATCGCCGCCGAAGCCAAGGCCAAGGTCGAGGCGGCCATGGCCGCCCGCAAGGCCGAACTCGAAGCCAAGCTCGCCGAAGAGGCCAAGGCTGCCGAGGCGCGCATCCGCGCGACCAAGGAAGCCGCCCTCGCCGAGGTTCGCGGCATCGCCCTCGAGGCGGCGCGCGCGATTTCGGCCAAGGTGGCCGGCATCGATGTCGACGAAGCCTCTGCCGGGGCCGTGGTCGACAGCGTCATGGCCCGTCGCTGAGGAGCGGATAGATGAGTGAAATCCTGTCCAATCCCGAGACCTGGGTCGCCGTTTCCTTCGTCCTGTTCTTCGGGCTGGTCGTCTATCTCAAGGTGCCGGGCCTGCTGGGCAAGGTGCTGGACGACCGTGCCGCCAAGATCAAGGCCGATCTCGACGCCGCCGCCAAGCTGAAGGCCGAGGCCGAGGCCGCCCTCGCGAAATATCGCGAGGCGACCAAGAACGCCGGCAAGGAAGCGGAAGCGATCGTCGTCGAGGCCAAGGCCGTGGCCGAAGCCCTGGCCGCCAAGGCCGAGGAAGATCTGACCCAGGCCCTCGCCCGCCGCGTGGAACTGGGCAAGGCCAAGATCGCCCAGGCCGAAGCGAACGCCATCGCCGAAGTCCGCAAGGTCGCGGCCGAGGCAGCCGTCGCCGCCGCCCGCGAGTTGATCGCGACAAGGCTCGACCCCATTGCCAAGGAACGCCTCATCGGCGACACCATCACGAGCATGGCGACAAGGCTCAACTGAGCCCCGCCAGATCTGCACGATCCGACCCCGGCAGGCCCCACCTGCCGGGGTTTTTCTTGGCGCTTTTCAGGCCCTGAAATAGCGCCCGCAGGATCCGCAGACGACGTCGACGTAGAAATCCGTGTTGAGGCCCGTGGTCCAGCCGATGTGGCCGCACCAGGGGCACTGGGTGTAGTCGGTGTACCAGGCCTGCCCCTCGGTCGCTTCGACCGGGCGGGGCCGCGCCAGGAGGATGCCGAGGCTGGCGAAATCGACGCTGTCGCCCGAATCGGGGTCGATGCGGATGCCGCGGCGGACCTTCGCCGGTTCCTGAGACGATGCCATTTGCCCTCTCGCCTGACGCTTGCGGTACTTTCGTTCCGAGAAATAAAGCCTCTTCGGCCCGATTTCTATGGCCAGGCTCACAGCCGGCCGGCTTGGCCTGTCGCAGTCTGCCGGTCGGACTGTTACACTCGCCCGCCATCTGGAAGGGGGACCCGATGACCACGGATCGTTCGCTGCTCAGCCATTATCTCGGCATTGCGCCGTCGACGCGCGAGGAGGGCGTGCTGCGGCTCCTGCTCGAAACGGCGATCCGCACCGTCGATGCCGCCGAGGGCTCGGTCCTGGCCTACGACCGGGACGCCAACGATCTCCGCTTCGTCATGGTCGCCAACGGTCCGTCCAGCCTGATCGGCCAGCGCGTGCCGATCGGCGCCGGCCTGACCGGCCTCGCCGCCCTGACCCACGAGGTGCAGATCGGCGCCCCCACCTTCCGCACCGTCGACGACGCCAACAAGGCCACGGGCGTCGAGGGCGAGCCGAGCGCCGTGATCGCCGCCCCCATGGTCTCGGGCGACCAGTTGATCGGCGTACTGACCGGCGTCCGCTTCAAGGTCGGCCACCGCTTCACCACCGACGACGGCCGCGCCTACGGCAATTTCGCCACCATCGCCGCTCTCATGCTGGACCAGCACAACCGTCTGCGCGAAATGTCCGGCGCCGGCGGCGGTGACCTCACCACCGCCGGCTACGGGCCGGAAGAGGCGCGCATCCTGGCCGCCCTGGCGACCGTGGCACGCAGCCGGCCGGACCGCCTGCCCCGCCTCGCCCAGGTCTTCGAGCAGATGGTCGATCTCGCCGTCTGAGGCGCCGGCATGTCATCCAGCGTCATCAGCGAAGCGGCCGCCCTCGGCTTCGAGCAACTGGCCACCACGGACCTCGCCCCGGTCGAGGTCGCGGTGATCGATTCGGGCGTCGACGCCACCCATCCCGACCTCGCCGGCCGGGTGGTGAGCCAATGGACGGTCGAAGGCGAGAGCGGCCAACTGGCCGTGCAGCCGCTCGACACCGGCATCAACAACGACACGTTCGGCCACGGCACCGCGGTCGCCGGCATCATCGCCCGGATCGCGCCCAATGCCCGGATCCACGACATCCGCGTGCTGGACGCCCGAAACAAGGGCGATCCCACCGCCTCCCTGGTGGCCTTCCGCCATGTGTTGGCCAAGCGCCAGCGCCTGGTCAACATGAGCCTGGCAATCCCCGCCTCGCAGCGCGAACCGCTCTACAAACTGTGCGAGAGCGCCTATCAGCGGAACCAGGTGGTGGTCGCGGCCAAGCGCAACGTGCCGGTGACCGACGAGGGCCTGCCGGCCGAATTCTCCAGCGTGATCTCGATCGACAATTTCCAGGTCCCCGAGCTGTCGATCCGCTTCATCGAGACGGGGCTGATCGAATTCGCCACCCTCGGCAACGAGCTGACCGTGCCCGCCCCCGGGGGCGGCTACACCGTGAAGACCGGCACCAGCTTCGCGACGCCGACGGTCACCGCCATGTGCTGCCTCTTCCTCGGCCGCTGGCCCGATCTCCGCCAGTTCGAGCTGAAGACCATCTTGAAGGCCCGCGCCGATGCCGCCCTCTGATCCGCCGCCCGACATGCCCAAGGCGGGCGCCCCCAAGGAGGGTGCTCAGTCGATCCCCCTGCCCCTGGCCGGCGCGCCCAAGGGAGCGATGCCCCCAGGCGCCATGCCGCCCCCGGGGGCACCGAAAGGCGGACCGATGGGGGCTCCGCCCCCGGGTGCCGCGATGGGGGCTCCGCCCCCGGGTGGCATGGTGGGGGCTCCGCCCCCCGGTGGCATGATGGGGGCTCCGCCCCCGGGCGGCATGAAGGGGCCGATGACCATGGCGGGCGGCATGAAGGGACCGGGCGGCCCCGGCTTCCCGGGCCTGCCCTTCCCGCCCGAGCCGATGAGGTTCGGCAAGCTGCTGCGCTGGGCCATCTTGCTGGCGAAGACGGCGCCCCTGCCCTTCCTGCTCTCGGTAGGCCTTTCGGCCGTGGTGAACGGCTTGACGCCCTATACCCAGCAGGTCCTGGTCTCGCTGACCAATGCGCTCCAGGGCAAGGGCGATGCCGATCCCAAATGGATGGCCGTGCTCTATGCCGTGCTGGCGGTCCTGGTGATCCTTCTCTCCATGGGCAACAAGCTGGTCACCACCTGGTCGAACGAGCGGATGTTGGCGGCGCTGCGCCACCTGCTGCACGACCGGATGCTGGTGCTCGGCCCGATCTTCCACGCCAAGGTGACCGGGCCGCAACTGGTTCAGATCGTCAATAATTTCTCGGCCGGCGCCCAGTTCACGCTGCGCGAGATCCTGGCCTATCCCCTCACCCGCGGCGTCGGTCTCGTCACCGCCGGGCTCTTCCTGGCCGACAATCTGGCCGCCTTCACCACGATCCCGCCGGCCGCCCGCTATATCCTGCTGGCGCTGGTGATCATCATCCCGCTGATCGGCTGGAAACTCTCGGGCGTGGTCGGCCGCGCCTTCGAGCAGGTCCGGGCCGAGGAAGCGGCCTTCGCCGACGAGTTGGGCAATTCGACCGCCCAGCCGGTCGAGGTCCAGCTCATGCGGGCGGAGGCGCAACGCTCGCGCGCGATCCAGGAACGGTTGATGGCGGTGATGCGGGCCAAGCTGCGCGCCACGCTCCGGCGCGAGGCGGCGCAGCAGTTCCAGGGCTCGATGTCGACGATCCTGACCACGGTCCTGCTGATCTATGCCGCCTTCTCCTTCGACAAGGACACGCCGGTGGGTGCCCTCCTGGGCCTCTTGCTGATGGTGCCCCTGGTGGTCGGGCCGATCCAGGAACTGGTCACCTTCTTCACCGGGCTTTCGGTCAACTGGCCGATGATCCGGCCGGTCGGCGAGATCATCGACGCCAAGCCGGAAATCGAGGATGCCAAGACCGCCAAGGACCTCGCGATCGCCGAGGCCAGCGCCGAACTCGCCGACGTCACCTTCGGCTATCCGCCCGCGCGAACGCCGATCATCCTGAACGGCGTCTCCCACCGCTTCCGGGCGGAAGCGATCACGGCGATCGTCGGCGGCTCGGGCTCCGGCAAGTCGTCGATCATGCGCCTCCTGGTGCGGCTCTATGATCCGCAGGGCGGCAAGGTGCTGCTGGGCGGCCGTCCGCTGGCCGACTACACGCTCGAATCGCTGCGCCGGCAGGTCGTCACCCTGTCCCAGTTCCCGCTCATGCTCTCGGGCACGCTGCGCAAGAATTTCGAACTGGTGAAGGCCGACATCACCGACGACGAGATCGTCGCCGGCCTGATCCGCGTCGGCGTCTGGGACGCCCTGGTGAAGATCCGGCCGGAGGGGCCGCTGGACATTCCGGTGACCCAGGCGGCGGGCACCGGCACGCTCTCTGGCGGGCAGCGGCGCCTGGTGGCACTGGCCCGCGCCCTGGTGCTGCGCCCCCGCGTGCTGCTGCTCGACGAACCGTCGACCGGCGTCGATGTCGAATCGACCTCGCGCCTCGTCTCGGTCCTGCGCGAACTGGCGCGGGAGGTGACCATCATCATGGTGGAGCACGACGTCGACTTCGTCACCGCGGTCGCCGACGAGGTGGTCTGCATCGAGAACGGCGGCTTCGTCGCGCAAGGGGCACCCCAGGCCCTGATCGCGGCGGACGACAATCTCTTCGCCCGCTTCGTGAAGGCCCGGCGCCGCGCCACCTCGACCGATCACCTGGATATCGAGCGGGTGCCCCTGCCCGACATCGCCAAGAAGGGCTAGTCGCCGGAAAGGCGGCGCAGGCCGGCCGGATCGGCCAGGGCGATGCGGCCCGGGCCGGTTCCGATCAATCCCCGCGCGGCGAGGCCGCGCACCACCCGCGCCACCACCTCGCGCGAGGTGCCCAGGTGGCGGGCGAGCTGTTCCTGGGTGATCGCCACCGAAGCGGCCCCCTTGGCCCGGCGCAGGAGGACGGCTGCGATACGCGCCTCGAGGCCCTGGGACGCGGTCTCCTCGATCAGGGCCATCAGTTCGAACAGGCGGCCGGAGAGGACGTCGAAGGTGAAGCCCTGCACCGAAGGCTCCAGCGCGAAAAGCCGGCGATAGGTATCGCCCGGGATCACCGAAACCTCGGTCTCACCCTCGCTCTCGACCCAGGCGGGATAGGCCAGGCGGGCGAACAGACAGTTCATGGCCAGAATGCAGGACTGCCCGGGCTCGACCCAATAGAGCGTGCCCTCCCGCCCCTCGGCACTGACGTAATAGACGCGGAGCGCCCCCTTCTCGACCAGGAAGGCGCCGGTCACCATGTCGCCCCTTGCGATCAGCGGCGTGCCGCCGGCACAGGCGAGGCGCTGCGTCTCGCGCGAAAGCAGTTCCCGGCTCGCTTCGGAGAGTTCGGCCAGGGCGGGGAAACGGTCCAGCATCGCGGTCAGGGGACGGCGCCGGCCGCAGGCGCTCTCAGACATCGCCATGATGATGCGACCTCCGTGAGGATCCGTCATCGATAGCAGATCGCGAGGGTCTGCCCATGGAACAAATGTTCCACTGCGACGAAACGACCCGCCCCTACAAAGTATTGCCAAAGTATCGCGTTCGCCGCGGAACATTGGTTACAGAAGGCCGCAGCGCCGCCGACTAGCGTTCCCTCCGTCGCCGAGATCGGGCGACGGAACCGGAAGGAACGAAGAAATGAAACGGCTTATCCTGGCCTTCGCGGCGGCGGGCATGATGGGTGCCGGCGCGGCCCTGGCGGCGGAGCCCACCCCGCTCGCCCTCGACCGCGGCCATACCGCCCTCGTGGTGACCGATCCGCAGAACGAATTCCTGAGCGAGAACGGCAAGCTCTACAAGCTGATGGCCGACAATCTGAAGGCCGTCGGCACGGTCGAGAACCTGGAACGCCTGTTCAAGGCGGCGGGCAAGAGCGGCATGCTGATCGCCGTCGATCCCCTGGCCTTCGCACCGGGCGATGCCCAATGGACCCATGCCGGCGCCTTGCAGCGCCAGCTCCTCGACATGAAGGCGCTGGGCGCCGGCACGCCGGGGGCGGAGATCCACGATCGCTTCAAGCCCTATCTGGCCGACGGCAAGGCCCTGATGGTCGCCGCCCACAAGATGTACGGGCCGGAGAGCAACGACCTGATCTACCAGCTCCGCGCCCGCGGTATCGACACCGTGGTGCTGGCCGGCCTGGTGGCCAATCTCTGCGTCGACTCCCACCTCCGGGCGCTGATGGAGAACGGCTTCAAGGTCTATGTCGTGAAGGACGCGGTGGCCGCCCCGGGCGAGGATGCCTACAAGGCCGCGCTGGTCGCCTATTCGATGATCGCCAACGGCGTGCTGACCACCGAGGAAGCGGTGAAGGCGATGGCGCCCTGATCGGCGCCGGGCCGCGGGATCGGCGCCCCTCCCCCCGACCCGCGGCCGCGCTGCGCTCAGCGATAGTGGCCGGGCACCCAGAAACCCCAATGATCCCAATGGCCCGGCACGTAGTAGACGGGCGCCGGGCCATAGCGATAGGGCCGCTCGTCATAGACGACGCAGCCGGCGAGCGCCGGGGCGAGAATGCCCAGGGCAGCCAAAGTGATCAGCGCCTTACGCAGGGAGAAACGATTCATCGGACCATGCTCCGATCCTGAAGGCCCCCAGCCTTCACGACTGAAACGTCCGAGGGCCTGGCATCCTGCGCCGCCGGTTGATCGGCAGGCCCGCTCCTGCTCTCCTGGCTGCAGCGGCCGCGACGGAGAAGAGCCGCTGGGAGAGAGAGCGTATGAGCGGCGTCGAAGCGATGGCTGCGGCACTTTCGCCTTCATCCGCGCGGCGATCGGCCGCGCCGAGGCGCGCGGCCCATTTGGCGATCCGGAGCGTGGCGCCCGAACGCCCGGACCGGCGTGCCCTGTTCGGCCGGATT
>Ga0265297_10005161_pt1 | contig 20344 bp, 20 predicted proteins | sample Munlanlwell13791_FD_192502 | JGI IMG/M metagenome (GOLD analysis project Ga0265297, IMG submission 192502) | Leachate microbial communities from a municipal landfill in Southern Ontario, Canada - Leachate well 137-91 | ecosystem: Engineered > Solid waste > Landfill > Unclassified | place...
TTTGCGTCGCTTTTTTTCGCAAATGTGAGGAGTTTAACACGGATATCCCGCGCAGATGCGGCCTCGATCTGATGCTGTCCGGAATCATGTCTTGAGCAAATCTCTCTGAAAGACTCCGATTGGAAGGGAACGCATCCAGGATTCGAGATGTTGGAGGCCGTCCGACTCAGGCGCAAGCCGACCAGGCGGGCGTTCCGTCGATGATTGATGCATCCGTCGCTCACCGCCGAGCCTGGGTCCGCCCCGGAGAGCAGAATTTCCCCGGACAGATGTGCCGGAGCGGAAGTGCTGGGGATAAGTTTTTCGGGAAGTAAAACGGCCGTTAGCCCGATAGTCCCGGATTTTCCAGGGCCATTTGCCTCCGTCTCGGGCCCCGTCCGGCCCAGGTGGGCCTGCGATAGCCGGCGTACACTCATCCCAGAGATGGCGCTCGGCATACTCCTCTCGGCCTTATCCCTCCTCTCGGATATCCTTTTCGCGCAGAACGTCGTCATCCAGCCGGTGCCGCAGATCGGCGCGCAGCTCAATTTCGCCCCGGTCGCTCCGGTCGCGCCTGTCCTGAACGCGAACCTGTCCCTCGCTCCGCGGATGCAGGCGTCCGTCATGGGGGTTCTCCCCGGCGTCTCACTTGCCCCGGGGCAAGTCGCGCTCCAGACTCCTTCCGGTTCTGCTTCACTTGCGCCGGCGCAAGTCGCTCTTACTCCGACCAAACCCCTTCACCTGATCATCCTCGGCCCTCCGGGCTCGGGCAAGGGCACCTACTCCAAGAAGATGGTCGAGGAGTACGGGATGGTCCACATCTCCGCCGGGGAGCTCCTGCGCGAGTACGCCAAGACCCATCCAGAGATCGGGAAGATCATGGCGGAAGGCAAGCTCGTGCCGACCGAGCTCCTCATGGGCCTGCTCAAGGAGCGCCTCTCGCAAGACGACATCCGCCGGCGCGGCTTCATCCTGGACGGCTCGCCGAGGCGGGTGAGCGAGGCGGCCATGGTCGAGAGCATGCTCCAGGAGCTCGGCATGCCGGTGGACGCCCTGCTCAGGCTCGAGGTGCCGGAAGAGGAGCTCAGGCGCCGCATCCTGGCGCGCGGCCGCGCGGACGACAACGAGACCACGCTGGCGGAGCGCATGCGCGTGTACCGCGAGCAGACCCTGCCGGTCTACGATTACTTCCAGGGCAAGGTCCCGTTCCTGACCCCGTCCGTGGCCGAGGCCGACGCCGACGTGAACTACGCCGAGGTGCGCAAATCCTTGGCCGCCCTGCGGCGGCATGAGCTGAATCGCGGTCCGCTCCTGAACGAGCTGGCCGAGGCTGCCAAGGCCAAGGCCGTCCCGCTGGCCGGCGGCGTCCGGCCCGCGCGGGCTTCGACCTCGCATCATCAAGAATCAAAGGATCGGCCATAGGTCCATTGGCCCACTCCTTTTCTGCCCTCAAGGCTCATGACCTTCCGACGGAGGAGGGGTACAATCAAAGCGTATGATCCGATCCAGAGGGGCGGACCCGCGCCGGATACGCTTCATCGAGCGTTTCGTAGTGCGGTCCGTGCAGCAGCAGGGACGCGTCCCAGGCAAACCCCGGCTCTGCTTCAAAGCGGAGTTCCAGACCTATCTTTGGTCCACCGGGGTGGTCCGGCCTAGACTCATCAAGCACTGAGTCTGCGAAGTCCAGTAGGGAACCGACAACAGCGCTTTTCGCTCCCATGGCCCGGATGGGCCATGGGACTGGGCATCCTCAGGATGTGCGTTGAGGCCCGGTCTCCGTTCGCAACGTGCTTGGGGTTTCGTCCCGAAACCCCAAGCTTCTAACAACGGCCTCAACTGTGGTTGACCACAGTTGATCGAGCCCTCTCCAAATTGGGATATCCTCCATGGTCTCCATCGAAAGGTTCCAATCACTCCATTTTGGAAGTCCAGGCATAGGTCGAAAGGCCTATTTCAGCAGTAGGTCCTCTAGGTTTTTTTTCTGGGACTTTCAACCCTCCTTCTTGACGGGTTAGCGGAGCATCCTAACAACAAGATGTTCAGCAAGAGGGCCATCAAGAGGGACCTCATCGGACTGCTCGTGGCCTGCATCCTGCACGGCTGCGTGCTCATCTCCGATCCCTCGGTACGCTGGGGCCTTTCCGCCGGGAGCGCGGACGAGGCCCTGCCCATCGAGTTCGTGGGGGCCCAGGAAGTGTCCGCTCTGCTGGCTCCGGTCCCGCCCGGAGGGGGGACGGGGGACGTCATGCCTGCCCACGGGCCCGGGGAATACCAGCCCGAGCAGAGCAAGGCGGGGAGCCCGGAGGCACCCAAGGCGGATGCTCCCCAGGTCCAGGACCTGCCCAAGCCCAAGACGCGCAAGGATATCCCGGATGCGCTCAAGCGGCGCATGCGCAGGGCCGCGGCCCTTCCCGGCAGCCTGAAAGCCAAGCTCGAGAGAGAACGCTTCGAGCGGCGGGTCAGGAGGGAGGAAGCCGCCAAGCTCCTGGCCATGCTGCCTTCCCCGGACGAGGAGCTCGTGGATTCCCCCAACTCCGGTCCCGCGCTCTCCGTGTCCGCGGCCAAGCCCCAGGAATTGGCGCTGACCGGGGCTGAGGGCGGCGCCGTCCCTGCCGGGGACGCGGACCCTGTCTACGATATCGAGGGCAAGGAAGGCCTGGACGAGAGGACGGTGCGCCCGGCCGGGGGCGGGACCCCGAACGAGGGCGGGGGCGTGGACTGGTCTTTGGACGGGCCGGCCGGCAACCGCAGGCTGGTGCGCAGGGCCGTCCCGCCCTGCCCGGCGTGGGTGTCGGAGAGGAGCCTCGATCTGAGCGTGCAGGTGAAGTTCCAGGTGCTCGAGGACGGCAAGATCAAGCGGGGCCGGGTCATCCGGAAGACCTCCGGCTTCCCGGACATCGACCGCCTGGCCATGGAGGCGCTCGACAAGTGGCTTTTCGAGGCCATCCCGGAGAAAGCGGCGGACCGCACCCCGGATACGTGGGGGATCGTGACTTTCCGCTTCACGGTGGAATGAGGGCATGAAAAGGACGGTCATCATCGCTTCGCTGGCGGCGTTCCTGGCGGGACAGGCCCAGGCCAGGCTCGACGACCCGTGGGAGTCGAAGGACCCTGGCGACCAGGAGCTGCAGATCGAGACGTGGAACTCCTTCGCCATGGAGGCGAAGGCCATCTCCGGAGAACTCCGGTTCCAGGACAACGACCTGCCCGGAGCCAAGGACAGCTTCAAGGATTCGCTCAACTCCAGCCTGAACGTCAAGAACCCGCACCAGCTCACCATGGGGCTCGACCTCTACCGCACGGCCCAGCTCGCGGTCGCGGAGAAGGACATGGCGGCCGCTCGGCGGCACCTCGAGATACTCATCCATCGCTACCCGGACACGGAATGGGCGGACCGCGGCCGACGCCTGATGGCCCTCATCTCATCGAGCCCTGTCGAGGAGGAGGATGAGGAGGTCGAGGAACAGCCCTTGGGCGACGTCCCCGAGCTCAAGCTCCGCAGGATACAGTCCGCGCTCCGCGAGGACAGGTCCAGGGACGCCCTGCGCGAGAGCGTCCGCTTCCTGCGCAGGTATCCGGACCACCCCGCGGCCCAGGAGGTCCGGCTGGCGGTCGGGCTCCTGGAGCTCGAGTCCGGCGACGCGGCGGCGGCCAGTCGGGAGCTGGAGGGAGTGGCCAGGGCCGCAGTCTCCGCGGAACTCCGCGGCAAGGCGGCCTATCTGCTGGCCGCGTCCTATTTCAGCCTCGGGGATTTCGAGTCCCTGCGTTCCGCTGCGGCCCTGGGAGCCGGCACCGCGAACAAGTGGCAGCTCTTGACCCAAGCCTGGCTCGCGGCCGCGGATGAGCTCGAGGGCCGCCGCGCCACGGCCCTGTCGCGCTACCACGAGATCTCCCGGGCCCAGGTGGATTCGCCGCTGGCGGCCTACGCCCTCGCGGCGGAAGCGGCCGCGGAGGAGCGGTCGGGCCGCCTCTCGAAGGCCGCGGCGGACATGCGCGAGGCCGCGAGCCTGGCCGAGCACTGGGGGCTCGGCGGTCTGGCCGTGGCCGCCCGGCTCTCGACGGGCCACATCCTCTACAAGGCCCGCAGGCTCGGCGAAGCGGCGGCCGTGTACAGCGATTTCGCCTCCCGCCATCCCGGGCATCCCCAGCTCGCCACCGCCTTGTTCCAGAAGGGGCTCACGCTCCGGCGGCTGGGGCACCGGGAGGAGGCCGCCTACGCGTTCGAGGAGATGCTCGGGCGGTTCCCGGCGAGCCCGTTCGCCTCGCCCGCCCATGTGCAGCTCGGACAGCTTTACGCGGAGTTGGGGCGTTCCTCCGAGGCCGTGGAGCACTACGGCCGCATGGCGAAGAGCGCCGGGGCCGGGCCGAGCGCGGACAAGGAGTCGGTCCTGCTGGTCGCCCAGGTGCACTACAACAACAAGCGCTACCGCCAGGCCATCCCGAGCTACCGGAAGTTCCTGGAGTCCTACTCCGACGATCCGCGCGCCTACGAGGTGGAGGAGCTGCTCCTGACCTCCTACTGGATGGGCGACAAGCAGAGCCCGGAGCTCCTGAAGGCGCTCTCCCTCTACCCCAGGCACGCCATCGTGGCGCACATCCGCTGGGAGCTGGCCAAGTCCGCGCTCGAGAAGGAGGACTGCGTCTCCGGGGAGTATCATCTGCGCCGGCTCCTCTCCGACTTCCCGTCCTCCCCGAACGCGGCCCAGGCCCTGCTGCTGCGGGGCGAGTGCCTGGCCAAGAAGGGGGATAAGACCGCCGCGACCGCCGTGTTCAAGGAGCTCTCCGAGCGCTTCCCGAACTCCCCGCAGGCGCGCAGCGCGTCCTTCAAGCTCGGCACCGCCCTCTTCGAGGCCGGCGACTTCGCCGGGTCCGAGGCCGCCTACCGCCGCAGCGGGGACGGCGACGATTCCCTGGCCGCCGACGCGCTCTTCAACCGGGGGCTGTCCATGCTCAAGGCGGGGAACAAGAAGGGCGCTCTCGCGGTCTACGGCAAGCTCATGTCGCGCTTCCCGGACTACCCCCGCGGCTCCTGGGTCTGGCTGCAGATCGGGGTCATCCGCGAGGAGGCGGGACGATACCGCGATGCCGTGGCCGCCTACAGCCGGGTGACCGGGAGCCAGAAGCCGCAGTCCCTGCTCCGGACTGGCCGCTGCTACGAGAGGCTCAAGAAGCTCGCCTCCGCCCGGAAGGTGTACGAGAGCCTCAGGAAGATGGAGCCGGCCGCGGACACGAGCCGTCTGCACGGACTGCTCCGCCTCGGGCTGCTCTACGAGATGCAGGGCCGGTTCATAGAAGCCATGCCGCTCTACGCCTGCGTCGTGCGCCTCGGCCAGGGCACCCCGCTGGCTCAGACCGCGCTCATGCGCATGCGTTCGCTCACCAAGCGCGGATACCAGGCCCTCAGGTAGATGTAGTATCCTTATAGAGACGCCTAACCTTTTAGGAGTCCTCTACATGGAGACGATGAGCCTTTCCCAGATGATGCGCATCAGCATCGCCATGCCCATCCTCTTCGTCCTTTCCGTGGTGGTGGCGGGGCAGGCCCTGGAGCGCTTCTACGTCTTTTGGGTCGCCCAGAGGCTTCCCGAGGACCTTTTCAACCGCGTGCGGCACTACATGAAGAACAAGGACAAGGGAGCCGCCCTGGTCCTGTGCGGGCAGAGCGCGGGGGTCATGTCGCACGCCTTCGTCCGAATCCTGAGCCTGCCTTACTGGAGCACGGAGAAGGTGGTGGAGACCTTCCAGCTCTACCGCCAGAAGCTGCACATGGACCTCTCGCGCCGGCTGGGGCTCTTCGGCACCGTCTCCTTCATCGCGCCCTTGATCGGCCTGATGGGCACCGTGCTCGGCATCATGCGCGCGTTCCACGACCTGGCCTCGGCCGGGGCCGGCGGGCCCACGGTGGTCGCGGCCGGCATCTCCGAGGCCCTGGTGGCCACGGCGGCCGGCATCGGCCTGGCCGTGATGAGCGCGGTGTTCTACAACTACTTCACTCTCACGGTGCGCAGCCGCATGAGCACGGTGGACCTGTGGGTCTTCGAACTGGCGCAGATCCTCGAGGAGCTGCAGGCCAAGGCTTCGGATGGCGACACCCTTCGTCAGATCTGAGGAACTCCAGGAGATCAGCGAGGTCAACGTCGTGCCTCTGGCCGACGTCTCCCTGGTGCTCCTCATCATCCTGCTCATCCTCTCGCCCATGATGACGCAGGCCGTGTTATCGATCCAGGCCGCCGGCAAGCGGCCCGGATCGAACGCTGTCCCATCGGACGCCACTGTCCCTCCGCAGGAGATGATCCTGGTCGTCGGCCTTGCCCCGGACCGCATCACCGTGGGGGACCGCGCGTTCCCGGATGAAAAGCCTCTGCTGCCCTTCATGAAGGCGGAGCTCGAGAGCCGGCAGGACAAGAAGGTCTTCCTCATGCCCCACCCGGACGTCCTGCACGGCAAGGTCGTGCACATGCTCGAGGTCCTCAAATCCTGCGGAGCCCAGTCCGTGGCCCTGGTCCAGGTCCAGGAGGAGCCGGATGGCGTACGCGCTCCTTAAGCTCAGGCAGAGCCAGGCCGAGGCGGCTCCGGTGACCGAGGTCAACATCATCCCGGTCATCGACATCTCGCTTGTGCTGCTCGTCATCCTGTTCGTGACCGCCCCGCTGTTGTCCTACCCGAACTACCCGGTGGAGCTCCCGCGCGCCGCGGCCAAGGAGGCCAAGGAGAAGACCGTCACGGTGACGTACACCAAGGACGGCCGCATGGCTGTGGCCTCGGACGACGTCTCTCCCGATAAGCTGGAAGCCGCCATCGCCGGACAGCTCGAGAGGACGCCCGGAGCCGCGGTGGTGCTGCGCGTGGACAAGAACGTCCCGTACCGGACCGTGCAGAGCCTCATCCTCGCGGCCAAGTCCGCGGGCGCGCAGCGCGTGGCGCTGGCGACCGAGAAGCGGGAATGACCTGGCTCGCCCTGTTCTTGGCGTTGTGTCCGGCGGCGGAGCGGGAGAAGAAGCCCGAGACCCTGCTCAAGCAGGACATCACCATCAAGGGCAGGCCCGCGTCCGGCCCGCCGGTCTGGGTGCCGCCTCCCGGAGTGGAGAAGCCGGTCTTAGACGAGGTCAAGAAGAGCCTGGATCTGTATAAGACCGACTACAAGGCCGTGGCGTCGCGCCTGAAGATCGCCTCCATCCTCCGGCGGCTGGAGCAGCCTTTTCCCGCCCCGCCCTTCCTGGCCCTTTCCGCGCGCACGGTGCGCCAGCGCCACGACCGCTGGCTCTTCGAGGTCCTGGAGGGGGACTCCGTGGTCTACAGGACCGAGGACGAGGGGCCCTTGGAGGACGACGTGGAGTGGGACGGCACGGACTCCGCGGGCAAGGTCGTGGCGCGCATCGGGGGGAGGTACCGGTTCCGGTTCACGGGCCTGCGCGGGTCCGACGACTTCACTCTCGAGAGCGAGGATGCGGAGCTCAAGTCCATGATCTACCGGGAGGGCATGGGCAACATCCGCATGGAAGTGTCGAACGCGCTCCTGTTCGCTCCCGGGAGCCCGAAGCTCCTGCAGAAGGCGGAGGGCTATCTCGGGCCCATGGCGTCCCGCCTGGGCAGGACCGGGGACCCGGGAGGGTTCACCCTTCTGCTCTACCAAGCGGCGCCCGAGTCCGCGCTCTCGCGCAAAAGGGCCGCGACCCTGGTCAAGTATTTCGCGGACTACCTGCTGCTCAGTCCGTCGAAGTTCAAGGTGGACGTGCGCGCCGCGGGCGAGCGCGGGGACTGCACCGCCTGCGTCCTTCCTCCCGGCAAGGGCGAGAGGCTCACGGCGGAGTGACGCCGGCGGAGCTATCTCTTCTTCCCGTAGGGACGGGAGAAATCATGGACCCAGCCGGAGGGGTCGGGCATGGCCAGCCCCAGGTGAAGACGCATGGCGCGGTCGGCCGCGGCCAGGACTGCCGATGACGCGAATCCCATGGGCTTGCCGAGCCTGCGTTTGTCCACAGTCCTGATCTGGTCGGCTTTGGCCTTGCAGGCCTCCTTGTTGCCGCATGAGCCCGCGGGGAGGAACACCTCGAAAGGGTAGACCTTGGCCACGCTGGAGGTGATCGGCAGGACGGTGACCGTCTGGCTGTGGATGTTGTTGGCGTCGTTGGAGACCACGAGCGCGGGACGGGTCTTGCGGATCTCCGAGCCGAGCGTGGGGTCGAGGTTGACCCAGTAGATCTCGCCCCGCATGATCATGGGATCCCCTCCCCGCTCAGAGCGTCCCAATCGCCCGCGACCCGGGCGTTCTCGCAGGAGGCTTCGCGGTAGGCGGATGCGAGCAGGGTCCCGCCCTCGTCGGAAGCGAGCTTCTCGCGCAGCGCCTCTGCGATGAAGGCGCTCTTGTTGGGGACGCGCTTGAGCCTCTCGGCCAAATCCTTTGGAATCGTGATGTTCATGCGATGTGTATCCATATACACCTCACGGGCATATTATAATGCCCGGAGGGCTGCTTTTCAAGGCCAGTTCCTCACGGATACTCTCCTTTAGCCCCGGTATCTTCGGGATATCGCAGCTGCACCGTCGGCACCGGGAGGTAGCGGCGCGCGGCCTGGACCGCTTCCCCGTCGAAGAGCGGGAAGCCGCTGTTCCTGGACTGGGCCCAGCCGGGGGAGGCCATGGCCAGCATGAGCAGGAGCAGGCCCATGCCCCAGTGTGGCGCGCGGACCGGGAGGGCTCCAGAGCCGGGTGGGGACGCTTACGACGGGTCCTTGGGCCCGGGTCGCTTGGCGAACAGGACCGAGGTCAGTATCGAGACGACGAGGACTCCCGCGACGACCCCCAGGGCGACGCTGCTGGGTATCTTGCAGACATCCGCGGCCAGCATCTTGACCCCGACGAAGACGAGGATGACCGACAGCCCGTAGTGGAGGTGGCCGAAGAGCTGCATGAGCCCGGCCAGCGCGAAGTACAAGGCCCGCAGCCCCAGGATGGCGAAGGCGTTGGAGCTGTAGACGATGAACGGGTCGAGCGTGATGGCGAGCACGGCCGGGACCGAATCCACGGCGAAGACCACGTCGGTCGTCTCCACGACCAGCAGGACCACCATGAGCGGGGTGGCGAACCAGCGGCCGACCCGCTGGACGAGGAAATGGTCCTCCTCGTAGCCCTCGGTGACCGGCATCAGCCGGCGGAAGAGCCTCAGGACCGGGTTCTGCTCCGGATGGATCTCCTTGTCCTTCTCGAACGCGAGCTTGACGCCGGTGAAGACGAGGAAGGCCCCGAACACGTACATCAGCCAGTGGAACTTCTTGAGGAGGACCACGCCTCCGAGGATGAACACGGCCCGCATCACCAAGGCCCCGAGTATGCCCCAAAAAAGGACCTTGTGCTGGAGCTTGGCGGGGACGCGGAAGAACGTGAAGATGAGCAGGAATACGAAGAGGTTGTCCACGCTCAGGGATTTTTCGATGAGGTAGCCGGCCAGGAATTCGAGGGCTTTCTCCCGGCCCAGCCAGAAATAGACCCCCAGGTTGAAGAGCAGCGCCACCGAGATCCAGACCGCGCTCCAGATGAGCGATTCGCGGATGGAGATGACGTGGGCATCCTTGTTGACCACGCCCAGGTCGATGTAGAGCATGGTGCCGAGCACCACGGCGAAGATGAGCCAGGGGATCATGCGCCCCTAGGGTACCAAATTTTGTTATCCTCCCCTTAACATACCGGGGAGGGAGCGATGAAAGACAAGAGGAACGAGGTCCTGGCCAAGCTGCTGGTGGATTATTCCACCGAACTCAAGAAGGGGGACGTGCTCTACCTCGAGGTCAAGGGGAAGGACACCCTCGAGCTCGGCAAGCAGGTCCTGCGCATCGCCACGGAGAGGGGCGCGACCACTTTCTGGTTCTACAACGACGAGTCGCTCCTGCGGCAGTTCATCGGCAACGCGAGCGCGCAGCAGTTCAAGGACCTCAAGGACCTGCACATGCCGCTCATGAAGCAGGCGGACGCCTACATCGGCATCCGGGGCTCGGACAACCCCTTCGACCTGGCGGACATGCCGTCCAAGCAGATGGACATGTGGACCAAGCTCTTCTACCACCCGGTCCATCTCGAGGAGCGGGTCAAGCGCACGCGCTGGGTGGTGCTGCGCTACCCGAACAACGCCATGGCCCAGCTGGCCAAGACCTCGCAGGAGGCTTTCGAGGACTTCTACTTCGACGTGTGCTGCGCGGACTACGCCAAGATGTCCAAGGCGCAGGACAAGCTCGTGAAGCTCCTGCAGTCCACGGACAAGGTCCATATCAAGAGCCCGGGCACGGACCTGCGCTTCTCCATCAAGAGCATCCCGGCGGTCAAGTGCGACGGGACGCGCAACATCCCGGACGGCGAGGTCTACACCGCGCCGGTCCGCAAGTCCGTGAACGGCACGGTGCGCTTCAACGCGCCGACCATCCACGAGGGCCTCGTCTACAACAACATCGCGCTGACCTTCAAGGATGGCAAGATCGTGAAGGCCACGGCGGACGCCAACGTGGACCGGCTCAACAAGGTCTTCGACACGGACGAGGGCGCGCGCTACGTCGGAGAGTTCTCCATCGGGTGCAACCCGTTCGTGCTCGCGCCCATGATGGACACGCTCTTCGACGAGAAGATCGCGGGGTCCTTCCACTTCACCCCGGGCAACGCCTACGATGAGGCTTGGAACGGGAATAAGTCCGCCATCCACTGGGACCTCGTGCAGATCCAGCGTCCGGAGTACGGCGGGGGAGAGATGTGGTTCGACGGCAAGCTCATCCGCAAGGACGGCGTGTTCACGGACAAGGAACTCGAGAAGGCGTTCTCCAAGGAGAGCCTGAGGTCCGGCTCGAACTGAACGGCCCCAGCCTTAAAGGGAGAGAGCCCGTGCGGCATGCCGCACGGGCTCTTCTTCAGGCGTCCTGTTTACTGGGGCTTGACGTTGGAGGCCTTGGGGCCTTTCTCGGACTGGACCACGTCGAACTCCACGGCCTGGTTCTCGGCCAGGGTCTTGAATCCGCTGCCCAGGATGGAGGTGTGATGGACGAACACGTCCTTGGACCCGTCATCCGGGGTGATGAATCCGAAGCCCTTCTGGTCGTTGAACCACTTTACTTTTCCTTTCATGTGTGTTGACTATCCTCTTGTTCTTGCGTCGTAAGCGTTGATTTGGAAGCTATTCCCCACGCGTAGGACGCTGAAGTACGCTTCTCGCTTACTTGCAGGTATTATACCACAGATTCAAGGTCGCGGATGTCCCTTGAAAAACCGCCATAAAGTGCTGGAATCGAGCTCCCGGCAGACGCGGCCGATGACGCGTTTGGGCAGGTATTGGAACCCGCTCGGCCAGGTATGGCCCGCGCCTTCCATCACGAGGAGCTCGACCGCCCCGCCCGCTTTGCAGCCTTGCCAGACCCTGCGCTTGAGCAAGCAGCCGTCCTCAGGGTCCTGGTCAGGCAGGATTTCCTCCTGCGGCGAACCCTGGCATCCATTGGCCTTGGCCCAAAGTCGTGCCGCTTCCTCAGTAGGGATCAAGCGGCCCCTTTTCCGCGCCACATCTCCTCCCTTGTAAGGCACCAGGGGGTCGCGAGTCCCCTGGATCATGAGGACGGAGACCGGCCGCAGGGGATTGAACACTTTGTGGAACGGATCGGCCAATCCTCCCACGACAGGCGCGATGGCGGCGAAGCGGCCCGGGAGCACGGCGGCCAGGTAGTGCGAGAAGAAGGCGCCGTTGGAGATGCCGGTCGCGTAGACCCTTTTCGGGTCCACCGGATGCTCCAGCGAGATCGCGTCGAGCATGGCCTCGATGAAGCCCGCGTCGTCGCGCTTGAGCCTGTGCGCGTCGGAGATGTCGCCTTCCCTCCCGTCGTACCAGTTGCGCCCCAGACCGTCCGGGTAGGCCGCGATGAACCCTTCCTCGTCCGCCAGGCGCGAGAAGCCTGAGAGGCGCTCCATGCCCCTGCCCCGGCCCCCGCCTCCGTGGAGCACGACGACGATAGGGGCGGGGGTCTTGAGGCCCTTGGGGATGTGGAGGAGGTAGGTGCGTCCCTCGCCGGCGTGGATGAGCTTGCGCGGCTCGGAGGCGCCGGCGGGGAGCGCGGCGAGCAGGATGAGGAGTATTATCGTCATAAAACACGAAACCCCCTCTCGGGGGTCGGTCCTGCCATTTCTTGTCGCAGGTTCGGGATCGTTCAAACTGTCCATTAAGTATAGCATAAAAGAGATGGAGGATGTCAAGTGCGGGTCCGTGGAAATAGATAGAATGCCGCGATGAAAAGGAGCCTCGCGCTCTGTCTCGGCCTGAGCTGCGCGCTGGGCGCCTGCTCCGGGAGGGAGCGTCGCTACACGCGCCGGCTCATGGGCACCCTGGCGCAGGTCACGGTCTACGGCGCCGGGGAGGCGCGGTCCCGGGCGGCCGCTGACGCGGTGTTCAAGGAGTGGGAGCGCATCCAGAAAACCTACAGCGCCCGCGAACCGGACAGTCTGGTCTCCAGGCTGGGGCGCGAGGCTCCGCGCGGCTGGGTGACGCTCGACGAAGAGGCGTATTCCCTCCTGGAGAAGTCCTTGGCCTGGCACGCCATGCTGGAGGGGCGCTTCGACGTGACCTTCCCGCCTCTATGGGAGCTCTGGGCCCGCGCGGCCGAGACCGGGGAAGAGCCGACTCCCGAGGAGATCGCGCAGGCGCTGAGCCGGATGGGCTCCGGAGCGATACGCTTGGATCCGGAGCGCCGCTCCGTGCGCTTCCTCAAGCCCCTGCGCATCGACCTCGGCGGCGTGTGCAAGGACTACGCTCTGCTGCGCGGCGCCGGGGTGCTCCGGACGGAGCTCCCGGGAGGGACGGCCCTGCTCGACCTCGGCGGGGACCTGGTCGCCTACGGTCGCAAGCCCGGAGGCTGGCGCATCGGAGTGCGCCACCCCCTGCGCAAGGGAGGCCTGCTGGGCAGGCTCAGCTTCCAGGGCGGGGCTGTGCTCACCTCGGGGTGCTACGAGCGCTTCGTGACCGTCGGCGGCAAGGACCGCTGCCATATCCTGGACGCGAAGTCGGGCCGCCCCCTGGAGGGCTTCTCCAGCCTGAGCGTGGTCCTTCCCTCCATCGAGGCGGCCCATCATCCGTCCGTGGTGTACGCCCTCATGGGCCGCGAGCGCGGCCTGGAGGCGGTCCGCTCCATGCCCGGGGCTCTGGCCGTGTGGGCCGACCTGGACGGCAAGGTGGGAACGGCTTCCGCCTGGGACAGCCGGGCCCGCTGGGCTGCGGAGCCCTAGGAACACGAAACCCCCTTTCGGGGGTCGGTCCTGCCATTTCTTGTCGCAGGTTCGGGATCGGCTAAATGGTTGCGGGGGCAGGATTTGAACCTGCGACCTCAAGGTTATGAGCCTTGCGAGCTACCGGGCTGCTCCACCCCGCATAGAAAGGATAGCAGAAGGCGGAGCACCAAATCAAGGCTAGGAGAGCACCGTGTCCGCGGTGCGCAGGATCTCCATGAGCCGGTCCACGCTCTTGGCGCGCAGCACGCGGCGCCGCAGGTTCTCGTTGTGGAACAGGGACGCGATGCGCGCGAGGATCTTGAGCTGCACGATGGGGCTTGCCGCCGGGGTGAGGATGAGGAACACCAGGCGCACCGGGGTCTTGTCCGGGGCGGTGAAGCCGAAGGACTTGGCCGCGCGGGCCAGGGCCAAAAGGGGCTTGTCCAGGCTTGAGAGCCTCGCGTGCGGGATGGCCACGCCGTGCCCCACCGCGCTGGAGAACTGGGCCTCGCGGGCCAGGACGGCCTTCAGCGCGGCGTCGTAGTCCAGGCCCGGGTTCTGGCTCTTGAGCCGCGTGAGCATGCTCTTGAGCACCGCGTCCCGCTCCGTCTCCTGCATGTTCACTTCCACCGCGCCGGGGACGAGCAGGTCCGTCAGGGCCCACGCCTGGGGCAGGTCGAACTCGTCGTGGATCTCGCCCACGAGCTCCTCGACGAGGTCCTCCAGCGTGACGAGGCCGAACACCGGGCCCTTGCCTTCGCGCACCAGGGCCATGTGGATGCCCTTGTCCGGGAACAGGCGCAGGAGCTTCTGGACCGAGTCGGCGGGCGAGACCACGGCGAGGGGGCGGCAAAGGCCGCGCAGATCGGGAGTCGCGGCCCCGGCCTTGAGAAAGAGGTCCTTGACGTGGACGAAGCCGACGGCGTCGTCCACGTTCTCCTCGCACACCGGGTATCTCGAGAATCGCCGCTCGCGCACGACGGCGAGGTTCTCCTCCCAGGGCTTGGCCAGCGAGAGGCAGACGACCTTGTCCCTCGGGAGCATGGCTTCCGAGACCCTTGCCGTGGCCAGGTCGAAGACGTTCTCCAGGAGCATCAGCCGCTCCAGGGAGTAGCCGTGCTCCTCGGTCGAGGAGCCGAGCATGACCCGGAGTTCCTCCTCCGAGCAGACGGAATCCGCATCCGCCGCCGCGCTCAGGCGCATGAGGCGCAGGAGCCAGATGGAGACCCGGGCCATGAACGTGATGGGGATGCGGAACGCCGCGGTGAACAGGCGCAGGGGGAACGTGGCCCAGAGCGCGACCAGGTCCGCCTTCTGGATGGCGACCGAGCGCGGGACGAGCTCGCCCAGCACGATGTGCAGGAAGGTGATGAGCGCGAAGGCCAGGCCGAAGGAGACCGCGTGGGACGCCCCGCCCCAGGGACCCAGCCAGGCGTGCAGGAGCCTGGCCACCGCCGGCTCCCCGATCCAGCCCAAGCCCAGGCTGGCCATGGTGATGCCCAGCTGGCACGCGGAGAGATAGACGTCGAGGTTCTGGAGCATGCCCTGGACCGTCGCGGCCCGCAGGTCCCCTTTGCGGGCCAGGAGCTCCACCTTGGAGGCGCGCACCTTGACGAGGGCGAACTCCCCCAGCACGAAGTAGGCGTTCAACGCCAGCAGGAGCAGGGAGGTCAGCAGAGTCCAGAAGAGGGAGTCCATGAATCCGTTCGCCAAGTATTATAGTATTCTTGCATGGAATCCGAAGAGAACGTGCACCGGCTTTTCGCCGAGGCCCGGGAGGCGGGCAGGTCCGCGGCCCTGGTCACCATCGTGTCGGCGGAGGGCAGCACCCCCCGCGAGATCGGGGCGAAGATGCTCGTCTACCCCGACGGCTCCACGGTCGGGACGGTGGGCGGCGGCAGGCTCGAGGCCTTGTGCATCAAGGAGTCCCTCCGCTGCATCCGCGAGGGGAGGAGCCGCAAGGTCCGCTTCGAACTCAAAGAGGATGGGATCGGGATGGCCTGCATGGGGACGGTCGAGGCGTTCATCGACGTCTACCGCGAGGATGTCCGTCTCCTCATCCTGGGCGCCGGGCACGTGGGGGAGAGGATCGCGGCCGTGGCCGCGCTCGCCGGGCTCCCGTACTCGGTGGCGGACGACAGGCCCGAGTTCGCGAACCCGGAGCGCTTCCCGAGAGCCAGCGGCATCCTCGTCAAGAAGCCACATCAGGCGCTGAAAGCCGCGGGAGTGGATGAGCGCACGTACGTCGTCATCGTGACCCGCGGCCACGAGCTGGACGCCGAGTGCCTTCAGGCCGCGCTGGGGACGAAGGCCGCCTACATCGGCATGATCGGCAGCCGGAGCAAGGTCCCGGCCATGCTGCGCAGGGCCAAGAGGAACGGGCGGCCCGCCGCGAGCGACCCGCGCGTGTTCTCCCCCATCGGCCTGGACCTCGGCGGGAAGAGCCCGGGAGCCATCGCCGTCTCGGTCGTGGCCGAGATACTCAAGCTCCACCACGCAAGGAGCGGTCGGCACCTCGCGCTCAGGGGAGGCTGAAAGGCTGGGTTCTTCTCGGGAGCGTTTCGAGGAGGGACTCCACGAACTCCCCGCTCCCCAGGGGTTTGCCCGCCGCGCTCCGCCAGACCTCCCCGCCCGCCGCGCGCTCGTAGAGCCGGAGCTCCCCGGCCGCTTTGGCGCCCTCGGACCGGGTGATGCTCCCGAAGAGCAGGCGCTCGGCTCCGAGCTTCGCGGCGAGCTCCTCGGGCCGGGCTCCGAGACCCCGAAGCGCCCGGTCCGCCTTCACTCTTGAGACGGCTGTGTAGCCGCCCTTGGCCAGGGCCCTGTACGCCGAGGTGCGGAGGCCCTCCGCGCCTTCGAACCCGCCCGTTTCGTCCGAAAAGGGGAGTACGGCCAGCGGGGCGGCGAAGTAGTCGACCGACCGCTTCGAACGCAGACCCACGTCCCGCGCGGCTGAGGCGAGGTCCGCCAGGATCTCCTCGAACGGGACCTTGGCGGCCTGCGGGTCCGGCCCGGCGCCGACGCGCGCCTTGCGGAAGATGCGCTCGGCCTCGACGTATTCCTGCCTCTGCTCCGCGGCCACGGCGAGGTTGACGAGTTCGCGCCAGCCTCCCCGGCCGGAGTCCAGCCGCTGCGCCCAGAGCTCGCTGGCCGCCTCCCAGCGGCCGCGGCCGGCCTCCTGCACGGCGCGCTCGGAGAGCGGGTCCTTCTCGTCGGAGTAGAGCCAGCGGCGGCGCTCGACGCTCGGGACCTCCCCCAAGAGGCGCGGCAGCTCGGCCGCCGCGCGCGCGAGCAGGCGCTTGTGTCTGGCCGCGTACCACTCCAGTTTGTCCTTGTCCCGCGCGCGGGGCGCCTCTTCCTCGAGCGCGACCGCGCACTGCGTCGAGGCCAGGACCGCGCCGCCGGGCTCGGAGGTGAGGACCGCCTTGAGGGAGAGCCTGGCCTTGAAGAGCCAGACGTCCTCCTTGAGGGACTTGCCTTGGACCTTGACCTGCTTGCGGACTCCCTGGCGCTGGAGTTCCAAGGACTCGAATCTCACCCGGAGCGCGCCGGAGGGGGCGAGGCGCTCGAGGAACGGGTCCCGCGTCCGGTCCTCGCGCGCGACCCGGTAGGCGAGGACATGGCCCCCGGACGCGGAGAGCCTCCGGGAGAGCTCCCTCGCGAAGTAGACCGCGTCGACCGGGAAATCCTGGGGCTTCTCGAACAGAAGGTAGAGGTTCCCCAGGGCCAGGCTTTTGGCCCGCATCTCGGGGGTCTCGGGCCTGGGATAGACGACGGAGACGACGCGAGCCACGCAGCCGGAGAGCAAAGAGGACAGCGCCAGGGCGCAGGCGACACGTCTCATGGGAGCGGCGATATAATACAATTCTCCGTGCATGGCGGGGCAACGCGACATCCGCAGGCTGCGTGGGGCCGACATCTTCTGCATCGGTCTCAACGCCATCGTCGGCAGCGGCATCTTCCTCTTCCCTGGGAAGCTCGCCGCGGCCGCCGGTCCGGCCTCGGTCGCGGCGTTCGCGGCCTGCGGCCTGCTCCTCATGCCCGTGGCCCTCTGCTACGCCGAGATGGGCGCCATGGTCGGCGAGAGCGGGGCCGCCGCGCTCTACTCCCGGGAGGCGTTCGGCGAACGCGTCGGCTACGGGGTCGGAGTCATCGCCTGGGCGGCGTCCGTGCTGAGCTGGGCCGCCGTGGCCTCGGCGTTGGGCGGGCAGGTCGGGTACTTCATCCCGCTCCTCGACGGTCCGACGGCGGGCCGGCTGCTCGCCGCCGGCAGCATCCTGGCGTTCGGCGCGCTGAACTACCGGGGCATCGAGCCCGGCTCGCGGGCCGTGAACATCCTGACCGTGGCCAAGCTGCTTCCCCTGGGCTTCTTCGCGCTGGTCGGCCTCTCGGCCCTCGAGCCCGGCCGATTCTCGCCTTTTTTCTCCGGGGAGAGGAGCTTCGGCCGCGCCGTGTTCCTGGCCCTCTGGGCGCTGCAGGGCTTCGAGGTCGTGGGCGTGCCCGCGGGCGAGGCGCGTACGCCGCAGAGGGATGTGCCGAGGGCCGTCATCGGCTCCCTGTCTTGCGCCGTCGTGCTCTACTGCCTCATCCAGGCGGCGGCGGTGGGCTCGTTCCCCGGCCTGCACGCCAGCCTCGACCGTCCCCTGGCCGACGCGGCCGGGCACCTGCTCGGCCCGTGGGGAGGGGCTCTGCTGGCCGCGGCGGGCGCGGTGTCCATGACCGGATTCCTGGCGGGCGAGGCTCTGGGAGCGCCGCGCTTCCTGTCTTCCTTGGGCAGCGCGTCGCTCTCGCGCCTGAGGCTCTGCATGGTCCATGAGCGTTTCCTGACCCCGTACCGCGCCATCGCGGCGACCACGGGCGCGGGCGCCGCCCTGGCCTTGACCTTCGACTTCTCGCGGCTCATCGATCTGTCGAATCTGGCCGTGGTATGCCAGTACGTGGCCTGCTGCCTGGCCGTCCTGGCCCTGCGCGTGCGCAGGCCGGGCGCGGAAAGGCCTTACAAGGTCCCGTGCGTATGGCTCGTGGCTCCGGCGGGCTGCGCGGTCTCGGCCTGGCTCATGACGCAGGTCTCCTGGCCGGAGGCCGCGGGCTCGGCCGCCGTGCTCATGGCCGGGTATCTCGTGAAGGCATGGGTGGACAAACGGAGGTCCTGATGGCGGGTACGACCCAGAAGATGGAGTTCCAGGCCGAGGTCCGGCAGGTCCTCGACATCGTCATCCATTCGCTCTACACGCACAAGGACGTCTTCCTGCGGGAGCTGATCTCGAACGCGTCCGACGCCCTGGACCGGCGCCGCTTCGAGGCGCTGACCCGCACGGAGCTGGCTCCCGAGAAGGACGAGTACTGGATCCGGCTCGAGCCGGACCGCGAGCGCCGCACGCTCACGGTCCGGGACAACGGGATGGGGATGAGCCGGGAGGAGCTCGTCTTAAGCCTCGGCACCATCGCCCGGTCCGGGACGCAGGAGTTCCTCCGCACTCTCCGGTCCGGCCGGACCGGGAGCGCGCCGGAGCTCATCGGCCAGTTCGGGGTGGGCTTCTACTCCGCGTTCATGGTCGCAGACACGGTGGAGGTCCTCACGCGCAAGGCCGGAGAGGACAAGGCCTGGCTCTGGCGCTCGCAGGGGGAGGGGGGCTTCACCGTGGAGGAATCTCCGGTCCAAGGGGTCGAGGCCGGGACCGCGGTCAAGGTCTCTCTCAAGAAGCGCGAGGAGGGCGACACCGACTATGTGGAGCCCGAGGAGCTGCGCCGCATCGTCAAGAAGTACTCGGACTTCATCACCCATCCCATACGCCTGCAGGGCGCGGACGACGCGATCAACTCCATGAAAGCCATCTGGACCAAGCCGGCCAAGGAGATCTCCGCCGAAGAGCACGCGGAGTTCTACCGCCGCATCGCGCACGACTTCGCCGAACCCCTGGAGCCCATCCGCTTCAGCGCGGAGGGGACCTCGTTCCGCTACGACGCGCTCCTCTACATCCCGTCTAAGTCCACTTTGGACCTGCTCTTCCCGGAGCGGCGCTCGGGGCTCGCGCTCTACGTCAAGCGCGTGCTCATCGCCGCGGACTGCAAGGACCTCACCCCGGACTACCTGCGCTTCGTGCGCGGGGTGGTCGACTGCCCGGACCTGCCCTTGAACATCTCGCGCGAGACGATGCAGCACGACCGCCAGGTGCGCCGGATCCGCGAGAGCGTGGTGCGCAAGACGCTCGACGCGCTCTCGAGGCTCCAGACCGAGGACCGGGAGAAGTACCTGAGGTTCTGGAAGGCGTTCGGCAAGGTGCTCAAGGAGGGGCTCTATTCGGACCCGGACAGCCGGGAGCGCATCCAGGAGCTCCTGCAGTTCGAGACCACGGCCACCGCGCCGGGCGAGCTCTGCTCGCTCAAGGATTACGCGGACCGCATGAAGGCGGACCAGAAGGAGATATACTTCATCGCGGGCGAGAGCCGGCAGGCGGTGGAGTCCTCCCCGCACCTCGAGGCGCTCAAGGCCAAAGGCTACGAGGTCATCTTCTTCACGGACCCGGTGGACGAGGTGGTCGCCGACAGCCTGCGCGAGTTGGGGGGCAAGCCCTTCCGCTGCGCGGGCAAGGGCTCGCTCGGGCTCGAGCCCGACGCCCAGACCCGCGAGAAGGCGGAAGATGCGGCGCGGGAGTGCGCGGGCCTGCTCGACTTCATGCGCGAGACGCTCGCGGACCACGTCAAGGAGGTCCGGTTCTCCGAGCGCCTGACCGAGAGCGCGGTCTGTCTCGTCTCCGAGGAGGGCGCCGTGAGCGCGCGTCTGGAGAAGATGCTGCGCCAGGTGCGTCAGGAGGAGCCGCAGGGGGCCAAGCGCATCCTGGAGCTCAATCCCCTGCACCCGGTGGTCGAGCGCATGCGCAAGATGTTCGAGGAGGATCGGAAGGACCCGAGGATCGCGGAGTACGCCGAGCTCCTTTACGGCCAGGGGGTCCTGACCGAGGGTTCCCCGCTCCCGGACCCCGCCCGCTACGCGAAGCTGGTGGCCAAGCTGATGGTCTAGATTAAATAGACGAGCCAGTCGCCTGCGTTATATCGTGGGTTGCTTCCCCGAGAGGAAGCCTATCCACAAACGGAGGTTTGACTGGCTCTATGCGTGATTATAGCACGACGGTCGTAGGCCTGG
>Ga0265297_10005162_pt1 | contig 20341 bp, 17 predicted proteins | sample Munlanlwell13791_FD_192502 | JGI IMG/M metagenome (GOLD analysis project Ga0265297, IMG submission 192502) | Leachate microbial communities from a municipal landfill in Southern Ontario, Canada - Leachate well 137-91 | ecosystem: Engineered > Solid waste > Landfill > Unclassified | place...
CTTGCCTCTCCAACTTCCACCGGCGCCCGGCTGTGGGCCAGCCTGGTGGCTAACCTGATCATAACCGGCAAACCAAACTTTTCTGACCGGTCAAAAGCCTCTCTGGTCAGATCATAAGCTTCTTGATGATTGGCTGGCTCGAAGGCCAGAATCCGGGCAAAATCAGCATAGAATCGGCTATCCTGTTCATTCTGAGAAGAATGAAAGCCGGGATCATCGGCTGAAACGACCACCAGTCCGCCATTGGCTCCAGTTATAGCCGCATTGATAAAAGGGTCGGCTGCCACATTCAGGCCAACATGCTTAAAGGAAACCATGGCCCGGCGTCCGGCAAAGGAAACACCCAGAGCTTCTTCCATGGCTACCTTTTCATTGACACACCATTTAGCCACATAATTTTTCCCGCCATTCGACTGACTTATCAAAAATTCCATAATCTCAGAAGCCGGCGTCCCCGGATAGGAATAAGCCGCCGTCAGACCAGAGTGGATGGCTCCCAGAGCTACGGCCTCATCACCCAGAAGTATAATTTTTTCCATTAGCCTGTCCTTTGTTTTTATCATCCCTGAATTTAACTAAGTTCTGATTTAGTTTTCAGCATACAATTTAACCATTTGGCCTGTCAAGAAAATTAAATTTGTCAAATTACTATAATTCCTATAAAATTATGGTGTATTATGGTCAGGGCCAAAATAGTAGAAGCCCTGGCCAGGAGGCGTCCAATGTTTAGAATCTCAACCAAAGGCCGTTATGGCGCCAGGCTGATGCTTAACCTCGCCTTGCATTATCAAGACGGCCAAAAAGCCCGCTCGCTAAAGGAAGTAGCCGAAGAAGAGGCTATTTCCATCAGATATCTCGAACAGATCATCATTCCTCTCCGGGTTCACCGGCTGGTTAAAAGCCTGCGAGGGGCAGGAGGCGGTTATGCTTTGACCAGAAACCCGGCCGCTATCAGCCTGAGCCAGGTTCTCCTGGCGGTAGAAGGCAATTGCTGTCTGACCGACTGCCTGGAAGAGGGCGCCCAGTGTCCAAGAATGTCCAGCTGTGCCGCCTATGAGATCTGGAAGGAAGCCACCCGGATCATGAAGGAGTATTTTGATTCGGTCAGCCTGGAGGACCTGGTTATAATAGCCAGGAAAAAAAGCAAGCGGCCAGTCAAGGCGGCCAGGCGGCCGTCCCAATCTAAATAAAAGTCAGGGGTTTCGGTTGATAAGGTTCTTATCCTCAATCAGGTTGACTATAGCTCTGCTGATTTTGATTATTATTCTGTCAGTCACAGGAACTCTTATACCTCAAGGAGAAACGCCCGGTTTTTACCAGCATTATTCCCCGCGCTGGTCAGGAATTATTTTGGGCCTGCAATTTGATCATCTTTACCGGTCGCCCCTTTTTCTGAGCCTGGCTTTCCTTTTCCTGCTGAATATTCTTTTTTGTTCAAGCCAGAAGCTACCGGCCAAGTTCAAGCAGATCAGAGGTCAGATTGAATTTAATCCGGTTGAAGGCCAGCCAGGCAGTGATAAAAAATTCATAACCGGTTTTTCTAACTGGTTATGGTCTGAGCCTGATTCCTTAGCGGCCGGACTCAAGCAAAAACACTACCGGGTAAAAATAGAAGAGGCCAGTGGTCAGAAAACCCTGCTGGCTCAAAAAGGCCAGCTGGGGCTATTTGGTCCAGAAATTGTTCATCTGGCTTTAGTTATTATCATCATTGGCGGGCTGATTTCCGCTCTTTTCAGTCAAAGACTAACCCTGGCTTTAAGTGAGGGCCAGACAGCTGATCTACCCGGCAAGAATTTTTCGGTGAAGCTGGATAGATTCACGACCGATTATTATCCAGACGGCTCGGTTAAAAGCTGGCAGAGTCTGGTTTCAATTATTGAGCAGGGCCAGATAAAAAAACAAAAAACAGTGGAAGTCAACCGTCCCTTAAAGTATGACGGACTGAATTTTTTTCAGATGAGCTATGGTTTTGACTGGGACAAAGCACAGGTTGAACTGGAGATCAAGGGCACTGATCTGACCGCCAGCAACCTGACACTCGGAGTGGGAGAAAAAGTGCAGATAGGGCCTGGGCTGACTCTTAGCCTTATAACCTTTATCCCTGATTTTGAAATCGACGAAGAAGGCCAGCCGGCCAGCCGTTCAGCTGAAGCCAACAATCCGGCGGCTCTGGTCCAGGTTACCAGGGAAGGACAACCGGTTTACCGGGGCTGGCTTTTTTATTATCAGCCCGATTTAAACCGGGTTCAATCTCAACCTGACTGCAACCTGGAAATTAGTTTAAAAAAGTTTGAAGCTCCGGTCTTTTCCGGCCTGGAAGCAGCCGGCGATCCCGGGATGAATTTTGTCTGGTCAGGCTCTATTCTTCTTTTCCTTGGACTTCTGGCCTGTTTTTATACCAGTTATCGACAGCTGGCCATCAGAGTCCAGCCGGCCGGAAAGCCTGTTCTGGTGGCCCGTTGCCGGCATGATCAGGCTGCTTTTTACCATGAACTGGAAGAGCTGCTCGGCCAGAGGCCAGCTGACCGGATAAATTCAGCTAGGAAAAAATGAAGGGAAAAAGGACATGAACGAATTTCCGCTGCTGCTCATTTCTTTTGTTATCTATCTACTGGTTATGCTGACTGGCTTTGCCTCTTTTTTTGGTTCGAAAACTAAATGGACAAGGATTTCTTACTGGCTGGCCATAGCCGGTCTGATAGTTCAGTTGGCCAGCCTGCTGGTTAGAACCATGGTCAGCGGCCATGCTCCCTTTACCAATATGTATGAGTCGATAAACTTTCTGAGCTGGTCGTGCGCTCTGGTGGTCATTATTTTTCAACGGACCTTCAAACTGGAAAAAGCCTGGCCCTATCTCTGGCTGATGATCGTCGCCCTGATGGCCCTCGTCTCCTCGCCTGCTCTGCCAAAAAACGTCACTCCTCTTGTGCCTGCTCTCCAGAGCTACTGGCTCTGGCTTCATGTTTCAGTTACCCTCCTTGGCGAGGCTTTTCTGGCTGTGGCTTTTGTGGCCAGTATTCTCTATTTGACTGCCGGCCGGGACTCGGCCGGAAAATTAGAATCACAAAAAAGACAGGAAAAATACGACCTCATTGCCTACCGGGCAGTAGCCGCTGGTTTCCCCCTGTTTACACTCGGGGCTTTAGTTTTTGGCATGATCTGGGCCAGCCGGGCCTGGGGGCGCTACTGGAGCTGGGATCCAAAAGAAGTCTGGTCCTTGATTACCTGGCTTTTCTATGCCCTTTATCTTCATACCAGACTGGTCATGGGCTGGAAAGGAAAAAGATCAGCTCTAATTGCCATTATTGGTTTTCTGGCTGCTCTTTTTACCTTTTTCGGGGTCAACTACCTGCTGTCCGGGCTCCATAGTTATGCCTGATCAATAATTAATGATCACAACTCAACAATCAGACTGTCATTTTCCAGCCGGGTTTTTGGAGCGGCAGCCGGCAGCTATCAGCTCTTTTTATTGAATCTTTCTTTCAGCCGCTTCAATGGTATTCATCATCAGCATGGTGACAGTCATCGGTCCAACGCCGCCTGGAACTGGAGTAATAGCGGCTGCTTTGTCTTTAATCGGTTCAAAATCGCAGTCCCCTACCAGCCTGAAGCCTTTAGCCGCCGCTGGATCGGGAACACGGTTAACGCCAACATCAATTACCACGCAGCCTTCTCTAACCATGTCAGCCGTAATAGCTTTGGGAGCACCCATGGCCGCTACCAGGATATCGGCCTGCAGGGTATATTTTTTTATGTCCTTAGTGCCGGTGTGACAAACAGTCACGGTGGCATTAGCTCCCGGTTTTTTCTGCATCAGCAAGGCCGCCAGTGGTTTGCCGACAATATTGCTTCGTCCGCAGATAACTACATGTTTCCCTTCCGGGCTATAGCCGCTTCGCACCAGCATCTGCTGAATCCCATAGGGAGTACAGGGCAACGGACAGGGCTCGCCCCGAAGCAGCTTGCCGACATTGACCGGATGGAAGCCGTCAACATCTTTTTCCGGAGAGATAAAATTTATAACTTTGTCTGGATTGACCCATTTAGGCAGGGGCAACTGAACCAGCACGCCATTAAAACGTTGATCACTATTAAGTCGGTCGACATTTTTTAATATTTCCTCTTCGGAGGCATCACCGGGCAGGCGGACAGTTTCTTCAAAAATGCCTATTTCTTCAGCCGCTTTGGCCTTAGCGGTGACATAAGAGACTGAAGCCGGATCTTCACCAACCAGAATCACCCCCAGGCCGGCAACCACTCCTTTTTCTTTGAGCTTTTGAGCTCTCAGTTTTAATTCTTCTCTAATGGCTGCTGCCACTTCTTTTCCTGATATTATTTTGGCCGGCATTTTGCCTCCTTTCTAACTTATAGATAATTAATAATTAAGTTAGCTGAAAAATAATCTGAGGTCAACTGCCAGTCCTGACCAATCAAACTGAGCCAGCCACTCTGATTTTAGCTTTAGCCTGTTCAGGACTCACTCCTAGCTGCTGATTTTATTCCGGCGGTTTTTTTTTATTTCTTTTCCGAGAAAATACCAGTTGATCAAAAATATTAAGACCAGGCCGGCAGCGGTTATTATGATTTTAATTGCCATTGTCTTTTCCTCTTACCTGACTTCGCCTTTCAATCATATTTGCAGCCGGTGGAGTCTCAGCGAGTTGGAAACAACGGTGACTGAACTAAAAGCCATAGCCAGCGAAGCAATCATCGGATTAAGAGTAAGCTGGAAAAAGGGATAGAGAACTCCAGCTGCCACCGGCAGCCCGATCAGGTTATAGAAAAAAGCCCAGAAAAGATTTTGCCGGATGATGCGCCTGGCCTGACGGCTGAGTTTTAAGGCGGTGGTCACCTTTCTTAAATCGCCGCTGACCAGATTAATATCAGCCGATTCGATGGCCAGATCTGTGCCTGAACCGACAGCCAGACCAACATCGGCCTGAATCAAAGCCGGGGCATCATTGATTCCATCGCCAACCATCGCCACCACTTCGCCTGATTCCTGAAACTTTTTAATCAGGTTGAGCTTTTCTTCAGGCAAAAGCCCGGCATAGACCTCATCTAAACCCAATTCTCTGCCCACGGCCAGAGCTGTTTTTTCATGGTCTCCAGTCACCATTACGGTTCTGAGTCCCATATCTTTAAGTTCTTTAATAACGGAAGGAGCTTCCTCCTTCAGTTCATCAGAGACAGCCAGCAGTCCAAGAAGCTGGCCGCTTCGGGCCGAAGCCACTCCCACCAGAGTCTTTCCCTGATTTTCCAGCTCTTCAATTTCCTGATTGATAGCCTGGCTCCAGTTGATGCCGGCCGAGGTTAAAAAACGGAAATTACCCAGCAGAATTTTCTCTCCGTTGACCTTAGCTTTCAGGCCCTGCCCTTCAATAGTAGAAAACTCCTCTGGTTCAGGAATGGACAGACCTGCTTCCTTAGCTTTTTTGACAATTGCTTCTCCCAGGGGATGTTCCGAAGCTTTTTCTGCCCCGGCGGCCAGTTCCAGCAGCCGCCTGCTATCAATGCCCGGGCTACCTTTGAGGCCGGTGACCTCAGGCTGGCCTTTGGTCAGAGTACCCGTTTTATCAAAAAAGACCAGGCTAACCTCGGCTGCTTTTTCCAGAGCTTCACCGCTCTTGATCAGAATACCATTCTCGGCCGACCGGCCGGTGGCCACCATGACCGCCGTCGGGGTGGCCAGCCCCAGGGCACACGGACAGGCAATAATCAAGACCGAAACAAAACTTAGCAGGGCTCTGGTCAGAGCTGGCTGGGGGCCAAAATCAAACCAGATAATAAAAACCAGCACAGCTAAAGACATAACCACCGGGACAAAATAGCTGGCGATTTTATCGGCCAAACGTTGAACCGGGGCCTTGCTGGCCTGGGCTTCTTCAACCCTCTTTATAATCTGAGCTAGGACAGTCTCTTTCCCCACTTTGGTTGCCCTGAATTTAAAATAGCCTGTCCGGTTAATAGTAGCTCCGATCACCTCATCTCCCGGCTGCTTGAAGACGGGCAGGCTCTCACCACTGATGACTGATTCATCAACTGAACTTTGACCTTCGACCACCTGTCCGTCCACCGGGATTTTCTCGCCAGGTTTAACCACCACCAGATCACCGGTGACAACTTCCTTAGCTGGGATTTCCACTTCCTGTCCGTTTCTAATCACCCGGGCTGACTGAGCCTCGAGGCCGGCCAGTTTTCTTAAGGAAAAAAGCGTCCGGCTTTTGGCTTGAGCTTCAAGATACCTTCCCAGCAAGACGAGAACAATGATCACCGCCGAGGTATCAAAATAAACGTCTGGCTTGAGACCTGCCCGGTAGAAAAGGCCCGGCCAGAGAGTGGCCACCACCGAATAAATATAGGCTGACAGAGTCCCAACACTGACCAGAGTATTCATCTCGGCTGCCCGGTGACGGAAAGACAGCCAGGCACCCCGCAAAAAATTCCAGCCCGAATAAAATTCAACAATAGTGGCCAGAAACCAGAGTAAATAATGATTGGAAAAAAATGCCGGCAGCCAGGGAAAGATGGATTTAAAACTGCCTAACAGAATAGGCAGGATCAACACTGTCCCAACTGCCAGCTGGCGTTTTAACCAGGAGAGTTCCCGGGCAGCTTGCTTCTCAACCTGGCCAATAGGCTCTTCACTAACCACAGCTGGAACTTCATAGCCGGCCTGCTCGATGGCTTTTTTCATCTCAGCCAGGCCGACTTCTCCCGGAATAAACTCAACTGAGACCTTAGCCAGGGCCAGATTAGCAGAAGCTCCCACCACGCCTTTCAGTTCCAGGAGAGCTGTTTCTACCCGGTTGACACAGGAGGCACAGGATAGACCTTTGACCGGGAGCTCAGCCCTGCCGGTGACGGATTGATAGCCAAGCCCGTCAATCTTTTTGACCAGGTCCGACTCGGTCACCTGCTGCCGGTCAAAGGCCACCGAAGCGATGTTGCTGGCCAGGTTAACTGAAACTTCTTTCACTCCAGGTGTTTCTCCCAGGGCTTTTTCTATTCTGAGAGCACAGCTGGCGCAGTGCAGGCCGGAAACAGGCAGATTAATTCTCTCCAGTTCCTGGTTCTGATCTTTTTTCTTTTTATCTTCTTGTTTGGTCTCTTTGACTCCGCTCATTTTTGCCGGTCCCGGTATTTTTAATCCATGATCCACTTAATCTATCATTTGCTCAAGATTTTCTTAAGTTATAAAATATTATACACTATTCATATCGAATTAATATAGTTTAAGCCAAAGTTGATTGACCGGCTGATAGCTACCAGTCAGGCCGGTTAAACTGACCAGCCCGACTGCTCCAGTCGAGGCTCCGGAGGCGGCCGCCTTCCCTTTAGCTAAGCCTGGCTTGAGGCAATTTGATTGCCTGTTTTAATTGTGATAAAATTTTGAACGGCATCCGATAAGAGGAGAAAAGCATGTCTGGACATTCAAAATGGCATTCTATAAAACATAAGAAAGCAGCCATCGACGCCAAGCGCGGCAAAATGTTCACCAAGCTGATCAGGGAAATCAGTGTGGCCGCCCGCCAGGGAGGCGGTGACCCGGAGAAAAACCCGCGCCTGCGCAAGGCAATTACCGAGGCCAAGGCAGTCAATATGCCAGCCGATAACATTAAAAGGGCAATTATGAAGGGCACCGGCCAGCTGGAAGGAGCCTCTTATGAAGAGGTAGTTTATGAGGGCTATGGACCGGGGGGTGTGGCCATTTATATGACAGCTTTAACTGACAATAAGAACAGAACCGTCGCCGAGCTTCGCCACATTTTTTCCAGGCTGGGCGGCCGAATGGGTGAGTCTGGCTCCGTTGCCTGGTTATTTAAGAGGCAGGGCTATATTGATATCGAAAAAGACAAGGTAGATGAGGAAAAACTGCTGGAGATTGCTCTGAACGCCGGGGCAGAAGATGTCAAGGCGGATGGCAGCAATTTTGAAGTTATTACCACCCCTGAAAAGTACGAAGCCGTCCTGGAGGCTCTCAAACAGAATAACATTGAAATTGCCGATTCTAACGTTGGCTACCTCCCCCAGACTTATGTTAAGCTGGAAGGCAAACAGGCGGAACAATGCCTGAGACTGGTCGAAGAGCTGGAAGACCATGACGACGTTCAAACCGTTTCAGCCAATTTTGATATTGATGAGGAAGAAATCGCCCGCTTCTCGGCGGCTGGATAATTTTGGAATGGCCTGATCAATGAGGTTGCTCGGGATTGACCCCAGTCTTCAGTCTTCGGGCTTCGGTATTATTGATGATGGGGCAGAAACTTTGGTAGCGGTTGTTTATGGAGTTATCAAGCCGGAGCGGACAGCCAGTTTTCCTCAAAAGTTGAATGATATCCGGACCGAACTGGAAAAGATCATTGACCTTTATGCCCCCGAGGAAATTGCCATTGAAAATCCTTTTTACGCCCGGAATGTCAGGACAGCTATCTCCTTGGGCCAGGTCAGAGGAGCAGTTCTGATCGCCGCCGCTTCCCGCCAGCGTGAGCTTTTTGAATACTCGGCTCTTGAAATAAAAAAAGCTGTTACCGGCTATGGCCAGGCCGAAAAAGACCAGGTTCAGCGCCTGGTAAAAATATTGCTTAACCTGGAAGATGAGCAAATGCCCCTTGATGCCTCCGATGCGCTGGCTGCGGCCATCTGTCATTCCTATCGCCGGCGGGCCGCTTTTGGCTTGAAACAGGAGCGGAAAACAGGCAAGTCATGATTTCATATATCAAAGGAAAAGTCCTGAACAAAAAACCGGGAGAGGTAGTAATCGAAGCCAATGGCCTGGGCTTTTCCTTACAGATCCCTCTCTCCACTTATTTTAAGCTGGGTGAAGCCGGCTCTCAGGTCGAGTTGCTGGCTTACACTCATCTGACCGAAAACGCTTTATCACTCTTTGGCTTTTCCAGCCAGGAGGAAAAAGATATTTTCTTGAAGTTGATCAGCATCTCGGGAATCGGACCGAAACTGGCTCTCAATATTCTTTCCGGTATTGAGGCTTCAGAGCTGGAAGAAGCAGTCAGGAATACCAATGTCAGCCGGCTGTCCATGGTTCCCGGTATTGGCCAGAAGACGGCTTTGAGAATAATTATGGAGTTATCGGATAAACTGGACAAAAAAGAAAAAGTTCTGAGCAAGAAAGGCTCAAAAGACAGGGAAGATCTGGTCTCGGCCCTGGTCAATCTCGGCTTCAGGCGAAAAGAGGCCGAAGAAGTGGTGGATCAAACCCTGTCGGCTGCTGGCCGGGAGGCTGGCTTTGACCTGCTGCTCAGAGAATGCTTGAAGAGAATGTCAAAGATATGAGAACCAGCACTAAGAATCAGGCCAGAGGGCAAAGATCGGCGGACAAGGAGCACCTATGCCGGCTATTCTGACCCCGGTTAAAACCAGAGAAGATATTCTTTTTGAAGATAGCCTCCGGCCGGAGAAGTTTGAAGACTTTATTGGCCAGGAAACCATCAAAGCCAACCTGAAAATTTTTATCCAGGCAGCCAAAAAAAGAAATGAGAATCTGGATCATGTTCTGCTGTATGGACCGCCCGGGCTGGGCAAGACCAGCCTGGCCTATTTAGTCGCCCGGGAACTCGGAGTTGGGATTAAACCCACTGCCGGTCCGGTTATTGAAAAAGCTGGAGATTTATCAGCCATTCTCACCAGCCTGCAGGACAAAGAGCTGCTGTTCATTGATGAAATTCACCGTCTCCATCCTTCCCTCGAAGAGATTTTATATTCGGCCATGGAGGATTTCAGTCTGGATGTAATTATCGGCCAGGGACCAGGAGCGCGCAGCCACAAACTTAAAATCAAGCGATTCACCCTGGTGGGAGCCACTACGAGGGCCGGCAAAATAACTGCTCCCCTCCGGAGCCGCTTCGGTATTGTCCACCGCCTCGATTACTATCAGCCAGAAGATTTAAAGAAGATCATTTTAAGATCAGCCAGAATTTTGAAAGTTAAAGTGGAAGAGGGCGGAGCGGAGGAAATTGCCCGCCGGGCGCGCGGGACACCCCGTATCGCCAACCGCCTGCTCCGGCGGGTGCGGGATTTTGCTGAGGTTAAGGGAGATGGGCGGATTGACGATAAGGTGGCCAGGCAGGCTCTGGATCAAATGGAAGTTGATGCCTTAGGCCTGGATGACGTTGACCGTAAGATTCTTTATACCATTATGGAAAATTTTAACGGCGGGCCGGTTGGGATTAACACCATTGCGGCGGCCATCGATGAGGAAAAGGAAACGATTGAAGCTATTTATGAGCCTTATCTTATGCGGCTCGGCTTTCTGGAAAGAACGCCCCGGGGCCGCCAGCTGACGGCTAAAGCCTATGAGCACCTGGGTTTTAAGCCGCCCGCCAGCCAGCGCCAGAAGAAGCTATTCTGATCTTGACTGATGACTGAAAAAAATCTTTTATCAGATTACGATTTCGAACTGCCAAGGGAGCTTATTGCTCAGGAACCGCTGCCCGACCGGGACGCTTCGAGGATGATGGTCCTCAACCGTCAGGAAAAAAGCCTGGCTCACCGCCGATTCCGGGATCTGCCTGAATATTTTGTCCCCGGCGATGTTCTGGTTATCAACGATTCAAAGGTGGTGCCAGCCCGGGCCTGGGGCCGCCTGGCTGACCAGCCGGAAGTCTATATCGAATTTTTATTTGTTAAGGAAATCGAACCCGATCGGTGGGAAGTCCTCTGCCGGCCAGCCCGGAAAGTCAAGCCCGGAGTCAGGCTGATTTTTAATTCTGAACTTGAGGCCGAAGTGACAGGCTCAGGCCAGCTGGGACACCGCCTTCTCCGCTTCAATTCCAACCAGGTCAGAGATAAACTCAAGGAAATTGGCGTCCCTCCCCTTCCACCTTATATCAAAAGGCGAAAGGATGATCCGCGCTTCAAAACCATTGACCGCGAGCGCTATCAAACAGTCTATGCTGAGCAGGAGGGCTCAATTGCAGCTCCAACCGCCGGTTTACATTTTACTCCGGAAACCCTTGAAGCTCTGAGGACCAAAGGGGTGGACATTCTCCGGATTACTCTTAATGTCGGCGAAGCTACTTTCCAGCCCGTTAGAGTCCAGGAAATAACTCATCATCGGATGCTGATCGAGTCTTTTTATATCCCGGAAAAAACAGTTGAAGCTATTAACCTGGCGAAAAAAGAATCGAGAAAAATTACTGCAGTCGGGACCACCACCGTCAGGACCTTAGAGGGTGCCTGGTCGGACGGCCAGCTGCCAGCCGGAGCTGGCAGCACCAGCCTTTTTATCCACCCCGGTTTCAAATTTCAAGTTGTTGACCGGCTGCTGACCAATTTCCATCTGCCCAGATCAACCCTGCTGATGTTGATCAGTGCCCTGGCCGGCTATGATCTGGTTATGGCTGCTTACCGGGAAGCAGTAGCCGAACGCTATCGCTTTTTTTCCTATGGTGACTGTCTGCTCATTCTTTAACGAGACGGGTCCAGCCTCAAAACAACCGGGCTTATATTTAAGCTTCAATGATCCCCAGGGGCGGCGTTGTTTGCCAGCGGCCCCGGGTAAAATCAGGAAAAGGTACTGGCTCAGATCTCCGGGCTACTGATTTTTCAGTTAGAGCCGAAACGACGCTCCAGGCGGCGGCATCATAAACATTCAGATCAGTCGGCTGGCCGGTGCGCAGGCATTCGATCAACCGGTAATCTTCAATATAATCCATACCGCCATGGCCTCTACCCTCTCCTTTTTGAGCTAATTTTTTCCAGAGAGGATGTTCAAATTCAGCCGCATATTTTTCGATATCTTCCCAGTCATCGTCGGGACTGCGGCCTTCGACATAAATCCGGTCAGGCCACTTTTGCAAAATACCTTTGGTTCCCTGGAGTAAATGTATCCGGCTGTAGGGCCGGGGTAAATTGGTATCGTGAATCAAAATAATTGTCTTACCGTGTCTGGTCTTGATTAATGAGCTATTGACATCGCCCAGGGCGAATTTCTCTTTAGCCTGAGGCGAATCAGGCCCGAATTTTTGTTCGGCATAAAGATGAAGCCCCACAGAAGGCGAGCTCATTGAGACCAGATAATCAAAGGCATCACCCCGGTTGATATTCAGACACTGAGCAACCGGGCCGAGGCCATGAGTTGGATAGAGGTTGCCATTCCGCTTCCAGGAGTGCTGCCGTCGCCAGAGCCCTTCACCTTCATTGGAGAATTTCACGCCCCGCAGGTCATGAAGATACCCGCCAGCAGCCTGGACTATCTCCCCGAGCAGACCCCGCCTCACCATGTTAAGACTCATCAATTCTACCCGGTCATAACAGCAGTTCTCCATCATGACACAATGCTTCTTGTATTTTTCAGCAGCCTCGACTAATTGCCAGCATTCTTCAAGAGTAACTGCTGCTGGAACTTCCGTGGCGGCATGTTTACCATTTTTCATAGCAGCCAGACAAACCGGCACATGCCATTCCCAGGGAGTAGCAGTCATAACCAGATCCAGGTCTTCCTCCTCGCACATTCTTTTAAAATCCCAGGGTCCAGCTGAATAACCTTTAGGCTTAGCGAAGCCTGCCGCCTCAACCCATTTTTGAGCCCTGGCCACTTTTTCTTCGACAATATCACAGATGGCTTTTATTTCTACGCCATCAATATTCAGATAGTTCTGAACATGAGCCGAACCCATACCGCCCACTCCGACAAAACCCACTTTTACCGTCTCCAGTGGTCCGGTCGAAAAAAGCGGCCCGTAATCAGCAGGCGGTCTGGTTTGAGCCTTGAGGTCATGATCTCTGGCTGTCAGCCAGAGGCCGGCCGTCCCGGCCAGACCAATTTTTAAAAATTCACGCCGGCTTTTGAGGCTGGCCTGGGATTGATCTTTTTCGTCCATAACTTTCTCCTTTCTTTTTTTTTCAGCTTAATATATTTTTTAATTTTCATCAAAAAGATTATGCTCGGCAGGGTACCCGGCTCTTTATATCCGTCTTAAGCTTTGAATTCAATCAGGTAATTAAGTTGCCATTTTTTATTTTTTTGTTCTCAAGTCTCTTGACAGTTTAAAGTCTGGCGATTAGAATTACTGCGAAATGAACAAGGATTTGAGCTTCCATCAAATCAATTTAGATTCCCAATCTTTCCTCTCTTTTTCTCTTCTTTCCTGGTTCTGGTGGGCGGACTAACCCGCCCGAGAACTATCTTTTACCCGCAGTCTATTAATCTTTAATTATTTTATTTACTTTTTAAACAAAAAAATCCAAGGAGGATTAAATGTTGAGGTATGCATCCAGAGATGAAAAACATTTGCCAGCTAAATTTTATAATTTAAAGGCGGATCTGCCTGAACTACCCCCGCCCCCTTTACACCCGCTGACCAGGCAGCCAATAAACCCTTCTGATCTCGAAGCTATTTTCCCCAGAAGCTTCATTGCTCAGGAAGTGTCGCTGGAAAGAGAAATTCCTATTCCGGAAAAAGTCCTCGAAGCTTACTCAGTTTTCCGGCCAACTCCTCTGATTCAGGCTTCTAAGCTTCAGGCTTATCTCGAGACCCCGGCCAGAATATTTTATAAATTCGAAGGAGTCAGCCCGACCGGCAGCCACAAGACCAATACTGCTCTCATGCAGGCCTATTTAGCCAGCCAGGATGGAGTCAGCACTCTTTCGACCGAAACTGGAGCCGGCCAGTGGGGCACAGCTTTAGCCTATGCCGGTTCACTCTTCGGGGTCAAAGCCCGGGTTTATATGGTTAGAAGCAGTTTTCGCCAGAAACCTGGCCGGCGAATTATGATGCAGCTTTTTGGAGGTGATGTCACCGAAAGCCCGAGTCCAACCACTGATTCCGGACTGAAATATTATCAAGAAAACCCGGAGCATCCGGGCAGCCTGGGCATTGCTATCTCTGAGGCCGTGGAAGTGGCCGTAAAAAACCCTGAAATCAAATATTCCTTAGGCTCGGTGCTGGATACTGTTCTTATCCATCAATCAATCATCGGCCTTGAAGCTCAATCTCAATGCCGTGAACTCGGTATCGAACCAGACCTGATTATCGGCTGTGTTGGCGGCGGCTCCAATTTCGCCGGCTTAAGTTTTCCCTTTGTTCGCCGCAATTTAAAAGAAAAAGCTACCACTAAATATTTAGCCATTGAACCGGAAGTCTGTCCTTCCATCACCGGGGGAGAGTTAACCTATGATTACGGTGATAGTGTCGGCCTGACCCCTTTGCTTTATATGTATACTCTGGGCAAAGATTTTATTCCTCCGGCTATTCAGGCCGGCGGCCTCCGCTATCACGGGATGGCTCCTCTGGTCAGTCAGCTGGTCAAGCAGGGATTGGTCCAGGCTAAAGCCTATGCTCAAGATAAAGTCTTCCAGGCGGCTGAACTTTTTCTCAAAACAGAAGGTATCCTGCCTGCCCCGGAATCAGCTCACGCCATTGCGGCCGTGATTGATCAGGCTCTCCAGGCCAAAAAAACAGGCCAGCCAGCCAGCATTTTATTCAATCTGTCTGGACACGGCTTTCTGGATATCAGTGCTTATGACCGGCAAAAATAAGGCTAAAGGTTCAACCAGATTGGAGGGGAAAAGGCCGGGTCCTTCTCCCCTCTGACTATTTCTAATTTAGATTTCTTCCATCCTGATGGTGAAATGCCTCAGCTGAGGAGATTCGCGGACAATTCTCATTCCCCGGACTTCATCCCGTTTTTCATAGAGCCTGATGATCGCCTCGGCCACGTATTCAATTTGAGCACTGGTGTAAACCCGCCGCGGTATAGCCAGACGAACCAGTTCCAGCTGGGGGAATATTTCCCGGCCTGTTTTTGGATCTTTTTTGGCAAACATCACCGCTCCAATTTCTGAGGTTCTGATACCGGCTTGCCGGTAAAGAGCCACAGTCAGAGCCCAGCCTGGATATTGATGACGCGGGATGTGGGGTAAAAACCGGTCAGCTAAAAGGTAAATAGCGTGGCCGCCAAAAGGCTTGAGGACCGGCACTCCTGCCTGGTCAAGCAATTGCCCGAGATAGGCCACCTGACCGACCCGGTAATCAAGATAATCCTCTTCCAGAACTTCTTCCAGCCCGCGGGCGATGGCTTCCAGATCACGGCCGGCCAGACCTCCATAAGTTGGAAAGCCTTCACCTAAAATTAACAAATTTTTTACCCTGTCAGCTAACTGATCGTCATCCAGGGTGACAAAGCCACCGATATTAACCAGGGCATCCTTTTTGGCGCTCATGGTTGCTCCCTGCCCGTAGGAAAAAATTTCCTGGGCAATGTCGAGAAGGTTTTTGTTCTCATAGCCTTTTTCCCGCTTTTTAATGAAATAGGCATTCTCGGCAAAGCGGCAGGCATCGAAGAACAGCGGAATCTTGTGCTGCTTGCAAATCTGACTGACTTCTTTAATATTTTTAAGTGAAACCGGCTGGCCGCCGCCGCTATTATTGGTAATGGTCAGCATAGCCAGCGGAATTTTTTTGGTTCCCTTTTTTTCAATAAATTTCTTCAGCCGGGTTGTATCCAGATCCCCTTTAAAAGGATAATCAGAATCAGGGTTGTAGGCTTCATCGATCACCAGGTCCACGGCTGAAGCTGCTCTGGCTTCAATATTGGCTCTGGTCGTATCGAAATGATTATTACTGGGGACATAGTCTCCCTTTTTAACCAGAGCTCCAAATAATACCCTTTCGGCCGCCCGGCCCTGATGAGCCGGAATGACATGTTTGAAGCAGAAAATGTTTTTGACCGCAGCTTCCAAATGATAAAAACTTCTGGCTCCGGCATAGGACTCATCTCCAACCATCAAGCCAGCCCATTGATTATCACTCATGGCTGATGTCCCGGAATCAGTCAGCAGGTCAATCAGGACTTTTTCGGCCGGAACATTGAAGACATTAAAGCCGGCTTCTTTAAGAATGTTTTCCCTCTCGCGGCGGCTGACGGGCTTGATTCTTTCCACAGTTTTAATCCGGAAAGGTTCAAGCGGCGGCTTCGGACTTTTAATGTTCATGCTTTCCACTCCCCAAAAAGATTTATTTAAAGTCTCGACACCAAGATTTTATTATATTTTTCCCTTTTGTGTGTAACTATTTTTTTAAAATTCTTATATCTCTGGATGAGATCAAACTGGGAAGCCTGGAGCAGGCCAGTTAAGCCAAAATCCTCAATAGCTAAAGAAGCCACTAAATTACCATAAACGGCTGCCTTTTTAATCTCACGCCGGTTAAACTCTCCGCGGCTGGCCAGGTACCCGAGGAAAGCTCCGGCGAAAGCGTCACCAGCTCCAGTTGGATCTATCACCTGTTCGCAGGGATTAGCCACCACACTGAAAACAAACTTCTGGCCAAAAACCATGGCTCCGTGCTCGCCTTTTTTGACGACAATTATCTTTGGTCCTGAGGACTGAAGCTTACGCCCGGCCCGGACCAGATTAAATTCACTGCTCAAAAGGCGGGTCTCTTCATCATTGGCAAACAGAATATCCACTTTCTGGATTGCTTCAAAAAGAGCTTCAGGCTTAGTCTCTATCCAGTAACGGATCGTATCCATGGCCACCAGTTTGACTGCTTTCATCTGAGACAGGATATAATCGTGACTTTCCGGATCAAGATTAGAGAGAAAAAGAATTTCAGCCTGGCGGTAATTTTCGGGCATAACCGGCCGGAAATCCTGCCAGACGTTGAGTTCAGTTTTAAGGGTTGTTCGCTGGTTCGGATCAGAAGCGTAAAGTCCGTGCCAGGCTAAGGATTTTCCTCTTTTGATTTTAACTCCGGTCAGATCAATGTTCCTGGAACGGAGAAGAGACAGACTCTTCCGGGGAAAATCCCGCCCGACAACCGAGACCAGTCCTGGCCTGGTAAAAAAACTGGCGGCGACGGAAGCATAAGTACCTGAGCCCCCCGGCAGCCGGTCTCGCCGGCCAGCCGGGGTTTCGATGGTATCAAAGGCTACCGAGCCAACAATGACCAGATTCAAATGAGGCCTCGTTCACAGGTATTTTCCAATCAAAGGCCACAAATTTTTAACCGTTTGCGGATTCCTGAACTGTGGGGCAGTAATGATAGTATTTTTAAGGCCTTGCTGGCAATCACAGGTCTGGCCTTCAAGACGGCCGATGGTGGCCAGGGCCTTTTTGATGAGGTTTTTGGCATTAGCAATATTGGCCTGAAGATTGGCTAAAACCAGCTCGACAGAGACTGATTCTTCCTGACTTTTCCAGACATCGTAATCAGTGACGAGATTCATAGTGACATAACACATTTCTGCTTCCCGGGCCAGGCGGGCTTCAGTAGCGGCTGTCATGCCGATGACATCAGCTCCGAACTGGCGGTAAACTTTTGATTCGGCTTGAGTTGAAAAAGCCGGCCCTTCAATGCAGACATAGGTTCCAGCCGGATGAACTGACAGGCCAAGCTCCTTAGCCAGGTCGTAAATATGTTTCGATAATACCGGACAGACTGGATGAGCCAGACTGATATGAGCCACCAGTCCCTGACCAAAAAAAGTATTGGGGCGACGGGTCCGGTCAATAAACTGATCAGCCAGAACAATATCCCTTGGCTTTATTTCTTCCTTCAGCGAGCCAACCGAGTTAACCGAAATAACTCTCTTTACCCCCAGCAGTTTAAAGCCATAAAAATTTGCCCGGTAATTGACTTCAGACGGGAGATAACGATGTCCACGGCCATGACGGCTTAAAAAAGCCACCATCACTCCTTCCAGTTCGCCGACAATATAACTATCAGAAGGCTGGCCGAAAGGAGTTTCTAAACTGATCTCCCTGGCCTCGCGCAGGCCATCAATCTGATACAGGCCAGTCCCGCCTAAGATCCCGGTATTGACCACAGGTAAACCTTTTTCACTCATATCAGGCCACCTCTTAAAATAAGTCTATACTATTTATCCTGGCTGATAGTCAAGATACTTTGATTTTTTTGATATAAAAAGCTATGCTGATATCAATATTTTAAGGGTAAAAAATAATGAACTATGTTTATTTCGACTGCTTTAGTGGCGCCAGCGGTGATATGATTCTGGCTTCACTTCTTTCCTTAGGAGTTCCGGCTGAACAATTCCAGGCAGCTGTTAAGGGATTAAAACTCCCGGTTGAAATCAAAATAACCAGAGGAAAATCAATGGGCCTGGCCGGGACCAGAGTCCAGGTCAGAACTTCAGTTGATTCTCCTGCCAGGAATTTTGATCAGGTCTCAAAAGTTATCAAGCAGTCAAAATTTGAGCCCGAAATAAAAGAGAAAGCGATAAGTATCTTCCGGCGGCTTTTTCAGGCAGAAAGCCGCGTTCACGGCACAGGTTTTGCCCGAACTCATCTCCACGAGGCGGCTGCCGACGATGCCCTGGTGGATATTACCGGCAGTTGCTGGCTGCTAACTAAGCTCGAGGTGGACAGGGTCTATTTTTCACCTGTTAATCTGGGCAGCGGCAGCATTAAGACCAGTCACGGTCTTTTACCTGTGCCGGCCCCGGCGGTGGCTGAACTGATGAAGGGTTATGCTGTCTATAGCTCAGGAGAGCAGACCGAACTCCTGACTCCGACTGGAGCTGCCATTCTGACCACTCTGGGCGAGTGCTGGCCGGAGAAACCGCAGCTGGTTTACAACCGCCTGGGTTACGGGCTTGGCCAGAAGAAGCTCGAATCGCAACCGAACATCCTCCGCGCTTTCTATGGTCAATCAGATTTGTTAGAACTGCCTCCGGCTGTTTTTCAGATTGAGGCTACTCTCGATGATGCTTCTCCTCAGCTTCTTGGCCATTTTATGAATAAAACTCTTGACCTGGGAGCTCTTGAGTCCTATTTAACGCCTGTTGTTATGAAAAAGAACCGGCTGGGAACCAAATTGACCATCCTGGCTGAGGCTGATAAAATGGAGGGCCTGATCGAGGCTGTTTTCAAAGAAACAACCACCATTGGCTTGAGATATTTTCCAGTTGCCAGGCGGGTTTTACGGAGAGAAATAACCGAAATCAGGCTTGGCTCTCAAAAGATTAGAATCAAGCTGGCCTTTCTGGGCCGGGAAAGGGTAAATATTCAGCCCGAATATGAAGATTGCCGGCGAGCGGCTGAGGCTCTAAAGCTGCCGCTGAAGAAAGTCATCAGCCTGTCCTTAGAGAAATTCAAGGAGAGAGATAAAAATGGCAAATAACAAATTTAACCGGTCAGGAAAAAACACCGGCCAGGACCAGAAAAAAATAGAAGAGGCCGTTTATCATTTGCTGGAAGGCATAGGTGAAGATCCGGACAGGCCTGGCCTCAAAGGAACGCCGGGCCGGGTGGCCAGAATGCTGGACGATATTCTGGGTGGAACGCAAATTGATCCATCGGAAGATTTGGAAGTTTTCCAGGACGAAAGACACGATGAAATGGTTCTGATCAGGAACATTCCCCTTTATTCGGTCTGCGAACATCACCTTCTGCCTTTTGCCGGAGTAGCTCATGTAGCTTATATCCCCAAAGAAGGCAGAATTGTCGGACTGAGCAAAATCGCCAGGCTGGTTGATACCTTAGCCAGAAGGCTCCAGGTGCAGGAAAGGTTGACCAAGCAAATAGCCGACACGCTCAATGCTACCCTTAATCCCTTAGGAGTGATGGTGGTCATTGAAGCCGAACACCTTTGCATGTCAATGAGAGGTATAAAAAAACCAAAAGCCATAACTGTGACTTCAGCTGTCCGGGGTTCATTCCGGAATAATCCAGCTACCAGGACTGAAGCTATGATGCTCATCAGAGGAGGTTTGCCCGGTGGAAGAGAAAGTTAAAAAAACATTCTATGTCACCACGCCGATTTATTATGTTAACGACATGCCCCATATCGGTCATGCTTATACAACTATTATCGCCGATGCTCTGGCCCGTTATCAGCGGCTGACCGGGAAAAAGGTCTTTTTCCTGACCGGCACCGACGAACATGGGCAGAAAATAGAAAAAACAGCAGCCGAAAAAGGGGTGTCGCCGCAGGAACTGGCTGACCAGGTTGTTGTCCGTTTTAAAGACCTGTGGCAGAAGCTCAATATTTCCTATGATTATTTCATCCGGACGACAGAAAAATTTCATGTCGAGGGAGTCCAGAAAATTTTTAAAAGGCTGCTCGACCAGGGTGATATCTATAAGGGCAGCTATCAGGGCTGGTACTGTGTCTCTGAAGAAAATTTTCTATCGGAGGATGTTCCATTCGAACCAGACGGTTATAAGATCTGCCCTGATTGTGGCCGGAAAGCGGTGCTGCTTCAGGAAGAAAGCTATTTTTTCCGCCTGTCAGCTTACCAGCAGGCTTTGCTGGATTTCTACGAATCTCACCCTCGTTTTGTCCGGCCACCGGGAAGGATGAATGAGGTAATCAGCTTTGTCCGTCAGGGGCTAAAAGATTTAAGTATCACCAGG
>Ga0265297_10005163_pt1 | contig 20335 bp, 12 predicted proteins | sample Munlanlwell13791_FD_192502 | JGI IMG/M metagenome (GOLD analysis project Ga0265297, IMG submission 192502) | Leachate microbial communities from a municipal landfill in Southern Ontario, Canada - Leachate well 137-91 | ecosystem: Engineered > Solid waste > Landfill > Unclassified | place...
ATGGTGATCCATCCGTCGCCACCACCCGTGGTCAAATCAACACCCGGCATTCCATATCCAAGACCGGTGTTTCCCATCGTCGCGATTGCACCACCATGGGGGTTCCGAATGAGCCTCCAGCTGAACGTCTCAGGGACCGGTTGTCCGTGACACCACATATGCATCTGTGGGAATTTCGGGAAGATATACACCATTCCCTCAAGGAAACCATACACCATGGACACATTGAACTGACTGTTATGACACCCACCGATGACAGTAATGGGAAGTTTCTCTTCATTTCGGATGGTATCCATGGGGAATATCGGTCGGGTGAAAAATGGAGGCCACGGACGCAGCGTGGTGACGCTCAACCCTGTCACACTTCCATGTCCCCGATTCCCGGGGACACCCGGGTAATGATCCGCCCAGACATTGGGGCTACCATGACCGGAGATGAACATAAAACCAGCGCCTGCATCCCACGCGTCAATCACGTCTTGTTGTCCGGTGAATAATCCATTGGATGCCCAGATGATATCACGGGAAAACTCTTCAGGCATATAGTACAACGCACCACCACGACCAAGTAATACTTCTTCCCCAGTGGTGTATTCCCCTTCGTAGTACATCTCGGTGTCATTCCGCCAGTCTTCGAACACAATGACATCAGCGCTGTTTTTTATCCAGACATGGATGCTACTTAGTGCCCCATAGGGTTTGGGATCATAGCTTTTCCCTCGGATTGTCAGTACGCCAGAAAGATAGCTCATGTTCGCCCAGAAATAAAACTCGTTGCAATATGCCTCATTTTCTTTGGGGGTGTAAGTGGTGTCTGTGTTCCCAAGAATATTTCCTTCGGAGACGGTCACGATTTCAGCGATGGGCAACCCGGGGTACTCTGAGATCCGCAGGTGATCATCATGGTTAAAGGTAAGGTTGGTCTCTTTGGTGTTATCAACCGTGACATTGATGGTTTCAATCGGCCCGTATTCGGCAGCCGGGTTACTACTCTGTGCATAAATGGTGTAGGTTCCTGTCGGCAGACCAGTGGTGTCCCATTGGATGTTAAGATCCTCCTGGTCGAGGAATCCATCGCCGCTGATCACGGTCATTTTCTTAAACCATTCTGCTCCGTACGTCGTGGTCTCATAGGTGATGATCTTCTCAACCACAGTTTGCACTTCCTTAACGTTGACACAAGCAAGCCTCCCAAGAGAGACATCTGGATACATATCAATACCAGTATCATTCTCATAGCCCTCCATTCTCCATGCTGCAAAGATGCCATCACCGTTGGGATCCCAGCTGGAGAAGTTGCCTCCTTCCTCATAGATATCTGCATAGTACAAGTCGCAGAGGACACCGGGGTCATACAACGTGCTTTCTGACTGTAACGGGAATTTCGGATTGTCATACAGGTTGGTGTATCGGACAGGCAGATGCCAGCCTTTGGTTCCCTCATTTGGGTTGTCACGTGGTTTGGCGAATACCATATTTTTTAAGCCACCAACCAATAAAACGTATTCAACACCCCATGCTTCAATCGCGTCTTTTATAAAATATTTTATCTGCTCTGGCTTGTCAACACCATCATATTCAGTATAGATGTCCTCTGTTGTTTTCAGAACAGTCTGAACTCCATGGCTGTTTTTATGTTCGATGAGTGGTTGAAGTGCGTTTTCAAAGGATTTCGGGGCGATAATCACGAGATTATATTCGCTTTTGAGCGGGAAGGGATTGTGCGCGGGAACTGAATACGTTAAAGAGAGATCTGCATCAGTAGCAATTTGAAGGGTGCCGGTCGCAGGTGTGTATCGAATCGGATAATAATGAATGCTGACAAACGTCACATGCTCGTTGTTTTTATTCAACCCTACCCCAATCGAGGTCGTAAACCATTTCTCAGGGTATGGCGTGGTCATGGCGTAGACTTGTGCGTCTTTGATTGTAGCGTAGGCGGCTAGGGTTTGATAGTCTTCGGTAAGAGGCACCATCTGTGCAGCGGGTCGAATTTTTTGTTCAATGTGTTGAGTGGTAATATCACGAGGGACGAGAGAAATCGAAATATCGGTTGCCCCAAAAGGAAGCTCTATGGTACGAACGATCTTTGGGAGCTGGGGTTGACCGGGGTTGGTTTGAAAGGTCGATGTTCCTGCAAGTTCGATGAGCAGATATCCGTCCGTATCCACGGATTGTTTTTGGATCGCTGGCGTGCTGATATGCTCAGAAAGAGACTGTGTTGCTTCTTGCCTACCTTGTGTTCCAATAGCTCCTATGGCGGAACTGATTAGAATTCCCACAACAAACAGAATTGTTATGTTCTTCATTTTATTTTTAACCCCCTATTATTGTATTGTATATTATAGTTCAGGAGTAATTAAATATTTGGGTCCTATTTCTGAGAAGAACAATCATTGTTTTCTCCTTGGCAATCCAAGGGATCTCTTCGCATTCTGTAATGTGTTTGTTTATAAAGAATGAGGGAAAAAAACTTGTTACGAGGCGCCTTTAATGTGTTTTATCGTGATAAAATCAGCTGAATCCCCCTTATGGATTGTTGATACTACGGTGATTTCCACGGGCAATTCGGTGCGTGTTTTGGCGAGGAAAACGGTTCGAAACGAGTTGGTCGAACTTCCCTTCAACCGGTTCAGATAGTATTTTCTCGCATCCTCAAAACCACTCGGAGCGATAAAAACAAAAAAATTCTTCTGCAACAGCTCAGTGCGTTCATACCCTAGGAACTCCGCCAACGCGTGACTGATCTCCTTAAAGACCCCTCGCTGGACCACCGCGACGATCGGATCCGGGTCATTAACGATGAGATGATTTTCTATTCGTTCTTTTATAACTATTCTCTCCTCCGCAGAAAACGTTCGTTGGAGGTTGTCTTCCTTCGCCAGGGGGTTCTCAACTGATGGAAGGGGAGTGGAAAAGGGGACAGGAGACGGTGGTGTGTGGTGAAAAAGACTGTGTTGTTGCTCAAATGTTTTTTCTAATTGTTCGACGCGTTTTGTTTTTCGTTCCAGGTCGTCTAGCACGGCATGTATCCTCTGAACGATCGCTTCAGATGTTCTCTCGAATTCAGCGACATTGTGTAAGAGGACGGGGGCGGGCGGTGCTGGGGAATGCGGTGCTGGTTTCACAAGGAGCGGGGGTGGTGGCGGAATCAGAGCGGAAAGTTCCGCTTTGTTTGTCGCAGTTGGTTCTCTTCTGCGGAAGAACGTCGGGGCTTGCACGCCTTTTAAAATATACTGATAATCTATGAGCAGAATCAGTAACAGGCAGCCGAAGAGAAGATAATGAAAGACATAGGTAATCTCCATCGGATTGAACATGATGGTGACCGCGAGGCTGCAAAGCATGAGAACCGTGGGGAGGAAGGAAAGCAGTAAATTGCGTTTGTTCGCCTGGAGATGAAGTCCCGTATCGACAGCTATAACCAAAAGGGAGAGGGAGAGCAGCTGCATGTTGCTGAAGCCAGAGAGGAGGTACAACGGGGTGAGGTCGAAGATAAAACGCGGTTCATACGATGCTTGGAAGAAGAAGATAAAAATGAATTTAACCAAGAGATAGATAGAGAAAAATATCAACAGACAATTCGGAACGAGCCAGGAATGACTATGGAATTTTTCCGAATCTCGCTTTTCTTTTTTCGCGGAACCCTGTTTTTTTAAGATAGTACATCACACCAATTGAGGCAAAGATGATTGCGATGAGATCGAGAAGAAACGGAGGGATGGTGATGGTAATCTGCATCCCTATCCATGGAATCACGATGGTCGTGCCACTTCTCAGTGATTCTTCACTGTTGTAATAAATGTACGCCTCCGCAGGAGCCGATCCTGCTCGATCATTAATCACAATGCGTAGACCGGTAAAAAAAGTTTTTCGAAAAACAAAGCGTATTGAGATGTCACAGCGTTCATCAATGGTTTCCTTTGCATTCGATTTTTCAAAGAAACACTTCTCGACATCCAACAAGTGCATCTTTGGGGGTGTTTCGCTGAACTCATTAATTTCAACAAAGGAGTCCAGACTGCGATACTGCTCGAAAAGAAACGTTACCAGCTTCTTTCCGTACAAATCAAGAGTCACACTGACATTGCTGATGTCAGCCCAGGAGTTATAATCGGAAATATTCAAGTAGACCCGGATGTAATTCCCCTGCTGTTCGACCCGGATGTACCCGTATTTTGGTGGAACGTTTATGACCCCGACGCCTGCCTCTCCTGCTCCTGCGTGGAACGGTACAACGACAAGGCAGAGGAGGACAGCTGTGAACAGGGTGAAAACAGGGGCAGTGACTTTCCTCATTTTCCCTCTGTTACCTCTTTCGATTTCGGAGGTAGGAAAGAATCATATAGAGAAGGACAAGAAGAACGATCCCGACGATGATGATTTGCATAAGGGAAAGAGGACCAATGGAGTCTTCGTTGGAGGACGATTGCGGTGGTCCGATGCTGATACGAGTGGTGTAGGTATTCGTACCCCCGTTCCCGCTCACCCGATAGATAAGGATCCCGGTGGTGCCTTCGCTCAGTGCCTTGATGGATACAGTGATCATCCGCTCTGAGGTATTAGTGGAAGTAAACGAAAGCGGAGACGTCTTCTCCGTGTTCCCATCAGAGATTTTCAGGATACTGATGTTTCTCCCATCCGCCCAGAGTTCAAGAGTCACTGCTCCATTTCCAGAAATATACGCGGTAATATCTCGAATCTCCCCTTCGTACATGGTTATTTTTTCGAGATATTGGAAGATGATCTTGGTCCCTGGAATTTCAATAATTTCATAATTACTATGTCCAACATAGATGATCAACTGTGGTACGTCAATGACAAAGGAGCTGTACAGGGTGACGGTCGCATTGGTGTCAATAAAATACGCCGGGGGATACGAGCCGTTCAACTGGATATCGATGACCTTCACCCCTGGTGGCCAACTTTCTGAATGGACGGTCACATATTGCGTGAGGGTTGCATCAGGGAAAAAATTTCTATTAACAGCGGACATCTCAACTTCATCGTATGTTTCGGAATCGAAATCGACATAGAGGGGGATGTTCCCGATATTGCCGATTTTGAAGAAATTATCCCCTTGAGCATCCATGATGGTGAAGGGATCAACCCGGAAGATGATGGTGGATGGTTTGCTAAGAGAAACACCGGTTTTTGGTTTTTCTGCCACAATTTGTTCTGAATGAATGGTTGTTCCACCATGTGTAACTTCGATGGTCCAGTTCTCGTAATAATCAACGATGTTTGGCATAGAATCCTTTATACCGACGCAAAAACTATACTGGGTGTTCGTCTGCTGACAGAAGTTTGGTTGCAGGTAGACAGTCCCATATCCGCTGATATCGTTCCAGATATTTGCAGTCGTCGTGTCATACGTCCATTCGTAATAATTTGTCTCATTTTTTGCCCCTCCCGGAAGCTGATGTCCTTTATAGAATCGTACGGAGAGAACATCGACGATTTCACTGATGGTGAGATTCAGGTAATGCCAGACACCTGCGACAAGGACCGGGTGGTCAAAATGGGTTTGTTCCTCCCCTCCGAGCATCTGGAGGGATAGAGACGTCACGTCCGCTGCTGAGGCAAATGGTACGAGCGTGGTACTTAACAGTACAAGGATGAAAAAAACACACCATTGATTCGTTGATTGCGTTCCCACTCTCCTCTCTCCTGGAAATCTCTTAGACTGTGCAATGACCCATCCGTATTTCTTATCTTAATTCGTCTATTAAAAGGTTTTCTTTGAAAAGAATTTTTTCGTATCTTTAACGGAGGAAAAAGAAAAGAAGACCTCGAATGTAGAGGAACAAAGAAAGGAAAAAAAGATGGGGTGTATGACTAAGTCGTCATGAGATGATAGTGGATCGGAGCGACGTAGTCTCCCGCCATTTGACCAAAAGGAATATCACATTTATATTGGACATCGCTGGTGAGCAGAGCAGTACCGTTCGCTTCTGCAAGATGATACGACCCCATGCTTCCATAGAAATAAATCACACCCGGACTTGCAGTGAAGTTATCGAAGGTATCAAGGTCACCACCGCGTACCCAAATTCTCTCACGGGAGATGGTTGCTGGAAATGTTCGATGAACCAGGGTTTCGACATCCGTGGTAAGAGAATAATTCCCGTTGGACCGCGTGATGAGCGTGATATTACTATTGGCTGTTGCGTTTTCTCCAGGTTGACCAATGATGGTTGGCCAGCCGGCACTGACGATTTCGCTGTACGAATAAATCCCGAACTCATCGACGAGCCAAATCGTAATAGGGTCGGAAGCGCCTTCACCACTATCAGTGACCTCAATAAGGAAGTTCCAGGATTCAGCATCTGTTGTCGTGTTAGAGGTTGTATCCCACACGCCGTCACCAGGAGCATATCTCACCTGGTAACTCGGGATGAATGAGAAGGAAAGATTATGACATTCCGTGTTTCCTGCACTTCCGTAAGGATCGTATCCGACTCGATCCAGATACGTCCCTTCGGTGAACTCCCCCCCGTGAGGCCAGTGCATCCTCCAGACTGCAGTACCGGTGGTATTTTCATACTGAAGATATAAATTCCAGTTTCCCCCGAGTGTCTGGTTAAACGTGCTCCCGTCATCCCCGTGGTCATACCAGGCGAAGATATTGACGTATTCGATATCGTCCCAGCCTTGATCACTACTGATATTGACAATAAATCGATATTCCGCGCTGTCGTTGACATCGTTTTGCGTGTTGAGTCGGGACACCCAGGTACCTGATTGATTGTATTGGAAATCATACCAAAGGAACCTAGGTTCGAGATGTAAGACGGTGACATTTAAGGTCGTTGAATTATGCCAGTAGTATGGGACATCCCCAGGATCTGCACTCCCAATCATGACGATTGGTCCAATAAAAAAGATATTGACTACTAAGGAAATCATTATTGATATGCCAATGAGAACTGCTCTTGATTTTCTCTTTCGTTCCATCTCCATTTTTTCCACCTTCTTCCATTCCATGTCGAGTTACTTTACGACATGTTAACACATGGCAGGTATGCGTTTTGGTAGAAATGATATTTAAAGCTTTTTTGTCAAAACGTCACTCTGCAATAGCATCATCTATGGAGGATGTGCAGAGAAAAACACGAACGGATGAATGAAACATCAAAACCTTCCCCAAAGGAGCAAGGGATCGCTTTTAGGAAAAAATCACCAAAATAGTCTATTAGGTTGTCTTAAGATGGTAACTGATGGGAGCCGCATATTCTCCCGCGATTTGCCCAAGAGGAATATCACACGTATATTCTACATCATTTGTCGAAACATTCGTCCCATACGGTTCAGCAAGATGGTAGGCCACCGCAGACCCGTAGAGATAAATGAAATCGTTCGCAGCAGTGAAATTCTGTGACATATCAAGATCCCCACCTCGTATCCAAATCAGTCTACGAGACATGTTCGCCGTCGGATGCGTTCTATGAGTTAAGTTCTCCACATCAACAGACAGAGAATAATTCCCATTCGAGCGTGTGAGCAACGTGATGTTCGTCTCAGCGGTTGCGTTCTGCCCTGGATACCCATAGATCACAGGCCATCCTGCACTGACGATTTCAGTATAGGAATAAATTCCGAATTCATCTTGGATCCATGACGTGTAATTCTGTTCGTTTGACGCTTGGATTCTAAAGTTCCAAGACTCAGGATCATTGGTCGCATTCAGGGAGGTATTCCAATCCCCGTCACCAGGGGCATATCGAAACTGGTAGCTGGGGACAAACGAAAATGTGAGATTATGGCATTCGGTGAATCGGGGACTACCGAAGGGGTCAAGCTCCACCGTTTCTGAATAATCGCCTTCGAGCACCTCACTCCCCTGAGGCCACAGCATGCTCCAGGCCGCAGTACCGGTGAGATTCTCATACCGGAAGAACAAATTCAGGTTTCCTCCTAGCGTCTGATTATACACGGTATTGTCATCTCCGTGATCATACCAGGCAGTAATGTTGACGTACGTGATGTTCTCCCACCCATTATCACTGCTGATATTGACAACAAAGCGATATTCTGCTGACTCATTCACATCGTTTTGAGTATTCAGTCGAGAGACCCAAGTACCAGAATCATTGTATTGAAAATCATACCAATTAATCCGTGGTTCCAGATAGAGAACCGTCACGTTTAACGTCGTCTGATTGTGCCAATCTTCGCTGATATCCCCCGGGTTCGCCTTCGCAGTGTTTATGATGAACGGTTCAACCCAGAACATCCCAGTAAACAAGAAGAGAACTAATACTGTTACAATGAGGACTGAATATATGTTCTGCTTTCCCATCCTTTTAGCCCTCGATAGTTTTTTCTGACCATTCACAATGAAGTTAGTATGTTAGGGTGCAACTTGTTAATTCAATGTCCATCATATAAAACTTTGGGTCTTGAATGTACATTTTTCGTTTCAAAAAACACTGAAAAATAAAAGAATCGCTATGAGGAATCATCCTTCTGTTTTATCTTTGTGGTGACATGAGCGGTATATTCTCCATGAATGGTCCCAAAGGGGATGTACACACTAAACTGAACATGAACGATTTGACTGGTGTTGTCTTTATGAAAAATTCCTGACGTGTTGATAACATCAATAGCATACAGTTCTCCGATGCCATCAAACATCATATCAGCGGTGATATCATCGGTACCATCTGCATCTGCACAAATGTAGACATTATTTGCTACAGCGATGAAATCACCGGACGAAATGTTCGTTAGATTTTCCTCGAAATAAATACTGATGTTAAAGGCATCATTTGACGAATACGTTATAGTGACAACATTTGATGTTGCAGTATACCCTGGTGGTGCTCGGACTCCAACCCAGTTGGTTTCCGGTAAAATTGTTGCATATTTATAAATTCCATATTCATCTCTTTTCCAGGATTGTAATCCAGAGGTATGGGTTGCAGTGATATTGAAATTCCAGGAAAAAGGATCGTTAAAAGTGTTTTGAGTGACGTCCCACGTGTTGTTACTGGATGCACATCGCATTTGACTCAAGGGTTTGAAACTAATGGTAATAACCCGTGTTGTACTATTGATAATTGTCTCTGTGCAATTGACAGAAATCAGCTGTGCCTCATCATCAGGCCAGAGAAGCCGAAAACTTGCGTTTCCTGTGATAATCTCATATCGGAGATGCATATTGAGGTTCCCTCCAGCGGTTTGATTGTAGACACTCATCTCATTTCCCTGATCGTACCATGCGTGTATGTCGATAGAATCAAGATAGACCCACCCTAGATATGACGTGACATTGACGGAAAAATAATATTCTTCATTCACGTCAAGTAGACCAGTCGCATTGTTGAGTTTTGACCCGCTGCCATTGCGTAAATCATAGCTGTTAATCATCGGTGCAACCGGTTCCACATAATGACACCAAGCATCTGCGATGTTCGGGACATCTTCCTTATTGTTGTTCACATCGATAGCTAGAGAATAAAACCAGTAGTAACCAAAACCATCGGGAAAATTGAAGTTCCAATCCCAGGGATAACTCGTGTCAGGATTGCTTGCGTTGTCCCATTGCGCATATCCTTGTTGCTCTGCACCGACACTGCCCCATGTCGGCGGTGTTGGCCAATATTTTCTCACAAACACGGTATCGACGAGCACATAATTGGTGGAATCCATATTGTTTCCATGGACATGAGACACCAGATAATCAGCGGTGGTTTTCGTCGCATCGGTCACCGAGCGGGTCGTAGCGCCATTACAAGATGGATCGACGAGGGAGACATAATTTGCTCCTGAGACGTTAATTTGAACATGATACCAGGTGTTTACGGAGGCGACAGGGAACGCAGGTCCTAAATGCGTCCAGGTGGTAGGACTGGTAAATATATGAAATCCGCCATCACCACCAGCGGTCTGTAGGCGCCAGCAGTACCCGTTCGTCCAGGATAAGGAATTTACTCTCCAACCAAATTGATGAGCGATTTTTGGAGTTCCTGCCAGATACATATCATATTCGATTGTCCCGTTTTCAATCTGGTAACTGGCAGTACGAATCCGTGTGTCTTGATTGGTTCTGTTCGTAGGAATAGAATTGTCAGGAAGATGCATGAGGGCGGGGCTGGGGTTTCCCTGGCTTTGATTGATGAAAATAGAGTCCGCGTTCCATGAATCCATCACCCATTTATCAAATCCATCGGAGAAATCATCGAAAAAATAAAAGGTGTTCTCTCCACTGCTCATCGTCGTTGCATTGCTATTGCCGTAATACAACCAAAGCGATGAATCATTCAAGGAATTGTTCACCCAGAAGGTCGCTTGAGTCCCCGAAGTATAGTTTCTCAACCAAAACGACAGTTGTGTCACATTGTCTAAATAGCTGATGAAACGGATGTCACTAAAATCGCTTTGCACATGACCATTGCAGGAAACATCCCCGCCCGTGGTGTTCCCGATGATAATCTTCATGTGATAACCCTCGTTCTTACCAGAAATATTGACCTGTTTGCGGTATAACCAGTTTGGATTCCACCATGATGAATTCTGCGAGGAATAATAGTACCATAGAGCCACAGTTTTCACATCATCACTGGCGGTCGCACGAATGGATAAGGGAGTATAAGGGATAAGAGATGGTGAAATAGAAGTGACCTGGGATGATGGCTTGGAGGTATCGTACCCACATTGCGCGTCATACGCTGGTGATACCGGCGGAACTTCTCTGTTACCCGCGTAATCATATGCGATGCTGTAAAATTGATAATGACCTTCTCCACTCAGAAACGTAAAATTCCAACTCCATGGTACATTCTCGTCTTGACCAAATGAAATCCATTCCCCCCAACTGGAGCTGTTGCTTTCTCGATAGCGGTAGTAAAGGGTGATGTTTTGTACTCCACTTGGAACATCACTCGCATTGGTCACGGTGAGCAGGACAGGGTTTCCTGTGACGTTATACCAATAGGGGCTGATCAGGTCAACCTGAGAGGAAGGTGGTACTGTTTCAAACCCACAGAAGGTATCGTTCCCAGTATAATATTCGACACTGCTCTCATTATCAACCGCAACACTATAGAAATGATAATACCCATCACCATCAGGGAACGTAAAAATCCATGAAAGAGAATTCCAGGGGTCGCTATCGATCTCAAAGAGGATTGGAGCTGACCAGCTAGTGTTATCAGAGCTGTAATAGTAATACAAGGTGACGTTGTATAATCCGCTGCCATTGAAATCAGTCGCCTGCCCTGTCATGAGTAATGGTGAGGTGCTGTGCCAGTACGGGGTGATGTCATCGACTTCTGAATATGGTTTTGTGGTGTTGTAGGCGCATTCTGTATCATTATCAGGCATTGTTGGAGGATCCTCCGCGTTCCCTGCACTATCGATTGCGATACTATAGAATTGATAGAAGCCTTTGGCTTTCGGGAAGTTAAACACCCAGGACCAGGGCGCAGTTGTATCTGATTCAAAAGAAATCCAGGGCCCCCATGAGGAGTCATTATCTAACCGATACCGATAGTATAACACTAGACTGTTCAGACCACTTAGAAAATCACTGGCGTTCGAACAGTTGATGATCACGTGTCGATCTGGTTCGATGTACCAGTAAGGGGTGATATTGTCTAATCGTGAGGAAGGTTGAACTGTATCAACACCACAAAAAGCATCCACAGAAGGTGGAGTGGAGGGTACTTCAATGTTGAGTTCTCTATCGGTTGCTCTACTAAAGAATCGATAGTATCCATCACCCTGCGGAGGAGGAAACGACCAGAGGTAAGGGCTCGTGGTATCATTAGTACCGTAGAGCATCCACCCGGACCATCCGGATACGTTGTCTGCACTATAATTATAATACAATGCGATTTCTTTTATTCCGGTGCCGTTGTCTGATGCAGTGACTGAAATCTGCAGCGGGGTTGTCTTCTGCCAGTACGGTGATACGGGTACAACAGATGAAACCGGATATTCATCATCATAAATCCAGGTAAGATTGACATCATGGACGGTGGGAGTCAGATACGTATTTCCTGTGAGATTGATTCTCCATTGAACCCATCGTTGATCTGGAACGTAATTGACAGTGGTATACCAGAGCGCGGTAGACAGATTCGCTTGCGTGTCCGCAGCTCTCATCCAGGCGGTAACCAGGGTCCATGAAGGTGTCGTGTGATTCACAAAGATATTGTTATAATCTGGGATGTTCCTCGTGGTATCATACGCTGGTGAGACGAGACTTCCACTGGAGTAGTACCCGCTCTCGTTTCTTTCAACCGAGACATTCACCAAATCGACATAGACATGTTCGTTGTTGTCAAGTCCGACGACTCTCCACCGTATCTGAAAATTTGATATGAAGTACTGTGAATCGGTAATCTTTTGGGAATACTGAGCCCAGGCACCATCTCCCACATTATCTAATCGGGTAATTTGATCCCAGGTGGCTCCGTTGTAGTAATCAAGATAATACTCCCCATTATCTGTTCTATCTGAGTATCCCCAGAACCTGACATAGATTGCTGTCACATTGGAACCACTACAGTTCATGGAGGGGGAAAGCAGGTTACCGGAAGCACCCCCACCCCCTACTCCATCAAAATCAGCGGAGGACGTTCCCTCATAAGCGCGATCGCTTTCCTTGTTCCAAACGCTCCCGGTTGGATCTTCGGACCATCCCGTTGGAGGCCAAGTGCCCTCGAATCCCTCATTGTTGATCTGGGAAAAATTACGTAGATAGAATCGTTCCTGGAGATGGAAAGAGTCATCACTGACGTTGATGTTGGTCTTCGTCCCGTTGATAAAATCACTGGTGCTGGTTTGCAACCAATTTTCTGAGGCAAGGTTATTGGCAAAGACGATATCATCGCCAAACCGGAACCTCAGGGTATGGACCCCAGGGGTAATCACCTCGGAAATCTCATAACAAGTTTCATTCGAGGTGAAATTCGGGATACAAACAGAGTCGTTCACCCAGAAATACTCGAACGTTTCATTTCCTTTTGTACATTCCAAAAATCTCAAATCAGGATTCGTCTCCGTAGTACTCCAGGTGGTCCCATTGACAGCGGTAATCGTCAAATCCGCGCAACCAATGGTTGTAAAAAACACGGTCCATTTTCCACCAACAAGGGGATAACTGTGACTGTTCAGAATCGTGATGGTACGGCTGTTTTCCTGTTTCTGCATTAGGGAAACTAAGGGTATCATTGATGCAGAGAGCAGAAGAGCCAGCACGAGAATGATCATCAGTCTCCGCAGGGTCTCTGATTGTTGTTTTGAAAAACCAGTGCCTCCCGTCCGTGTGTGACTAAAAAACAAAGTAGCGGTTGTCTCTTTTTGTGTTTCCCGTAGCTTGGTGCGAGGATACAGTGAAACAGCGGTTCGTATCGACTCCTGTGTAATGATGGACGCACCAGGGGGTTTGTACAAATACTTTGTTCTTTGCTCTGATTTTTCTTTATGCGGTATGGTCGCTTGTTTCCGAAAGAGGTTATCAACGAGTTTTTCGACGGTGGCTTCGGTTGTTTCATGTTTTTTTTCTTTGGGGCAACAGTGCAATTCGTCTTCAGACAGGGGATTTTTTTGTTTTGTCGTTGGTTCAAAAACACCGATGATGGCGGAAAAGAACAAACAAAAATCACCGATGATCACCTGAAACGATAGTGAGGATGATTCTTGGTTGTCCACAAAAACTGTGATTGTCCAGCTTCCCGGGTTTGCTTTCTGGGAGATGCGAAGTGAAAACGAATAGGTCGTGTTTTCCTGAGAACAGTGAGATGAATCGATATAGGAGGTGTCATACCCGCTGGTATCTTCCCATGCACCATGGTCATATTCCCAAGAGTAATAATTTTTCTCAGAACGATTCTCCGGAGTTGGCTCGGTGGTTCCGTGGAACGCGATGATGCAGATGTTTTCATGCTCAGTGAGAAACATGACATCGAGGGTTTGGAACACCCCAGCGATGAGAACGGAATTCCCCAACGACAGGTGAGTGGGAACAGCGAGTTCGTTTCCTGAAGATGCATCGACGCACTGCACACCGACGAGGAGAAACGGCAGTAGCACTAGTGCTATAACTGTCGTTCTGATTATGCCACAGGCTCGCAACCCATCCGAAATATGCATCCAAGGAAATGAATTCGTTTTCCGTATTTATAACTTACTTCAGGGCATTACCCAAAAAAAAGCTAGATAGAAAAAATCCATGATACAGAACCCGAAGACAGTGTCATTCTAATCCTTGTAGTATCTGCGTAACATGCGTAACGCGTTCAGAGTAATCCACTTGCTTGGTTCTCCTTTCTGTTCTATGTTTACCTGATAACGGCCGTTATATGAATTCTCAAGGGCCCATCTTCCCTGCGAATCCTGTTTTGAGACAACCAGATCGACAGCGTCCTGCATACGGGTATCTTTGTAGCCGAGTCTGGTCAATATTCCAAGGATCTCCAACGCATCTGTTTGGTACATGAGGGGAAAACCGAATTTCAGCCACCCTGGTTTAGGGACGCGGTTCAGATTATGGCTGCTTTTATACACGTGATGCACCAAGAAGTACTCCGCTCCTTTTTGTATCATTTTTTTCGTTGCAGCAGAACGTGCGTTCTCTGGGATTTCCGCAAGTGCCTTTAACGTCTTCACCGCCCCCATATGGCAGCTATGTCTCCCGAAACATCCCGTCTTCAATCGGTCATACGGCCAACCTTTTGGTAGCTCTGCGATCCGGTCATCGAATCGTTGGTAGGCGGTAATCCATCCGATTGCTTGTTGAAATCGGGGTTCCTTGAGGTACCCAAGGCGGATAAGGCTCCAGACCATGTTCCCGGTCAAACACGGGATCACCTCACTATGACGACCACCTCCTTTTTTTATACTCGTGGAATACGCAAAGCCGCCGCTTTCTAAATCCTGTGAAACAGAGAGGAGAAACTCACATCCATTTCGTATCCGATCGTCATTACCATCAGCGCCAAGCTCTGCAAGGATTAAAAGCTGCCAGACCGTGCCTTTGTATTTCGCTGCGTAAAATCGTTCTGGTTGCTCCCAGTACCCCTGTTTCTTTTGCTTCGCTAAGATGGCAGGGACGACTCCTGTGGTCATGATGTCCTGCTTTGTCTGCCTTACGTCTGGGTTTTTGTCTGATTTATCCAATAAGTCTCGTAAGGTGAAATATCGTACTGAGGGATTGTTGTTTTCCAACAGCCACTCAATGGGATCACCATGAAGAAATGATTTCCATGCGTTCATAACTATTGGCCTCAGTTCGTTTCTTAAGTAAGTAAAATGTACACACCCAAATAAGGATTGTTAAAAATAAATAATCATATTAAGAGGAGGGGGTGCTATTCTGAGAAATAATGGTATCATAAAAAATATATTTTGCTCGTTCATGACGAAATAAGGTATTTGAGAAAAAAAAATCGGTGGGGAAATTTTTAAGAACCATCGGATATTGCTTAACACCAATACCTGGCGGAGGTACTCATATGAACATCCCTGTGAAAAACAATGTCTCTTGGGTCGGGAAAATCGATTGGGAGCTCCGGAAGTTCCATGGAAACGAGTTGTCCACGCATCGGGGTTCAACGTATAATTCCTATCTTATCAAAGAGGAAAAAGTTGCTTTGATTGATACGGTGTGGGGCCCGTTTGCAAAAGAATATGTAAAAAATCTTGCAACGGAAATCGACCTGAAAAAGATTGATTATGTGATCGCGAACCATGGGGAGACCGACCATAGCGGTGCGCTTCCTGAGCTGATGAGGCAGATCCCAACGACGCCGGTGTATTGTACTGCGAATGGGGTGAAATCCCTCAAGGGACAGTACCATGAGGACTGGGATTTCAAGGTTGTGAAAACCGGTGAGCGGCTCAGCCTGGGGAAAAAAGAGCTCGTGTTCATCGAAGCACCGATGCTGCATTGGCCGGACTCTATGTTTTGTTATCTTACCGGTGATAATATCCTGTTTAGCAATGATGCGTTCGGGGAGCATTATGCGTCGGAATTCATGTTTAATGATCTGGTTGATCAATCGGAGCTGATGGAGGAGGCGATGAAATATTATGCGAATATTCTTACTCCGTTCAGTGGATTGGTTGAGAAGAAAATCAAGGAGGTGCTCGCCTTCAACCTGCCTGTTGATATGATCTGTACGAGCCATGGGGTCATCTGGCGAGAGAATCCAAAAAAAATCATCGAAACCTATCTGAAATGGGCGCAGAAGTATCAGGAAAATCAGATCACGATTCTGTATGATACGATGTGGAATGGCACCCGGGTGATGGCAGAGCAGATCGCGAAAGGGATTGTCCAAGGGGATTCGACTACGACGGTGAAACTTATCAACATCGGACTGAGTGATAAGAACGATGCGATCACGGAGATCTTCAAATCCAAGGCGATCCTTGTTGGCTCACCGACCATTAACAAAGGGATCCTGACGGCGGTCGCATCCCTGCTGGAAGAACTCAAAGGGTTAGGTTTCAAGGAGAAGAAGGCAGCAGCGTTCGGCTGCTATGGGTGGAGTGGGGAGTCGGTTCGTCTCCTTACCGATCATCTGAAAGCTGCAGGGTTCTCTGTGGTCGACGAGGGATTGAAACTCCTATGGAACCCAGATGACGCAGGCAGAAAATCCTGTGTTGAGTACGGGAAAAAATTTGCCAAGAACGCCTAACCATTTCACAAAAAAAACCTATAAGGGAGGATATGTAGGTGCAGACGCAGATGCATATACGGACGTGTATGAAATATCATCATTTAATTCGATATTTTCTTCAATAAGATTTTAGATATTCATTTTTATTCAATAGAATGAAAAATGAACGATATTCTTCGAGCCCAAGTAATAATGTTTATATATGTACTCCTCTTTATTTTAAACGTGGAGGGTATTGTATGAAAAATAAAAAAATAGATAACTCTCTGATTTTTCTTCTCACCGTGGTCGTGATGCTTTCCACCATGACTTCGTTTTCTGGTAGCAATGTTGCCCAACAAAAAGAGACGACACTGCTCGTACGAACAATTACCTTTGTTGAGAAATCCTCTGGTCTTCAAACACCAGCAAAAGAAGGAGGGAATACCGAGTACGAACTTGCTGACATGAACAACGATGGAAATGTAGATCTTATCTCGGTGGGTGACCATGGATCTCCCTATATAGGTACGCAGCAGCATGGGATCATGGTGTGGCTTGGTGACGGTGCGGGAACCTGGTCTGTTCATCAGGTTGGTAACTTTGGCTATGGTGGGATAGAAGCAGGGGATCTGAACTTAGATGGATTTCTTGATGTGGTGTGGGGGATCCACCATAACTATGCGACCCCAGGTTCTGGTTTTGGTGATACATTACTTGGAGCGGCATTGGGTGATGGGACTGCCTTGAACTGGATTCCCTGGGCGACGGGGCTTGGGACCAGTGGTGAGGACTGGGGGATGTTTGAATGCGGTCTTGCTGATTTTGATTGCAATGGTTCCCTTGATCTTGTTTCCCAATCGTTTGGCTGCTGCAACGGATATCATCTCTATGAAAATCATGGGGATGGAACCTGGGCGCAAGTATGGTCGTTGCCAGGTGGGAACAACGATAATAACCTGGAAGTGGCTGATTTCAATGCCGATGGATTCTTGGATTTTGCTGGGAACCGTGAGGGAACCCATGTCTTTTTTGGTGACGGGACTTTCAATTTTACGATGACACAGACGGGTCTGCCAGGGGGCTCATGGAATGGTCTGGATTGCGGGGATATATATGAACAACGATGGACGGGATGATCTGGTGATGGGAGGCGGCTCATCAGGGGTTGGCTGTTATGTATATGATATAGAGAATAACGACTGGGACGCGGCATCCAGCGGTCTTCCGACATCAGGAGCATATTACCCTCAATTCGGTGATATCACTGGTGACGGATGCTTTGATATCGTCGCTTATGCAGGTCCGACAGGTTATGTCTATGTTGGTGATGGAGACGGACATTGGGTCCTTGATGGGACGTTTTCGATGCCGTCTCCCGGTTACTTCTCAGCTTTTCTTGTGGATGGTGACTTCGACCATGATGGTCGTGAGGATGTCGTCATTCAGGCGGAACAAGGGAGTTGGCCATCGTATCAAAATATACTGAAGGCTTTTTCCCCCTGGGTTGCACCAAGTGTGCTTTCTGCGTTGGTACAATCACCACATGGAGGAGAGATCCTCAGAAGCGGATCGATTCGGAATATCCGCTGGCTTTCTGCTGTTCCTGCGTCACAAGGTGAAGCCCTGGTTGATATTTTTCTTTCTCATCATGGTGCTGCTGGTCCCTGGGAACCCATTGCGACGGATATTCCAAACAATGGGTGGTACCAATGGCTAATCAGTGCCAGTGGTTCTGAATATTGTCGGATCAAGGTGGTGGTGACGACATCCGAATCAAGTGCGTCTGCGATATCTGGGTCTGATTTCACCATCCTGGGGTTTGCTGTGGATGCTCATGGTCCGTATTATGGAGCACCTGAGCAGGTCATTCAATTTACTGGAACTGCGGAAAATGGGACCCTGCCCTATGACTTCTGTTGGGATTTCGGTGATGGTACCAGCTCTTCTGTGCAGAATCCGACACATAGTTATGCAAAGGAGGGGAATTACACAGTGGTGTTATCGGTCACCGACGCGGATGACCTGACTATTACCGATACGACCTGGGCGTTGATCAGCGAAATGAATACTCCGCCGTACACCCCGGATATTCAGGGTCCTGCGCGTGGAAACCCTCATGTTTCATATGATTTTACGGTTGTGACGACGGATCCTGATTTGGACACTGTCTCCTATTACATCGACTGGGGGGATACTACCTCAAGTGACTGGTTTGGACCGTTTGCCTCTGGTGAGGAAGAAACTGTGTCGCATCTCTGGAACGAAAAAGGGACGTACTCTGTAAAAGTGAAAGCAAAAGATAGCAAAGGTGCAGAGAGCGACTGGGGAATACTGTCTCTGAAGATACCGTTCTCGTACGACGGTCCGGTCTTAATTTTTCTGGAATGGTTGGTCGAACAATTTCCCCATGCGTTTCCTATCCTGAGATATCTTTTGAACTGTTCCTAGTCGATCATTCTTCTTTTAAAAGATAAAATAAAAGAATATATATACATATATATCTTTTTATGAAGAGTTATCGTTTTAACGTCACGCCGCGCTGGTTTTGATAGGTCCCGGACCGTTCCTGATACAACGCTTTCGGCGTCTGCTCCAGATGCTCAAAGACAATCTGACAGAACCGATCACCGATCGGGATTTCCACCTCTTTATCACTAGCGTTAAAACAACCGAAGGTCAATGTCCCATGAAACCCGGCATCGACCTTCCCAAAGCTTGCCAAAATCCCTTTTCGAGCGTAACTAGAGCGGATCCACAACTGCGACGTTATCTGAGGGCCCATTTTGACGAATTCCTTGGTGCTGATCGCAAACCAAGTGAGCGGGGGGATAACCGCAACGCCTTCCTTGATATGGGTATCGGTGATGCGAAGATAAACTTCCTCGATAGAAAGATCGTACCCATTCGGCGTCAGATTCTTCTGGACGAATGGTTCAATACCAAGGTCATTGTTCTGGAGTGCTTGTTCGATATCGATATCAGAAAGAACCGTCATGTGAACCACATCATCTTCTTATGCGATTGTTATTTTATGAATGATGACATCTTTAGCAGGCTTGTCGTTTCTCTCAGTCTTCACCTGGGAGATCGCATCGATGACCTCCATGCCTTCGACGACCTTGCCAAACACCGGATGCGCACTCGAATACGGTTTTTTATCAAAGTCAAGATAACAGTTATCAACGATATTTATGAACCATTGGCTCCCACCGGTGTTCGGCCCTCGGTTCGCCATCGCGATTGTCCCCCGTACGTTGCTGAGGTCTTTGTGAAACTCATCCTTAATCGTGTACCCAGGACCCCCCGTTCCGTTCCCTTCAGGGCATCCTGCCTGAACCATGAACTGCGGAATCACCCGATGGAACATCAAGCCATTGTAGAATCCTTGGTTCGCTAGTTTGATGAAATTTCCCGTCGTCAGTGGTGCCTTATCTTCATACAGTTCTATAGTAAATGTTCCTTTGTTTGTCTCAAAAATCGCTTTTCTGTTCACCATTTCTTCACAGCTCCTTCGTTATTACCGTAGTATGATGATGTTGTTGATGACGATATCGGTGAGTGGTTTGCCGGTCCCATCGCCACCACTTTCATCGTGAGGCTGCGCGGCAATCGATCGAATGATCTCAATCCCGTCTTCGATAACGACCCCAAATGCTGCGTAGTTTCCATCAAGGAACGACTGGGCTCCATCACAAATGAAAAACTCTGCTGCACCACCG
>Ga0265297_10005165_pt1 | contig 20326 bp, 20 predicted proteins | sample Munlanlwell13791_FD_192502 | JGI IMG/M metagenome (GOLD analysis project Ga0265297, IMG submission 192502) | Leachate microbial communities from a municipal landfill in Southern Ontario, Canada - Leachate well 137-91 | ecosystem: Engineered > Solid waste > Landfill > Unclassified | place...
ATAGCCCCAGCATTAGTAAATCTGATTATTTTATTTCTATCTGCTTCAGTTATGGTTCTTGTAACAGCAGAATCAGTAACCAATTCTGGTCTTGTTATATTTACCCACTGTCCATTAATATGACTACGTAAATCTAAGGTTGTGCTATTATAATAAACATCTCCATTTGTTGGAGCAGAAGGATCAGAAGATAGTGCTCCTAAATTAGCACCAGCTACAATAGCGTCTCCATTAAATGTAAATTTGACTCCAGTGTTTATAGTTGGGCTATTACTAAATACCGTTCCTGCTCCTAGCGTCTTATTCGTTAATGATTGAATATGATCCTGAAAAACAAAAACATCGCTTGATAGTAGTAGTGGTAATGTAACATCCCAATGACTAAGTATTGCAGAAGTTGTAAAACGATATTTAAATGTTTGTGATGGATTGTAAATACTTATTCCAGTATTAGCAAAAGTTTTTTGCCCAAGAATGTCCTGAGCATTAGCAGCAACAACATCACCGGGAATAAAAGCCTCCCATGCTGTATTACCTGCGTTAATCCTTATGGATTGACCTGCTGCTGGAACTACCTCTGTTAGAGTGTTGGCAGAATTAGCAACGAAAATGCCTTTCGCAGAAATAGTGTTAGGCATGGTTAGTGTAGACCACGCAGGAACGCTTGCCCCTGCTCTTAGTAGTGTGCCGCTTGCGCCTTTAGGTAATCGTGTAAAAAATCCACTGGCATCCTGATACCAGGTATCTCCCGTTGCTCCAGTACCATTAAGATTTACTTTTATACCAGTATCTTCATAAGCATGGTAATAACCCGCTGTTGTACTGAAAGCAGCGTTAGGAACTCGACCTATTTTTAAATATCCATTTATTGAATTGGCAAATTTAAAAGCAGAATAATTAACATCATTGTTTGATCTAAAAAAGTTTCTGTATTCTGTACTAGAAAATGTTTGACCAGCATCAATCTGATTCAATGGGTCTGTGTCTTGTATGAGTACAGAAAAATTATTTATAAAATCAGCAACAAAGGAAAAAGTTGGGGATGGTGCATTAATAATTTGCATTCCTCCATTAACAGTTAGGAATGAAGGATTTGCTGCATCACCCATTGTCATATCACCATAATGAGTTATAGGTAATTTTTTTATAGCACTTCCAAACGTTATAGTTTCAACGTTATCGGTAGTGGGCAATACCGTTGTGTTACTCTGTAATGTTCCTCCCCACTGAAAATCATTGCCTACTTTGGTGATACCGTTGGAGGCTGTGTATGTGGGTACTGAAGTGATGTACCCAACATCATTTATTAATGTTGAAATATTATCACCAGGAGCTAAGGCTCCAATATCTCCTGCATCTAAAATAACATTCCCCACCTGTCCATTAACACTTTGTATAGGTGCAAATAACATTAGATCATCAATAGTTATCTTACGATTACCTCTTGGATCAATAGCGGGTTGAACTATTGGAATGAATTCACTACCAAGAATGGGATCGTGATCAAGAAATTGAGATATTTTTTGATTTGCCATTATTCTATAAATATCTTATTCTCATCTTCTTGCAATACATAATTACCATCTTCCATTAAAATAAAGCTTCCTTCTGGATTCAAATCTCCAAGATCACCTAAATGAGTTACTTTAAATGCTGTATTGTATGGTATAAAATATCTTCTCAAAATTTCATCTATTTGTAGAGTGGTATATCTACCATTCCTATTATTCACTATAACGTCAATGAAGTTCTTATTATTTAAATAACATCTATTATACTTCATTGCACATGGAGTTACTTTTATATTCCATAGAAAAATTGAAGCATCTCCATCATATGAACCGTCACTCCAAGATTCTCCAGAATCAGAATCTGAAAAATATTCTCCAGAATCTATATCGTAATCTCCAGATGCAAAATTATCTTCACTTAAATCTGAATCGTCAGTAGTATCATTGTCCATAACTATATATGGAATAATACTTACCACATTTTCATTCATTTTTAAATGATGTCCGAAACCTATATTTAGTTTCGCATCTTCTGCTGCAATTAATTCTCTATCCTTATTGAAGATTATGCCCCTGATAAAATAGAATTTGCCAGCTTGATTTAATCTTCTAGTTTGAAAGAAATAATTCGAATCACTTCCATCTGCTACATTTTGAAGTGAAAGTATATCTCCATTTTCATTGTACGCTTTTACTCCAAAGGTTATGTTTTCCAGTGTTATATCTTGAGCTACGTAAAAAGTAATCTCATAATTAAACCTTGGGTCAACGATTATCTCTTTAGTTATATCTTCATCTCCTATTCCACCAACTTCACCAAATGGAACTGACTCAATTTCTAAGCAATCCTTCCCTCTGTATTTAGTTAAAAATACGAAATTTTCATTTAACAGTGGATAGACGTCCTTACTCTCAATATCTTCTGTATATTCATATCCAATATTTAAATCATATCTGCCAGTATTCGTTCTACTCAGCGGTCCTGAATTATTTACATTCCAACTATTCTTCTCTGGTCTACCTACTCCTAACTTAAAGAAAGTAAACATCGTATGGCCAAGTAATCTCAACACTTCTCCGTGAGGGGGTACTGTGGCAGAGGTAGCTGCCTTCTCAATCATTTTCAAAGTACCTCTTTGTGCCCTTATCCTAAATTGATTTTCAATTAAGTATAAAAGTTGATCTAGTGATTCATTTTCAGAAGTATATTGTCCTTTATTTAATAAGTATTGATTCGCTAAAAAAGCATCGTCATTAAATGTTTCAAATGCTCTAGCTAATCCAACTAGATATGAAAAAAATACTGCTACTGGTCTATATAATTCTGCTATATCAGTATCCTCACCTTCCTTAGTTTCTCTTAGTAAAAAATTTGCTAATCCATTTTCAATAAGTTTATCCAATACATTCTCAGACCATGCTAGAACAGTAGGGTCGTCAGCATTGAAGTATTTATAAAAAACTGATTTATCAAAATAAGGAGTAGCCATTAAATAACTGTCTCAGTGAAATTAACATCTACTTCATTAGCGTAGTAGATTGGGTCCACTCCACTTTGACCAAGTAGGACATTACCTTGTAAATCTCTAGCAACAAATCCCCTAAATCTTGGGAATTGATTTCTAGGAATGGTTATATCTACTCCGGGATTAAAGTGAGTATCTGGAACGTATTTAACATTGGCTGTATTCTTAGTTAGAGAAAGCAAATCATCCCACTCTATTTTTTGCAAAGAACTGTCCCAAAATCTAAAGTCGACCTTCTTGCTAAATTTCTGTTGTATTTCTTTTATTGTATTGTCAAATTGACCAAAATCAAACATGTCAATTCTCATATCAATATCTATATAATAATATTCAACATTTTTCAATAATACTCCATAACTTTGAGTTCCTATTGGGGCCAATTCTGTTAGACTAAAATAAGAACCAGCTTGCTCTAACAATGTCTCTAATTCCTGATCAGTTAAATCAATCCCGTTTACCGTAAGTATTCCTATCTTTACTTTACCATTGCTATGAACGCCCTCATATATCGTTCTTAATACGTTTGAATTAATGCTAATAAAAACCTGAGTTAAATATGAGAGTGTTCCTTTTGAAAGAACATCTGGCCCTTCTTTTATTCTCTGTCTGAATGTATCGTCAGCCTCAATATCTCTACCTCCAGTGGCAGCATATTCATTCAACGATGCTATGTGACCAGATGGCTCTGGACTCATGTTTATTAAACTATAAGGGTCTACGTTAGTAGACGCTCCTGATTGTTGAGAGCGAACTTTTACATAGGCGAATCCTTTTTCATCTATAGTAATATCATCTTCTAAATCAAAAGTATTTCCCTTATTGTCTGAAACCGTATGCACACCTTGCGCGTAAGATGTTCCTGTTTCCCCTATTAGTCTAACGTAGGTTGATGATTGCGATGCACCTAATCTAGGTGCTACTCCATGATTATCGGCTACAGTATCTAGCGTAGAATCGAAAGCTGTGTCTGGAAATAAATGAGATGTCGCTAATGCAATATCCTTTAACGCTTTTTTAGCTGTTTTTACATTTCCTCTAATTAATCCACGAACAACTGAATGATCGGTTACCTTAGTAACCCTATCAGTTGTATTAATGAAAGTTTCTGTATGGATTTGCTCTAACTCGTTTTCAGTTGTTAGGCGAATAATATTCTGAGCCATGTGTTAAATATACTAAAAACACTAGACCTGAATATAGTCGGTGAAAACGTCACCTGCCTTGGTTTGAACCTGAAATTCTATATGAACTGCGTCTTGAACTCTCTTAATATCTTTTATAGTAAATGCCTTAAACGAATCATCTGTGGCAAAATTGCCTGCTAACTGTCTAAAAATACTAGGGTAAGAAATTGCCGCTATATTTGAGCCTACTATACTCTTAATGTCAACTCCTCTGTCTGGATATGCTGGATCATCTCCTCTTCCTAATTTAACTAGAATATCAGCGCTCTGAAACATTGTGTCCTTGTAATTCAACACAACTAAATCGTCATCCTTAAAAGCTATATTTTGATCAATGTCTAGTCCATATGTTTTGTCTGCTGTATCTATATTATCAATAATTCCATCGATAGATAAAGATGCATTGTTCTTGAATATTACATTAATTAAATATCCACCCTCTAACGTATAATCATCTTCTGCTAACTGATTTTCTAAAGCGGTCTTAACCCAACTTTCTCTTGGGTCATTGGACTTCAAACTTATTCTCTCTACATCTTCAAGAGATTGACCTTGAGAGGTCATGAATTCAGTAACGATTTGTTGTTTATATCCTTCACTAGTTACCGCTGACCTCATCCACTTACTAGCTCTACTTGCAGTCTCTAGTGCTGAACCTATGTCTTCAACGTATTCAACCAAAGCCCAAAACTCATAATTGTCTAGTGAAGATGAGTTTAAAATTATTACATCTATTATTTTCTTGTACTCTTTATTCAACCAAGCAAGTTCATTGAACGCAATGGTTGGAGAAATATCTGAGACGTTAGAATAATAATTGGTAATGGAAGGATAGTGCGTATCGGTAAATGAAATATATCTATTGAAAAAACTCATCATAAAGAGTCACTTCTTTAAATCTATCAATTGCACTGTTTGTTATCTTCTCTGTCATTATCCTATCCTAATGTGGCCCTTAAATTAGATGCCACTCTATTCGCTCCCTTTTGTAAATTACTTATTGCAAGATTCTTTACAGTGGATGTCAAATTCGCTACCCTTGACAATACACTATCCAATGGAGCTACTGCTGTTAATTGCATACTGTAAGCCGGAATCATGTTGTAGTTATTCTTATCCTGCATATGTGTGAAATTTGTAAACTCTACTTGATAGTTGTTGCCTAAAATCGGATTATATAGATATACGCTAAATGGCTTACCGTTTTCATCCAATTGCTTAGACTTATCTTTTATACTTTGCAAAACCTTTATGCATCCATAACCATTCTTAGCGAATGAACTGAATTGAGGTATTGGATTCTGCAAGAAGTTTGGAGGTGTTATTGAAAACTTACCGCTTTGCTGAGATAATCTGAATCCTCCAAATTCCAAAGGATTGCCCCCAAGTATAATTTTAAATCTTCTACCAAAATCTCCTCTCATAGAAATCATTTTAGGCACAAAGGTAGTATTCTTTAATACACTCACTCCCCCTATAGTCTTTCCTACACGAGTAATCTCTTGATCTGTTTGTCTGATCTCATCTGGCAATATCGGCCATGCAAAATAATCAACGGAATTTCCATTTGAATCAACAAGCTCAATTGCTAGGAAATAGTATTCGATGTCATTTGGGAATAGTGCATGCAATGCAGCTCTTCCTATTTGACCTACTTTATTCCTGTAATCTAATTCTACTGATTCTCTACTCACTTTGTAAAAATACTAATTACTAACTTAATGAGCCGGGACCAGTTGTCACTCCAGCTCCTCCGCTTGTCGTTACGGGGATTCCCGCATTCACAGTGGCTGATTGAATCGCTGTAACGATGATTTGAGCCAATTGCCTCTTGAACTCTAACTTAGCTTGCTCTAAAGCTATATCAGTTGTAGAATCAATCAATTGACCTATTTGTTGCTCTATTGCTGCTTGATTTAATGCCATTACACGATTAATTCATAATTTATAATAGATTCTTTGCAATAGCCAAGTAATATGGCAAACCCATTTAGCCCCATAGGTAAATCTTCTTCGTTATTAATAAAATCATATGCAAATGCTTTATAATGATTGTTATTTAATTCTTGGATATTGAAATATTTTTCAATTATTTTATTTAGCCATAATCTATTGTATTTTAACTCATCTGTAATCACAATACTGTCTGGTAGACAATCAATAATAGTAGTTTTTAATAAAAATAACTCGTCATCTGTAAATTTGCCAATCCATTCGCCTTTATCTTTCATATCTCTATTTATTTAATTCCGTAAATTTAATAAATATCATTCTATTTCACAAATGTAAGTTCACTTTTCAATTCATCTAATTTATTTTTAAATTGTATATACTTAGATGCATTCAAAAGCGGATAAGGTCCGGCACTATCTGTTCCTAATATATCTAGCCACTCAGAAAGAAAATCGACCACCTTTTGTCCTAGTAACACTGGCTCTTCGCTTTCATTTAATAAAATCTTAGGACTATCGATCAATACTTGCGTACTGGATTTCACTAAAGTATTACCGTCATTGATGATCGACACATCTCCATTTACGTTTATATTTAGCTTTCCAGTTCTCTCTTGATTTGTAACATTTATAGTTAACACTCCATCTTCACCGTCTCCATCCACTGATAGTAAAACATTGCCCTTACCATCTATCACTAATCCAGCTACTCCTCTACCTTCTTTCTTATAAAACCTATATTGATTTTCACTTTGATAGTCGTATTGCTTTGAAGTTCCAAACACATCGCTGACATATAGTTGGCCACTATATGGAGCTGTGAGACAAATAACCTCTGAACCTAAGCTGTCAGTATTGTCTGGAAAATCTATGCACTGTATAGTTAGCCTTCCAACTTTAACTTTATTCACTATCTCTCCCTCTACATTAATCAACGTAACGGTTCCACTAAGATAGCAATCTCGTATATACTTATCTCTATCAATGTCTACTGGAAGATAGATGTTCCAAAGCGAAACACTATCTCTCCATTGATACATACCAGTTTTACCTATCCCGTTACTCATCTGCCCACTGTCTTCTTTGAATGAAGAAATTAAATATATCTAAATTGAAACCAGACTCTAATTGTGAATCTGTTCTATCTGGATTTTTGTAAAACACATATGGTTTAACGATATTGAAGTAACTCACTCTCTGCACTCCACTTGGAAATCTTACATCAACTCCTTTTATGTATTTTTCCTTCATGCCCCTACTAACCATCAACGTAGTACTTCTTTCATTTAACGTTCTTAAATTAGTAACACTATCAACGTGAAAAACTTCATCCGTAGGTTTATAGTAAATAAACATACCTCTCTTTATGGTACGATTGCCTATAATCTTAATACTACCTTGTCTGGTGAATGGTAAGTAAGCGTGTCCTTCTATAATAAATTTAAGATCAAAGAATGCTTGATCTTGTGCATAGTTCTCAGACACTGTTTTAAACGAATCATCCAAAAACTCATTTGGAGAATAATTGCACTCAATGGTGTACATTTTATTACCAAACATTTTAGCGTACTCATCTAGTGCTACAACTGGAGCAAATTTAAATGATCCAGTAGTGTTATAATTTATACCAAGTCCCTTGGGGACAACTCTATACCAAGAATAAGCTTCCTTGTGATAAGTTAAATTATCCTGCATCACTTCCGCTTCATCTATATCTATCACTAGATTACTAAGTGAAGTTGGCCTTCCATTATTGGCTCTTGTAGTTATCTTCTTATCAATTTGATCTCTTCTTATTCTATCGTTTTGCCCTATACCTAAATTGAGTACTTGTTCTGAAACTACGTCATCGTATACCATTCCGGTATAACCTTTCTTATCTATAGGAGGTTTTCGAACTATGAAGTTATATTGATCTCCGTAAGTGTCTCCATAATATTCTATAAATGGCTCTTGGCAAATCTTTCTAATACTATTGATGATACTACCGTTATCAGTAGCTATTGTATTGTCTGCTAATACTCTCTCTCCTGCACTTGGATCGAAAACAAGATTACAAATTTGCCAACACCCTTGTCTATCTTCTTTTAAAAATTGCTGATTGATTTGCTCAATTGGTTGAGTAAATTGTATTCCTAAAGAAGAGGATTTCAATTCATATTTCTTCTTATATAACTTATCTCCATATCCTCTGAATACACTATTAGGAACCATCCCTATATTAGAGAACTTATTGAAAATGTATTTTAAAATTATTGAAATTGGCTTGAAGCTATAAGATGCCCCAATCAATAAATTAGCTTCTTTTTCAATCTTAATCCTTTTAGCAAGTACGCTATTTTCATCTGTGAAGATATTCTGTGCAAACTGCTCTGGATAAAAGTACGATCCGTCCTCAATCCACAACTTCATTAAATCTCTGCCCTGCACCGTAGTAGTCATGCTTTGACTGCTGGTCGATTGATCTACGCTATCAACTAGACCAATCATATCGTAAACCTTACCTTGAATGTCTTGTTCTCCGAATACAGCACTAGCTAGTTTACTTTCATCTTCCATAGCAAGCCTCTCGAATCTAATATATATTAGATCGTTCTCTTGCATCACTGTATTGAAAAATGTAGTCTCTCTGCTTACGAAATTGTCGCTCTTATTTTTATACTTAGAAATTACTGTGGTAGATAAACTATCGTCTCTAACCGATCCGTAATTATAACCGACTACATTTTCCAAATGCCATCCAGCCTGATCGTCAAATCTACATATCGCTGGACTTAGTGACATAGCAAATGAACCTGAACTTTTAGATACATTGGTTTGTAAACTTTCCACAAAAGCAGAAATATTATACCAAGTACCTTCCTGATTTGTGCTTCCGGGATATTCTACTCCTCTTATCCAAGCATAAACGCTGATGTCGTTATTGTCAGTGCGTCCAGAAAGTGTTCCATCGTTATCTCTTATCTCACTGTAGTATTTTGGATCGTCTAGTAATTGCTTTAATTTTTGAGATACGAATGGCTTAAAATCACTAAGATCAAATATTGGAGGAGTAGTTCTTTGATCTCTCTTTATTGCAAAATTTGGTAATGCGACTTGTGTTCCAGATTTAATAATAGTATTAGCTGAATCATTGGTGCTTTCTAACTCTTCTTTTGTGTAATTAGCTCTTATTCTTTGTCTATTGGTAACTTCAGCTTCTTCAAACTTATTCCACTTCAAATTAAGAAAAATATCTGCCGTAAAATCTTTAGTTAACTGCCATTGAGATAACCATTGAGATACAGTGGTACTCCGATCAACATTATATATATTAATATCAGTTATCATTTACCAATTCATTTCTGGCTGTCCATTTTTATTAGCAGACTTGCCATTAGTAGAACCCCATCCACCTAATCTTTTAGCTACAGCATCATCTATAGCCTTAGTCATTAAATTAGTAAACCTAACTGCCAATACCGAAATACCTTCTGTCATACTGGTGACAAATGCATCTGTGACAGCAGCTTGTCCTTGAGAAATTGTTGTAGTTAAAGATGTAGCTCTTCCATATAATTCAGTCATATTAACATCATTTGCCAAAATTTCTCTACCACCTGCTGAAACATTTTCACTTCCTCTTAGCAATGATCTAGCTACTGCTGGATTGCCTTGTAACGATGGCATTATATTCATTAAGGCTAATGTTTGCATATCTTCATTGCCAAACATAGATTTAATTCTTTCAATATTACCACTCTCAAGCGATGCTCCACCCTTCTTTTGCTCAATCATTAAGTCAACTATTCCTTTATCTGGATTCATTTGTCTAAGAATAGAATAACTCATCGCTTGCGCAAATGGACTAGATGGATTTGTTATGTCAGATTGAATGCTAGATATTAATCCAAGTGAACGTGGATCAGCAATTCCAAAAGCGCCACCTAATCTATTATGCTCTAAAACCATCTGCCTAGCTCCTATTAAACTAGGGTTCATGGAAGTTTGCCCCATCATTGTTACTAATGATGTGGTACTTTTAATAAAATCACCTAATTGAGATCTATTTATACCTTCAGCCAATGCTCCCACAATTTGCCTAACATTAGCATTGGTTCCCATCCTTGATGTTCCCAAATATTCAGCCACACTTCCAGTGTCAACTGTATATGCCTTAGATAACGCAGCTACATCTTTTACATCTCTGCCCGTTACAGCACTTCTTCTAGCCATTACTAAATGCTCTTCCAATTGGGCAGCGGATGCCATATCTATTCCAAATTGTGATAGTGATCCAGCTTGAGATGATTGTCCAGTTAGACCAGATATTCTATAAGATGTTGATAAATATCTCTCTCTCTCCTTTAGGTGCCTAGTATAACCAGCGCCCATAAACCCACCAATATCCTTACCAGTTTGCGCCCCTATCGTAGCATATTCGATTTGCCCTAATGTAGCAGCTTCTGCTAATGAACCAAAGCCAGTCCCAATCAACGATCCAGCTATTGATGCTGATGGAGTTATTAAATCAAATTCACTACTAGCACCAATAGATTGTTTAACCAAACCAAATAAATCTCTAAGAATACCAGCTCCCAATATAGCTCCAAATACAGATTTAGCATCTGCTGGCTTTATTGGCTTGTCATCTGGAGTGTTTTTCTTCATTTCCTCAAGCATCTGATTCAATAAAGATACTTGATGTTTATTTACGCTCGCATCTTCTCTTATTTGACCGAATCCTTGAGAGAATTGTTTGTCATTGATTATTCCAGAAGACCTTTTGCGATCTAAAATGATTCTATTTTGTTCCTGCTCTAATTTATTTTGTTCTTTAAGAGCCTTTATTTGAGCTTCAATAATTTTTAATTGCTCCTTACTACTATTGGTTTGCTTTTGAGCTTCCTTAGCAATTTCACCATATAATGATTTAGTGTCAGCTTGCAATCTCTTCATGAATGAAGAGATTCCATTATCTTGAGCGCTAAATGGTATTTTTGTTTCTTGCATTAAAAATTACTTATATCAATCTTATCAAAATCTTCTTTTGAAGCTTTTTCAGTTCCCTTATTTTCTTCAATCCATTTACCTTCCTTAAATTTCTCTTCCTTACTTTTATCTTGTTGATATTGATCAATAGCTTCACTGGACATATGATTCTCAAAATATTCGAAGCAAATATCTATTTGATTCATTTCTCTATGCAACCTACTATTGTAGGCTACATTGTGCTTCTGTCTCCACCAATGATCATATCTCCAAGCATTGTTCCATTTTACAACCGCTTCTCGAATAGTCATTTAACTTTTCTTTTCTTCAATGTCTTGATTTAAGAACACTCTCCATTGATCCATCCACTCATAGTACTTCTCATATGCTTTCAAGAAACTTTGAGATTGTTGTGGATTTAAATTCAACAACGACTTACAATTCAAATCAGTCTTTAGCTTAGGAACCAATATTTCAAATGTAGCGATGGCCTCTACGGTTATATACGCACTCATAGCTGCCGTATTACCTTGTATCATGTCTTTCACTGTACCACCCGTCATTCTTATCCTAGAGGCTTCTATGTCGATTAATTGAGCATTGTTAGGAAAGTCTATGGTGTACTCATTTGGGCCTATCTTGACTTTAATCTTGTCGGAAGGCATTTGCTTTTGCGTTGATTCCATTTATCTTATTTTTTTAAATTAAAAAGGCTACAATTGAACATTGTAGCCTTAAAAATACTAATAACTAATGAGAAATAAAAATGATCCTAGCTTCTACGAAGCACTGGACCTAAGTACCTGAAGCTCTGGTTATGTCCAGCAAGAGCGCCTTCTGTAACATCTGCTCCATCTGATTCTAAAAATACTTGCGTCAATGTTGCGTATGGAATTGCCTTTGCTGTTTTAAGTCCAGTATTTGGGTCTAATAAATCTTCAACTTTCTTAAAGATGTCAATTGTAACACCAGTAGTATCTAATACTAGTTGATCTTCGAATTGCTGATTGGTCTGCACATCTCTGCGAATCACTCCGGGAACGCCTGTTGTAGTAAAATCTACCTCGTAGAAATCACAACTTCCAGTTCCACCCCAAGATACTGCTGGAACTTCAGAAGTTAGAATTGTTCCCAATCCCCTAACATCTGCTCTACCTATATTTTCAGTCCAACGTATATTACGCATCTTGCCAATTGGCGATCCGTCTTTTCTAATTATTGCTATTGCTCCGTGAAAAACTCCCATTATATTATCTTATTTTTTATTGAGGATCAATAATTGTTCCAGTCCACACTAAGAATGATACCTCGAAGTTCGGTACAAATGCATAAGTAATGTTATATGCATCACCACTAACTGTCACGTCTACATTCTGGAATGACAAGATTAAATTATCTTGCGTCTGATTTGCGCACTTACTTTGAAGATATGCTTCTGTCCATGACTTAACATCCTCTGGAGATAAAGTATTTCTATTTACTCCGTTTGGTTTCTTCAATAATTGCTGTTTAGCATTAACAATTATTTCTTTGTTGATCTGACGAATAACTCTAGCTAATTGCTTACTGTGAGTCGTTCCATCTGGATTAACTAGATATGAATTGTTTTGAAGAGTATTTACGCCTTTGATAATTTCAAATGAACCATTGTCCAATCTACTCATCAAAACACCAGCCTCTAAGCCAGTATTAACTTCCTTATCCTTCAATGAATGCTGTTCGCCTTCAATTCCTATTCCCTTAAATGTCAAAGGTACTTGTGGTGGCAATCCAGCTTCTCTTCCAAGTATCACTGCTGCCTTATAAATTGCATCGTAATCCTTAAACGATCTTCCACCTATATCTATTTTCTTTGGACCACCATGAACGATTGTTACATGCATGCTATCGTAAGCTTGCGCTAATCCAACAGAAGTGTTGAATCCTCCTACAGTATCGTATCCAGCGATATATAAATCAGGCTTAATCTTAGCTGTATTTACTATCCAGTCAAATATTGCTAAATTATATGACGATCTAGCGTTACCTTCCCAATTATCTGCTAGTATAAAATCATAATTACCTTCAAGCGAGTCTAACACATTATTTAGATCAGTTATAGATGAGCTTTCAGTTCCTCCTATTGCTTTTACACAAAAATCAGTTATATCTTGAGGAAGTATTTCATCTGTAGCTGCAACCGTGTAATTTAGTAAGGAGAAATATTGATTTACAACATATCCCTTACCAGTAGTATCTTGTAACCAAGTTACTAATTCTTGAACAGTACTGATCTCTGGAGACTGTGCAATCAACTCTGGCTTAGTAGATAGTTCGGCAATATTGTCAAATGGAGTTCCAGAAGAAATTGCTTCATCTGTCCCCTTAAATGTTCCTCTGAAAAATTGAACTATAAATTTATCAGTATCAATTACTCCTACGATTACTTTTGCACCATAACCTCTAGTCAATTTGGTTCCCTCAACTCCACCCGAAAAAGTTGAAGTTGTTCCAGCTACAGAACCAGTTCCACCTATTACAGGTGAAAGACCATTTAAATCATCTGCATATCCTCTAGGGGCGTAGATAACTATTTGAGTTGCACTGGTTGAAATAACTGAACAGAATCCACTAGCAGTTATTGCAGCAGCAAAGCCAGTTACTACATTTTGAATCGAGTCACCAGTTTGAACTATATAAGTTCCGGCTGATTCTGCGTCTACAGTTAGTGAAATTTCATTTCCAGCAACACCAGCATTAGTAACCGTAATAGTTGCTTGTGCTCTAGTCTCATCTCCAAATACTGCATTCCCCACATATCCTTCATCTTTTACTTGAAGAGTAACTTGACCATCATTAGTTGTATCTAAATCTGAATCTGAATCATCGGTTGCTCCGAATAGAAGTGTTAATTCTGCTGGAACTGTTGTCGCTGCTCTAACATAAGATAAACTTGATGCTCCAGCGGTTGCCCCTCCTCCCGGAGTAAAAATTGGACCACCTAACAGCCACCACAAACCACCTCTTACAAATGTACGAAAGTCTCTAGTGTTATCGAATGTATAAATTGAATCTCTACCTTGTTTCAAAGTTCCATTGACTCCGGAACCTCCACCGAAAAACTTTCCTGTTCCAGTGTCAATTACTAGGACATTTCCATAATTCAAGGCTAAGGCCGGATTCTTGATTCCTGACTTTATTGTTGAATATGGACCGGGAATTAGATATTGCTTACCCTCAAAAAATATCGATGTAGCCATTAAGAAACGCTATTTAAAGTACTATTCAATTAAATATACTCAAAAATGCCTTACAATTTTACAATTAAATACTAGCTGAACTGCTTTCCGATAAATCATCTATGGTAGATATTTCTATTGGTCCTTGTGCAGTTACCGCACCCTCTGGCTTCCAGTATAATCTAATTGTTCTAAAAATACTCTTAATAAATAAACTAGGGGCAACTTGCTCATACTCAAATGAAATTGTGATTGCACGATGAAAAGTTTTATCTGGGATATTATCTCTCATTCGCAAATCCTGCCCCCCAATTTTCATGTTATTTAATCCCTCAAATGAGAAATGCTCTATACAAGCAATGATTAAAGACTTGAACACGTTATAAATTACTGCCATTTCATTTTTATTATCACACACGATAACCACATTGTAAGTAGCTATCCATCTTCTCATATATTGCTTTCTGTATTGATCTGCTTCACTGTCTCTTGGATATATCAATTCATCGTTAGCACCTTCTCCAATACTTAACTCATCATCCTTACTATTTTCAGAAGGAAGTGTCACATATACTTGAGGGGCTGATGGTGAATTGTGATCAAAGCTACCCTTAACATCAAAGTGCTTTGGATTCTGTGGAGTCGTTATGAAAATCTTAATTGCATTTTCCAGCAAGTTGTAATTACCAATACTGTTGCCGTTCAATAGTAAATATAGTAAACTCTCATCTACCCTACCTTCTATCAACTTATTTGCATAGTCTGTTCGTATTGCATTGAGTGCAAGATTTAATGTATCTACCAAAATGATGTCTGGTATTACTAATGGGATGTTGTTCAATGCCATTTTTCTATTTTAAATATGCTCTTATTATTCTTCCTACTTCTTGAGGTACATCAAAATCTGCCAGTACTCTATCTGAGATATGTGCAGCTTCAAAGCCGGGGTGAATCCAGCTATCAGGATCACTATTCTCACTCACTCTTCTGAAACTTCCATAAGTATTTTGACCAGTACCCTTATCTTTTCTCTTACTTACTCCTTCATAGATACTATGCTTATGTTGATATTCTTTAAAGGATTTTGCTTCTGGTAATTTTATACTTTTCTTTTGAGGTTCTTGAAATTGTTGTGGAAGTTGATCTTTTCTTATTCCTTGATTCAACGGTTGTTTTCTAGCAATGTCGTAAATTTCTTGAGGCAATACTCCTCCTGTGAAATTTTCCTCCAATGCTCCCGGAGTTCCAAATGTAAATGGTATAGTGTTATATTTACTTCCATCCTTACCAGTCTTAGCATTTGGGCCGTTTAAGAACTGATCTTTCATATCCCAACCATCTTTACCCTGCTCTATAGCATTAGGCAACCAACCAGTTAATATAACAGCTCCTTTTGCGAACCCTTCGTCTACTACATTTATATTAGCGATGTATTCTTGACGAGATGACTTCAATGTTCTGTTAACTTCATTCTCCCATTCTTGAGCAAATCTTCCCGTTATTTCTTTGACAGTATAATCCATTAGATCATTTATTTCATCTTGATCCATGAAAAATTGTTCACTAATTGAACGAGTATCAATTTCTATTGTAATCATCTATACACTATCGTCACTATCTAACAACACTTCCAAGGCATCTTTTTGCACTTGTGTTAAAGTATCATAAATAACCTGAACATCCATGTACCTAAGTTGTCTCTGGAATGCTGTAATATCTTCTGTTGGGCATTGTGGTAGCCAACTATTATCTAACAATCTATCTCCATCAAAATTTTCTACATCTTTTATCAAATGTGCTCGTTTTGCAATTGCCTTAATCGGCATTATTTGCTTTTGTTGATTAACCGGGCCAGTTGTTTTAGGCGATGTCATTGACTCCCTAACGACATCTATTATGTGGAATACTGGATTGTGTACGTATCTAATTCCTACGTGAGAGTTAACAGTTACTCCAGATGCCACTGTGAACGTTATCACATTATCTCTAAAGGAGTAATCAGTATTAGGACTCAATCTTTGTAATTGAGTTTCTTCATTCACAAATAAAGTAATGTTATCAATTGAAACTATGTCATAATGCGTATAGGCAAAAAATTGAGTCTCGTCATCAGTTTCTTTTGGATATAAAATTTGATTATGCTCTGCCGTTGCATCTAGTAAACGAATTCTATCCATGTAGGATAATTTGTTTTCATTTAATGCAGTTACATTAACAACTCCTCCATCAATCAATCCCCATTCTCTTAAAGCAGCTTCTCTTAATTTACTATCTGCCGCTATACCAGTAATAATAAATTTAGTTTTAGTTGGATTGCAAAATATCCAACCCACTCCACCACAATTCTGACAAGTGCTTAAATGATCTGGAGAATCTTGAGACTTACATGGACACAAGTATGCTTTCTCGAATATTGCATCATATCCTTTATATCTTATTGCTCCCTCAAACTCTGGCTTATCAAAATCAGAATTAGTAGTTGGACCACTAAGGGTTTGGTTTATTATGGTTTTACTAGAAAGTCTCATCTATTACATGACACCGAAAGCAATGCCGCAATACCTCGCCTTCAGAAGAGGTAATTGTCTTTCCATGTCATTTTTATATTGATTGAATCTAGCGGAGAATAAACCATACATCGCACTCGCTGTAGTCGATAAGCTCTGAGAAAGTCCATCTATTCCAATTGATTTAGATGCCACTCCAACTCCAAGATAAATATCTTGTAAGTTAGTTAATATACTAGTTGCAGTAAGTCTACCGATGTAGTTTAAAATATCAGTAGGAACTTTATTGAATCCAGTTAAATATTTGACAGCCCAATAATTCGGTATTTGTTTATTTCCAAAGTATCCTAGTAGTGGAAGTATGCCGACAAATGTTCCGGCACCATAGCTTGCACTAGGCCCATTGATTGGAACTAAGTTCATACTTCTATGATACAAATCTTCATCTGGAACTTGACGCTTTGCAGTAAGCCATTGAGCTGGATAATTGATCTGCAATGTTGTATTCATGAAGCCTTGTAGGCTCACTGGTTCAACTACTGGATAAGTTGTAGGAACATATCCCCAACTCATATAATCATCGTTAACGAAGTCTCTGGTCTCAGTATAGCAAGTTCTATTAAGCTTAATGGTAAGTAAATCTTGAACTTCTTTTTGAGCTGCCTCTATGAAGAAATTTATTGTTTCTTCTGGAATAGGATTCCCAAATTGATCTTTTAAATCTATACCTGTGAAATACAGATTCTTTAACTCAGTTGAATTAAAAACTAAGCCTGTGTTTTTCCCATAGACTATTGATAGAGTAAGTGATGGCATGAATTACGATGAATATATTTCACTCGATAATTGTCTATTAGCAATGCTGTGCTCATCTTTTCTATGAGAATGCATTCTAATTTCTTGATCAATATCAGGATGATTGTGTTTTTTCTTCAACTCTTCTAATGAACGAATTTGAGCTGCATGATGCTCAGCCATATCGAGATGATATTTTTGTTGCTTCTTCTTCTGATCTGCTATAATTTTTTTATCAGCATCACTTAATGATTTTTCATGTGCTTCCTTAGTTGCACGCTGATGAGTACTCATGTGATCTCCAGCTAATTCGTCGTGATGCTTAGACATAGCATTATGATAATCATAATGCATTTGATTGTTTACATGACCTCTTTTATCACGATGTTCAACATATTGTTCTTCATGAGTTCGTTGAGCATCTTTATGATCTTCGATTGAAAAATTTTTATACTCATGAGAAGCTTTATTCTTATAAATCGGTTTGCCGGATTTAGTGTGACCTATAATATGTCCACCCTTACTACCTTCACCCTTACCAGCCTTCTCGATAACTTGTTCCAATTGAACAACTGCCTTTTCATACAACGGCTTATCAATCAAGCCTTTCTCAAGATTATAATCTAGTTTTTGCTTTAATACTTCTCCAATAGTAGGAGAGAATGCTTTTTCAATATTAGAACCCTTGTAGCTATCTATGCCGATTACTTCACTCATGACTTGGTATATTATACTGGTAAATATACTAAAAAAGCAAAGGTACTATTTGAGTACCTTTAGAAGCTCTTTGCGCAATCTAGCATCGGTCCACGATGCAGCTTTCTCTGGCTTAATGTCCGTTTCTTTAACTAGCTCAAGTAGTTCCTGAGTAGTAGCGTCAGCTAGTTGCTGCTTTAATTCTTCTAGTCCACTGTCATCCTCATCATCATCTTCTTCAGGCTCATCTTTTTTCTTCTTCTTAGGCTCTGCTTTTATTCCATCGCTGAAATCGAATGAGTCTTTAGTTGCTGAAATGAATTCATCAACTAGCGAATCTTCTACATCCAATGTTCCGTCATCATTGAATTGTACTGTACCGATTAAAGGCATGATTACTTTTCTACCTGCATATTCCCCCTTAGTAAATTTACCAGAGTGAAGGACTGTTACTGTTTTTGACATTTGCTTTTTGTTTTAGAGTGGTAAAGATAGTTAATATTTTGCATTTTGCAAAACGATAAAAAAAATTAGCCGTGTTCCATATCAGTACATTGATCTATTGAGTTGATGATGAAAGCTGGCACTAATTTATAAATTGGCTTAATCGGATCACCATCCTCATCGTCTTCAAAATCAATTAATAAATCAATATCTTCAACTTTTTCATAGTCACTGGACATTATTTTACCACCAACTCCACAATACTCACTCCATCTTTCACAATAATTTTGCTTATCTTTCAACCAAACATCCAAAGCTCCATGAAATAGGTTTTTAGAAAACAATAGAATTGCTGGCTCAAAGTCAAAAAAATCATCTTCTTCTTTTTGAATAAATATTTCACCTTTTATGTGAACAATATCTTCAAAAACACCTAATATTTCCAATTCATCAAAGGAAAAGTGTATCGGTTGTTGATGTAATTCTTGCATTATTTTTTTAATTTATTTTTGTAAAACTTACGAACAGATGGGTCTTTATATTTAAAGACGTAGCCGCCTATCTGAGAACATATGCCATAAATAACGTCTCTAATATTTGACGAACCTAATTTAAGTTCTTTTGCGGCTACTGATGCACTTTCATATTCCTTCAATAAAACTCCACTTAAATTATAGCATAATATAGGCTTTGAGTTTTTCTTATGAACATTTCGCATAGCAACTTTCCTCATATCTTCATTGTCATATTGCGCTACTGGTTCAATGTATAGTGGATAATTGTCAGATTGTTTATATTTGAAAACTAAATCATTTGTGTATTTTACTCTACCATGTAAAACTTTATTTATTTGAGAATGAGATATATCTAAATATCTACCGCATTCTTTTATTCCCTTAAATTCTTGTAAAAATTCACCTGTGATTCTATCGTATATTAGTATACATTTTTTCAAACTTTGCCTCTTTTCACTTTTATCATTTGCCTCCTTTAATCTAGGCAAATATGTCGGATCAGCTAATTTTGCGGCAACCGCTTTCTTTGCAGTTTCCATATACCACTCATGAGTTCTAGTGCTCAACTGTTTAAGTACGTATTCTGGATCGTTCCATAATGAAATAGAATTAGCTATGAGCTTCATTACCGTTTCTTCACTATGCTTAAATCCTTCGTGACGACCAGCCGTAGGAGTCATGTTATAGCCAACTTTTAAAAACCTATCGTCTTTTCCGTTACTGGAAATATATTGCTGTGCGTATAGAAATGTATCGAAATAAGCTTGCTCTCTGTGCAATAGATCGCTTATATCACAATACTCCAATACAAATACTATAAAGTCACTTTCACCATATTTCCTAAAGGCGTTTTGCAAATGAGCGCTATGATGTTCTCCATTTATCAAATGCCAAATATGACAATAAATTCTATTGGTTATATTTTTCGATGAGCCTATGTAAACTCTTTGAGTTGAGAGACTTTCAATACAATATATACCGGATTTATTTGTAATGTTGTATGCTTT
>Ga0265297_10005166_pt1 | contig 20323 bp, 18 predicted proteins | sample Munlanlwell13791_FD_192502 | JGI IMG/M metagenome (GOLD analysis project Ga0265297, IMG submission 192502) | Leachate microbial communities from a municipal landfill in Southern Ontario, Canada - Leachate well 137-91 | ecosystem: Engineered > Solid waste > Landfill > Unclassified | place...
GGATTTAGTATATTATTAATCTAATGCATTATGATATTTTGAGTTTGGGGCCGGCCAGGATGGATGTGTTTGTGAAACTGGCGGATGATCAGGTGGAGGAACTGTGCAATATTGACCGGAAGGAATGTCTGATCGCGCTGCCATTCGGAGAAAAAGTTCCGGTACAGAAAATTCATTTTGCGGTGGGGGGAAATACGGGAAATAATGCGGTGGGGGTGACCCGACTGGGACTTACTGCCGCTATGGCCGGAACTATGGGTGATGGGTGGTCGGATAAGCAGGCACTAGATATATTAAAGAGTGAGAAGGTAGATACCAGATACATGAAGATAGAAGCTGGAAAGGCGGGGTTTGGGGTGGTGATAAATTATTCGGAAGAAAGGACAATTTTGTCTTATTATCCTGACGCTGTCTGCGTATTTCCGGACGATACGGAACTGTCCGCGAACTGGATGTATCTGACAACAGCCGGGGATAATTTTGAGGAGTTTTATCATAAAGCGGTGGAGTGGGCGAAGGTTCACGGAACTAAAATTGCTTTCAACCCGGGAACCCGGCAAATTAAAGCCGGATTTGAGCAGATTAAGTTTGTAATTGATGCGGCGGAAGTGATTTTTGTAAATAAAGAAGAGGCGGAGCATTTGCTTTTTAAAGATCCGGGAACAAATATTAAAGAGCTTTTGGCGGGATTATTTGATGCCGGGCCAAAAATTGTGGTGATTACAGACGGGATGGACGGGTCTTACCTGTATGACGGAAGTAAATATTGGCATATGCCGATAGTGCCGGCAACTGTCGTGGAGAGGACGGGGGCGGGAGATGCGTTCGGATCGGGATTTTTGTCGGCAATTATGAAGGGGAAGAGTGTAGATACGGCCCTCCAGTGGGGATCCTGCAACGGAGCCTCGGTTTTGGGGTACATCGGGCCGCAACAGGGACTTTTGACTGAAGAGGGGATGAATGAGTGGGTAAGTAAAACGGCTGATGTGGTGCCGGTGGAGATATAATCAGAACATGGTGTTTCGGGGTGATCATAGCTTGGAAGAAAAATCAGAAAAGAAAAAAAATCAGAAGACGGTAGCGGCGATTTTTTTGGTGACGGGAATTCTGAGTTTGGGGCTTTGGATTTTTCAAAATGGCGGAATTAATTTAAATACGGGATTTTCTAAGATTCTGAGTTTTGAGGTGGAAGTTCCCAGAGAACGTGATAAGCGGGATACTAGCCATGAGACAAAAAACTTTCAGAAGAAGTTGACGGAAAAGGTCCGAGATCTGACCGGGAATTATTCGGTTTACGTATTCAGGCCGGAAGAGGGAAGAGGTTACGGAATAAATGAAAATAAAATTATGCCGGCGATGTCGTTTATGAAAGTACCGGTGATGATAGAGTCTCTGTTGATGATTGATGATGGAAAATTGAAGCTGGATGACAAAATAGAAATCAGAAGCGAAGATAAAAAAGATACAATCAGGTCGATTGATAAAAAGCCGGTAGGAAGTGAAGTGAGTGTGGACGAGCTGCTTAAAGCAGCCGGAATAGAGTCCGATAATACCGCGGCGGCAATATTGACGAGAATATCAAGTGATGAAGCGATTGAGCGATTGAGGGGAGAAATGGAAATGGAAAATACGAATTTTTCGGAGTATGAGACAACGGCTTTGGATACAGCCATGATGTGGAATTTTATTTTTAAAAATAACTTTGAAGTGATAGATTATCTGACGGAAAGTATTTATGAAGACAGAATCCCACAAGGGGTACCAAGTGATGTGACAGTGGTGCATAAAGTAGGGACGGGAGACGGAATATGGTCGGATGGAGGAATAGTAAAGTGCCCAGTTGATAGTTGTCAGTTGTCAGTTGAACCATTTATTTTAGTGATTATGAGTGAGAATGTGGATATGGATGAGGCTAAAGCGGCGGTACCGGAAATAACAAGAATGATATGGGAGTATGAGAGTAAAAGGCGCTAGGGAATAGGCACCAGGGGTGGTGACTATTTTAGGAAGCGGAGGGCGACCAGGAAGGTGGCGATGGCAGTGAGAAGAGTGATGAGGATCATGGTGTTTTTGAATTGGGATTTCATCTCATTAGTTTATCAATTTCCGAAGCAATATTTTGGGCAGTATTTAAATTATCCGACTTTATGGCTTTTAGTTGGGGTAAAAATCCGGAGAGCAGGTTGGGGTGGGTGGAAATCTTTTCAATGAGGGCAGCGGCTCTGATGGGATCTTCCTGGACCCAACCAATTTTTGCCCTTTTGATAAATTCCAAATTACCTTCCTCCTGGCCGGGAAGACAGCCGGTGGCGAGGATTGGCCGTAAGGTGTGAATGGCTTCAAATAAAAAATTGGGTCCGGCCTTGCCGACTACCAGGTCGCCGGCACTTAACAAGGTTTGCATATTGTGGGCCAGGGGAATGATATAGAAAAAATCCGGAAGGATCTGGGCTAATTTCATAATCTTGTGGGTCAAACCGGGGTTTATTCCGGAATTGACAATGACCTGACAGTTTTTGACAATATTTCTGCGATTTAAAATTTCTTCACAAATATCAAATATTTTTCCACCTCCCTGACCGGCACCACCGATAAAAATTGTGAATTTTGCAGGATCCAAGCCGAGACTTTTTCTGGCGATAATTTTGTCAGTCGGTCCACTTAAAAATTCTGATCTGGTGAGCCAGCCGACGACCCGGATTTTATCCTTGGGAGTACCCCGATCCAGAGCCAATTGAGCCACTTCCGGAGTGGAAGAGAGATATAAATCCGCTGAGGTATAGCTGAACCAGGTTTCGTGGGGGGTAAAGGGGTCTGCGAAAAGAACGACGGTTTTGGCTTTGGACCCAGCTTTTTTCAGAGCCGTGTTCATTTCGGTGGTAATAAAACAGTTGTTGGTAATTACCAGATCCGGTTTGACTTTTTTGAAATAAGTTACCAGTTTGTCGGTTGAGGTGAGATTGGTGATATCGTGGATAAACGAAGAAATAAGGGGGGTGTTGGTGGCTTCGTAGGTAAATTTGTACAGTTGTTGCATTTGACTGCTGAGCCGTTTGTAAGTAGAGGCGGCAATGGTGGGCATAGGATCAAACAGCTGAAATGAGTATTTGCCGGGCAAAAATTGGTCAATGGCTTGTGCTGTGGCCTTGGCCAAAGTGAGATGCCCGCCACCAGCTTTTGAATATAGAAGAACTGTCTTAATCATAGCGATAAGATGTCTGTATAATACTACATAATGAGAAAACCGTTTTTAACAGTGGTGATCCCGACATTAAACGAGGAAAAGCTGTTACCGCGACTTTTGGCTTCGCTTTCGAGCCAGGTTTACCGGGATTTTGAGGTGATTTTGATTGACGCTAAATCGAAAGATAAAACGGTAACTTTGGCCCGGAAGTTTAAGAGAAAGATTCCGGGTTTTAAAATTTATTTGAGCAATAAAAAGAACGTAGGCTTTCAGAGGAATATGGGGGCGGGTAAGGCTAAGGGTAAGTATTTGGTTTTTTTTGATGCGGATGTGGTGGTGCCGGAAAATTTTCTGGATGAGGTGGCGGCACATCTGAAAAAGGAAAAGACGGAGTTACTAACTACCTGGTTGATGACGGAGAACAGGAAGCTGCAGAGCCGGGTTATAGAAACGACGGTAAATGTGATGACGGAAATGGCAAAAATGATAAATAAGCCTTTTGCGGGCGGGTATAACTTGGTAGTTAAGAGGAGTTTATTTAAGCGGATGGGGGGGTTTGATGAAGAGATTGTGCATGGTGAAGATCATGAATTTACCATGAGATGTTATGAGGCGGGGGTAGAACTTCTGATTTTGAAATATCCCAGGCTTTTTTATTCGACCCGACGTTTTGATAAATACGGATTTTTCAATGTATTGAAAAAGGATGCGACATCGGCGATTCAAGCTATGTCCGGAAAACCAATGAAGAAGCTGAGCTTTGATTATCAAATGGGCGGAGAGTATTAGGATAGGGTTTAGTGCCAGTTGGAGGCACCTTCAAGAATGCGGTCACGGTTTTTATTTTTTTCATCCTGAGACTTTTTGTCCAGAATCTGGCGGATTTGATCATCAGTGCAGGCGGATTTGGGTTGGGTTCCGTCAATAAAATATTCGCTTTTGGTGGGACAGCCGGCACAACTTAGTTGTCCGGTGATAGTGCAAATATTCACTTTGGTAACTCCGGGCGGCGGGGTAAAAGGGGTGTCTGGCTGATCTTTTAAAAGATTGGTGATGATACGGTTCCAAATAGGGGAGGCACCGGTGACGCCTGAGGCGACGTAACTCATGGGAGAACTGTCGTTGTTGCCTACCCAGGCCGAGACAACGTACTTTTGGGTGTAACCTATGGTCCAATTGTCTTTTAAATTGTTGGTGGTACCCGTTTTTACGGCGACGGAATGGCCGGGAATTTTGAGAAGTGAATTGGGGCCAAAAGCCGGAGTTCGGGCTGAATTGTCTGCCAAGATGTCCGTTATCAGAAAAGCGATGACAGGAGTGAGGACCTGTTCGCTGGGACAGGAAGTAATTTCCGTGGCGGAGGCGTCGATAGCAGATACGGACGATAGAAAATTGAAACTAAAAGTTTTACATCTAAATTCTTCCAAAATGCGGCCGCGAGAATCCTTTACGGAGAGGATGGGATGAAGATTTACACGTGAGCCGTTGTTGGCAAAGACACCGTAAGCGACATTCATATCGGTCATGGTAACTTCGCCACCGCCCAAGGTAAGAGATAAACCAAAACGGACACGGTCGGTCCAGGTGGTGATGCCCATCTTCTGAGCCAGATCAATCATAGCAGAGACACCATTGGCGGAAAGGAGTTTTACTGCCGGGACATTGTAACTGCTGGCTAAGGCAGTTCTGAGAGTTACCCGGCCATGATAGCGATTATCGTAATTTACGGGAGAATAAGGAGCCTGGCCGGGAATGGAATAGGTGATGGGGGAATCGTCAATAATACTACCGGGAGTGAAGCCACGACCGAAGGCCAGGGAATAATTAATGGGCTTGATTGAGGATCCCGGTTGGCGGGAGGACAGGGTTACGTTTACATTCCCGTCGTTTTTAATGTCGAAGTAATCTTTTGATCCCACCATAGCAAGAATTTCACCGGTTGCCGGCTTGGTAATCAGGGCGGCGCCGTTTCCAATATGCAGATATTGGATTTTGGCAATTTCCTCACTGACAACTTCTTGGGTCATATTTTGGATATTGAGATCAAGGGAAGTGGTGACATCCAGACCACCCTGTTCGACAATGTCCGCACCGTATTTTTGGGCGAGCAGGTCTTTGACGTACATGACAAAGTGGGGAGCCAGGATTTCTCCGCCGGGGGGATGAAACTTGAGAGTCTGACTACTGGCAATTTCGGCTTGTTCCCAGGTAATGTAGCCGTTGGCGACCATGCGGCGAAGGACTTCTTTTTGGCGGGATTTGGCAAACTCGGGATGATTGCCAAATGGCGAATATGTGGTTGGGGAAGCAGGAAGTCCGGCCAGCAGACTGGCCTGAGCGAGGTCCAGGTCCGAGGCTTTTTTGCCAAAATAGGTAAGTGCGGCTTCTTCTATACCGTAGGCGGCACCGCCAAAACTAACCCGGTTTAAATACATTTCCAGTATCTGATCTTTTGAATAGAGTGATTCGGCTGAGACGGAAAGAACCAGCTCTTTAATTTTTCTTTGCAGAGTCCGTTCCGGAGAAAGAAGTGAAGTTTTTACTAACTGCTGGGTGATAGTGGAACCGCCCTCTACACGTTTATTGGTAATTATTCTCCAGGCAGCCCGAATAGTTCCGGAAGCGGAAAAACCCCGGTGGTGATAAAAGTCTTTGTCTTCGATACTGATGACAGCCTGGATTAGATATGGCGGTAAATCAGTAAGTTTTACCAGGGTGCGATTTTGGTTGGTGTAAATTTTGTACAACTCAGTGCCGTGACGGTCGCGGATATGGGTGGTAAGGGGGATGGGTTGACTGGCTAGTGACCGGGGGGAAGGGAGATCTTTGATGACAAATTTATAACTCAGAAGGGAACTCGTAAAAAGAAGAATTAAGACTGAGAGAATGATGTAAAAAGATTTACGCGGGCGGGGGACTTTAATTAACGAAAGCGGATATACTGCGGGGTAAATGGTTTTTAGAAACTGCTTCAACATGCCGGCCTTTTGCCGGATTATATTTTTTGTAGTGATTTACTACAAGATGGAGAATACGATTTAACATTTAGCATTTAAAAAAATTTCCTAATTTGGAAGGTCAGTTTTTTTGGAAAACTATTGAAATTAGGGGTAGTAGGTAGATGGTGAAATTAGCAAGTATTACTTCTTAAACAAATCATTCAGAGATCCGGATGTATCGCCATAGAGAGTTTTAAAAAAATCTGACAGATCACCAGCTTGATTATTAGATTGCTTACCTTTTCTGGGTAACTTATATTCTAAGGGGAGAGGCTGAAAAGTTGCAACATTACCTTTTTGACTAAATTCCTGGGTAATAGTTACCCCTGCACTATGAAGGACCTGGGCAAAAGATTTCATGTCAAATGGATTAGTTTTCGTAACTTCAACTTTCATTGGTGACGGCTCTTGTTGTGTGTCCATCCAGCCATGTAAGCCACGTAAAACTAATGCGACTGCATTTTTTTCTCTGGGACTAAGGCCGTTGTAGCCGTCGATTTCTGCCGGGTCTTTGGTTTTCAACCAATCAACTTTCATGAGCTTATTTTATCTTGAGACCTATAATAGTCAAGAGGTGGAAGTTAGAGAGGCAGGGCTTTGCCGCGGGCATCAAGACGGATGGTGTCGGCGGCACCGTAGCCTCCGGCACAATCCAAACAGAGCGGCAGACCCAGACCGTCAAAGATGACGGCATGATTTTGGTTTTCAATTTCTCCCGGACTTTCTAATTGCTGCTTGGGAGTGGCGGGAGTATTGGTGGGCTTGAAAATGGGGATATCACGGCGGGAGCCGCCGTCGAACGGAGGAACCGTGCCGGTAAGAAAGTATTCGTAACGGGGGGTACAACCGGGATCTGGGTTTTGGGGAACCTTCAGTCCGGAAAGGGAACAGACTGAAGTTCCGACTACATCCGCGGGTTGAGTAGGCCAATGCTGAGGGTAGTTTTTCAGGGCATAGGTGATGATTTTGTTCCAGATGGGGGAGGCGCCGGTGACGCCGGAAGCGACGGCACTCATTTCTGAATTGTCGTTATTTCCAACCCAGACGGCAGCTAATATGTCCTGAGTGTAACCCAGGGTCCAATTGTCCCGTTTGTCGTTGGTAGTACCGGTTTTGACTGCTACTTCCGGATGGCCTTTGATGTTCAGATAGGATGATGAGCCGAAGGTGGCTGAACGGGCGCCGTTGTCCAGTAATAAATGGGTGGTAATGTAGGCTGCGCCTGACGAAATAACCCGGACGTTGGAACGGGGCAGAGAGGTGTATAGTTTTGAGTCGAGACTTATTAAATCTAAACTGAGAGTTTTGGATAACTGATCCTGAGGCAGCTCTTTTAAAGGGGCCTGTTCAAGGATTTTTCCCGTACTATCTTTGATTTGAAGTATGGGATTGGGGAGGACTTTTTGGCCGGAGTTAGCCAGGACGGAATAAGCGGTGGCAAGGTCCAACATGGTAACTTCGCCCCCCCCCAAAGTGATGGAGGAGCCATATTTGGCGGGATCTTTGAAGGTGGTCAGACCAAAGGCAGATGAGGAAGCGACAAAGTCGGATAAGCCGTTTAAGACTAAAGCTTTGACCGCAGGGATATTGAAGGAATTGCCCAGGGCAAACCTGACCTGAGTGGGGCCGTGAAATTGATTGTCGTAATTGTCCGGGCAGTAGGGTTTTTGATCAGGTTGGAGAAAACAGGTAGCTTTATCGGCGAGTACCGTGGATGCGGTAAAAAGTTTGCGATCTATACCGATGGCATAAGTAATCGGTTTTATGGATGATCCGGGTTGGCGCTGACTTAGGACGACATTAACATTACCATCGTCTTCGAGGTTGAAATAATCTTTGGATCCGATCATAGCTAATATTTCACCGGTTTTGGGGTGAGTAACCAGGGCCGCGCCGTTGCCGACTTTTTCCTTTTTTAGTTTAGCGATTTCGGTGGCCATAATATTTTGGGAATAATCCTGAAGGTCTTTGTCCAGAGTGGTAGTGACTATCAGGCCGCCATTTTCTACAGTGTTGAGACCGTATTTCTGAATCAAAAGATCTTTTACCCACAAAGAAAAATGGGGAGCCTTGAGGGTGGCGTCAGTGGCATAAGTAATGGGTATAGCCGAAGCCGAGGCGTGTTCATTTTCGGTTAGAAATTTGCCATCGAGCATTTGATCTAACACATATTTTTGCCTGACCTTGGCCAGTTCCGGGTGGGATCCAAAAGGAGAATAATATGAGGGAGCTTGAGTGAGTCCGGCCAAAAGGGTGGCCTCTGCCACATTGAGATCGGCTGCGTGCTTGCCGAAATAGGTTTGGGACGCCGACTCGATACCATATGCGGTACCACCGTAAGGAACCTGATTGAGGTACATTTCCAGTATTTCATCTTTGTTGTAGAGTGTTTCTACAACGATGCTGAGGGTAAATTCACGGATTTTGCGTTTTACAGTGCGGTCCTGAGTGAGGAGGGCGGTTCTGACTAATTGTTGGGTGATAGTACTGCCACCCTGAAGACTTTTTTTGAAAAAGGTGTTGACAAATGCCCTGCCGATACCGGATATGGAAAAGCCGCCGTGCTGATAAAAATTCTTGTCTTCAGCGGCTAAGGTGGCCTGCCAGACGTAATTTGGAAGCGATTTTAGCTGGATAGGAGTGCGGCGTTCATCGACAAATATTTCGTAAATTAAACTGCCGTGGCGATCAAGAAGTTTGGTTGAGGAGGGAGCCGGGTGGGAGGTAAGGTTTTTAGGGTTGGGAAGATCCCAAAACAGGTAAATCAAGGTAATTAGTGAGCAAACGATCAGAGACAACAGGAGATTGCGACGGGTAAGAAAACCACGGAGATGTAAATGCTTTATGAATGATTTTAATTTGGACAGAGTTTTTTTGAGATTGTTTTGAATTTTTAGTAATTTGATCATTAAGTACCTTTCCCCACATTTCTCTCCCAGTTTAGAAGAGGGATCGTTGTTTAATTATTGAATTATACCGTGAATGGATATATATTAGGGGTATGGCTGTAAAAAAGACACTTCGGCAATCTCAGGGTAAAACTAGTGTTAAGAAAGTTGTTGAGATTCCGGTAAAAGACACTGATGAGAATGAATTGGATCCGCAGGAAGAGAAGGTGTTGGATTTTATACTGAAGGCGGTAGTGGTGTTTGTATTGGGCTGGTTGGGATTGGCTGTTCTGATGGTGATCGGCGGTTTTTTTCATTTGTGGGGATAGATTATGGCGATGCGACAGCTTGAAAGTTTTGGTTGGTGGTCGTATTTGGAGTTGGAGATGAGGGAACTGATCAAGCAGAGTAATGACTTGATTGAGCAGGAGATAAAGAGACGGGATGAACTTAAGCGGGAAGTATACAGAGACTACTCATTTATTGTGTTTCCGGCGGCAAAAGCGTACGAAGGATTCCTGAAAAAGTTGTTTTTGGATCTGAAATTGATCAGCCGGCAGCAATATTTCGGTGAACATTTCAGGATCGGGAGGGCCCTCTCGCCGACACTGCCTAAAAGATACCGTTCAGGGTGGGTATATGGGAAACTGATCGGAAGTTGTGAGGGAGAAGAATTGCCGATGAAAATGTGGGAAGTGTGGAAGAAGGGCCGGAACAGGGTATTCCACTATTTTCCTAACTTTTTTGAAGCGCTTAGTTTGGATAGAGCATGTGAAATTGTAACGGAAATAGAGGACATGATGGAAGAGTGTCTGCTGGGTTGCAGGATCAAGTGAAGGCTTTTTATATAGTTTGATTTGTTTTGGTTTGACAAGTTGTGGCATACTAGAAGGTGCTAATGGATAGTGAAAACCCAAGTATTTCACGGGAACAAAATTTACCCGAAGGTGGATTAATTTTCCACAGAATCATGGGAAGTTTTGCGGCAATGGTCTTTGGGGCGGCGATATTGGTATTGTCGCTACTGGCGGTTTCCAATCCGACAGCGGTTATTCCCAATGAGATGGCGGCATCCAGCGCAGCTGAGATTAAGGAAGCTACGGAAGTTAAGTACTATCTGCCGTATCCGGGAATCTTGCCGGATAGCCCGCTTTACAAATTAAAAATGCTGAGGGACAAAATAAGACTGGTTTTGATTGTCGATCCGCTTAAAAAATCGCAGAGGGAATTGCTGTTTGCCGATAAACGAATAAATGCAGCGATGGCACTGATTGACGGCGGTAAGAAGTCGTTGGGGGTGTCGACTGCAACCAAGGCGGAAAAATATTTGGAACAAAGTGCAGACCATGTAATTTCAGTGCAAAGAGATGACAAGGATGTAAAAAGCCAACTGCTGACTTTGAAGACGGCATCGGCGAAACATAGTCAGATACTGATTTCGATGATGGGAAAATTGGACGGGGAGGAGAGGATGATAATTGAGAGAACGATTAAAAATACGCAGCTGGTGGAAGAAAATGTGGAGCAGGCGCTTTTGGATAGTAAGTGATTCGCCAAAGTATAGATGATAGCTTTTGATCTATTTGTTATTAGTTGACGCGGTATATATAGTGGTTTAATGTAGTTGGTACTACTAAATGTAGTAGCGTACTGTTCATTCGGTATTTGCGATTCGCTGCTCGGATCGCTACGCACTTCGTTTGCGGGGCATACCTGCGCGGCTCACTGCAAATACCTGCATGAACAAAAAGTTTGTATAATTATGTATTGTCCGTTTTGTGCTAATCAGGAAACATCAGTACTGGAATCCCGGGTGGCTGATGATGGTCAGTCACTTAGGAGACGACGGGAATGCGATAAATGTCAGAAACGATTTACGACCTTTGAAAGAGTTGAGGGTCCGACTTTGTGGGTGGTGAAAAGGGACGGAAGCCGTCAGCCGTTTGACCGGGAGAAGATTGAAAAGGGAGTGATCAGATCTTTTGATAAACGGCCGGTATCCATTGATCTTATTACCCATCTGACAGATGAAGTGGAAAGAGAAATCAGAAGGAAAGAAGTGTCGGAGATTACATCCGTAGCTATAGGAAAGATGGTATTGAAAAGACTGAAAAATATTGATAAGGTTGCCTGGCTTAGATTTGCCAGTGTGTATTTTGAACTAGAGGATATTGCGGAGTTTGAAAAGTTGTTAGATAAAGTTAGTTAGACCTCACTCACCCGATATACATCGGAGCGCTCTCTCCTAATTTAGGAGAGAGGGAGAGTAAGGAAAAATATTTATATTTATATGGCTGAATTAAAACTACATAAAATACCAAGAACTCAGTCGAGTAAAAAAAAGATTGATTGGGATAAGCTGTCATTTGCGGAGATGATTTCTTTGGTAAACAAACTGGCGGGACCGAAACCGCAGATTCCCTCTGATATTGAATTTCCGGGGTGGTCGGAACAGGCGTTGCGGGTACTTTCGGAACGTTATTTTGCCAAGGACGAAAAGGGGAAACCAATTGAGAGCGTGGAGGGAATGTGCTGGCGGGTGGCCTGGGAGATGGCGATTTCCGAAGTTAAATACGGGAAGACCAGGAATGAAATAATTAAACAAGCGCAGGAATATTACAAATTGATGGGACAGAGATGGTTTTTACCGAATTCTCCGACACTGATGAATGCCGGTAAGGGAAACGGACTTCAATATAGTGCGTGCTATGTGCTGCCGGTGCCGGATAGTCTGGAAGGGATTTTTGACGGAGTGAAATACCAGGGATTGATTCATCAAAGCGGCGGAGGAACAGGATTTGCTTTCAGCAGACTTCGGCCGGCGGGAGCCCGGGTGAGATCCACTATGGGAGTGGCTTCCGGTCCGGTGTCGTTTATGCGGATTTATAACGAAGCGACACAGCAGATAAAACAAGGCGGGGCGAGAAGGGGAGCAAATATGGGGATACTGAGGGTGGATCATCCAGACATTATGGAATTTATTCATTGTAAGGAAGACGGGGGAATTACCAACTTTAATATTTCCGTTGCAATAACTGACAAATTTATGGATGCGGTGTCTAAAGATACGGATTACGAATTAGTTGATCCGCACAACAATGAAGTGACGGGTAAGTTGTCAGCCAAAAAAGTTTGGGACGAGATTTCTTCCGGGGCATGGAAGACCGGGGATCCGGGGATGGTGTTTATTGACAGAATAAATGCCGGGTCAGCTAATCCAATTAGGGCTTCAGGATGGGCCGTAGAGAGCACTAACCCGTGCGGTGAACAGCCATTATACCCATTTGACGCCTGTAATTTGGGGAGTATTTTTTTGAATTATTTTGTGAGAGATGGGGCGATAGACTGGGAAGGGTTAAAAGGAGCAACCCGGATTGCAGTGAGATTTTTGGACAGCGTGATTGAAATGAATCCGTTCACTTTGCCGCAGATAGAAGAAACGGTGAGAAATATCAGAAGAATCGGGCTGGGGGTCGGAGGATGGGCGGATATGTTGGTGGAATTGGGAATACCATATGACAGTCAGGAAGCATTGGATTTGGCTGAAAAAGTGATGGGAACCATAAATGAAGAGGGGCATAAAGCTTCTACTGAACTGGCTTTGGAGAGAGGACCGTTTCCGATGTGGAAAGAAAGCATTTACGCAAAAAAACCAATGCGAAACAGTACTGTAACTACAATTGCACCAACAGGATCGATCGGGATTTTGGCCAACACTTCCGGCGGATGTGAGCCACTATTTGCCATCGCTTACCAGCATATTGTTAAAAGTGAAGGAAGGACTCTTACTTTTGTAAATCCATTATTCGAAAAAGTGGCTAAGGAAGAAGGATTTTATAGTCAGGAACTGATGAATAAAGTAGCAGAGCACGGGACGGTAAGACAAATTACTGAGATTCCGGAAAAAGTGAGGATGACATTCGGAACGGCGCATGAGATTACGCCGGAGTGGCATGTGAGGATGCAGGCGGCATTCCAAAAACATACAGATAACGGAGTATCCAAGACGATTAATTTGTCTCACGATGCAACTGTTTCTGACATTCAAAAGGCATATATGCTGGCATGGGATACGGGGTGTTTGGGGATAACGGTATTCCGGGACGGATGTAAGGGGGATCAGGTTTTGAATCTGGGGACTCAAAACAAATCGCAAGCGACAAATTCCAATAACCAAATAAGTGCCAATAATCAAATTCAAAATTTAAAACAAGAACAGGAACTGAAGCCTAGGCCGGTGAAGGTGGAGGGGGCAACGTACCGAATTGAAACACCACTTGGAAGTGCATTTATAACGGTTAATCATGATAGTGACGGGAATCCGTTTGAAGTGTTTGTAATTATCGGTAAGGCGGGATCGGAAGTGGCGGCAATGGCGGAAGCCTTGGGGAGACTGATCTCTACAACCTTGCGGTTTGGGAATCACTTGCCGGCAAAAGAAAGGGCAAGAGAAATTATGCAGCAACTTGCCGGAATCGGGGGAGGAAGATCTGTCGGGTTTGGTCCAAATAAGGTGCGGAGTTTGCCTGACGCTGTCGCCCGGGCCATCGGGATGCATTTTGGACTCATGGGAGGACATAAAGATGAAGCACCAATAAACAAATCTCAAGAACCAAATAATTTACAAATTTCAATTACCAACGAATCAAATGGGGTGAGTAATGGACATACTACTACGGTCGGACAATTGGCGATACCGGTTGGTAAGAAAGCGGATATTTGCGCTTCATGCGGAGAAGCGACGCTGGTATTTGAGGAAGGGTGTAAGAAATGTTATGGATGTGGGTATTCTGAATGCTAGTATAAATTCCAAGATACAAATCACAAGAAACAAATAGACTAAATGGGCGATAACTGTGATAAGACAAAAGATTATCCAAGGAGGTAAAATAGAAGGATGGATAAGGTGAGTTGGATTATTGCATTGGGGTCAATGCTGGCGTGGGGGATAGGCTCTTTTATTGCTAAACTGGCTACTAACAGATTAGGTGACAAGGCGGTATTTTGGGACGTGTTGGGGTATGCACCGGCAATTGTGATATATGGATTGTTGGTATTTCGATCAGGAGATTTACTACACGGGAGCAAATCGGGTATTTGGTTGGCAATTTTGGCCGGAGCAATAGGATCGATCGGGGCGATTTTGTTTTACCTGCTATTGAGCCGGAAAAACGCATCGATGGCTGTACCCATGACGGCAATTTACCCTGCCGTAACCGCAATTTTGGCAGTGATATTTTTGGGTGAGCAGGTGACGGTGGTCAAAGTGTTGGGAATTGTTATGTCCGTTGGAGCATTGGTGCTTTTAAGCTTGTAGAGATATAATCGCTGATATGATTATTACGCAGACGCCACTTCGGATTTCGTTTTTGGGCGGAGGGACGGATTTTTCCGATTTTTATCTAAAACACGGGGGTTTTGTAGTAACTACAGCCATTGATAAATATGTGTATTGTATTGTAAAAGAGAGGTTTGACAAGCAAATATACGTCAATTATTCTGTGAAAGAAATTGTTGACAAGGTGGATGACCTTAAGCATGAATTGGTGCGGGAAGCGATGAAAAAAACGGGAGTAACAGAAGGGGTAGAAATTACGTTTTTATCGGATATTCCGGCATCCGGGTCGGGACTCGGGTCATCCAGTTCGGTGACGGTCGGGGTACTCAATGCCTTGTATTTGTATCAGGGACAGGCTGTTGAGGCAGAGAGATTAGCCCGGGAAGCGTGTGAGATTGAAATTGAGACCTTGGGTAAGCCGATAGGAGTACAGGATCAGTATATTGCGGCATATGGGGGAGTGCGGACGCTTGAGTTTATGAAATCCGGTTTGGTGGTGGCAAAAAAAGTGGAGATGTCAGAACAAATTTGGGATGACCTGCATAAACACATGATGGTCTTTTTTACCGGCAAAACCAGACAGGCAGCGACAATTTTGGCGGAGCAGAAAAATAATATCAATGACAAAAACAAAGTACTCCTGGAGATGGCGGAACAAGCCAGGCAGGCCGAGAAACTTTTGAATAAAGGGAAAATTGAGGAGCTGGGAAGATTGTTGGATGAAGGGTGGAAGCTGAAAAAACAATTGGCCAGTAAAATATCTGATCCGGAAATCGATGCTGCATATACAGCAGCAAAAAGGGCAGGGGCATATGGCGGAAAAATTTCCGGTGCCGGAGGGGGGTTTTTTACTTTGTTTGTGCCAAGTGAAAAACGGGCGGCGGTACGAAAAGCCCTGGCGGGAATGCGGGAAATGCCGATAGGCTTGTCTCGCGACGGAAGCAAGGTTATATTTAACATACGAAAATGAAAGTATTAGCTAGTTTTACAGATGAATATTGGAAGGACTTTTTGAAAGCCGCGCACGAGGTGAATTTGGCTGAGATGCAAAAAATGGCTGAGATAATGTGGCAGGTATATTTGGACGGGGGAACAATTTATTTTATGGGAAATGGCGGAAGTGCCAGTATTGCTTCACATCTGGCTGCTGATATAGGTAAAAATACAGTTAAAGACAGGAATAATCATCAGGAAAAAAGATTTAATACTTTGGCATTGACTGATAACATAGCGTGGATGACGGCACTAGCCAATGATGAAGGATACGAAAACGTGTTTGTGGAACAGTTGAAAAATAAAAATCCTAATGAAAAAGATTTGGTAGTGATGATAAGTAGTAGTGGTAATAGTCCTAATGTGGTGAAGGCCGCGGAGTGGGCAAAAGCGCAGGGAATTAAAACTGCTGCTATGGTTGGATATAGCGGAGGCAAACTGAAGGATATTGTCGATGTGGCAGTTTGGATCCCCAGAAATCACTATGGATATGTAGAGGGGCTGCATGAAGATGTACACCATTATTTGGTGTATGCTCTGGTAGAGTTAAAAAAAGGGGAAAAATAATTTTAAATACCTCACCCCAACTCCTCTCCTAATTTAGGAGAGGGGAATTAATATTATTTGTAATAAATGGCTAAGATCTATACGAAAACCGGGGATGGTGGGACGACGGGGACATATAGCATGGGGAGAATGAGTAAGGGGGATCAGTTGGCACAAGTGTTGGGGACGTTGGATGAAGTGAATAGTTGGATAGGGGTATGCCGAAGTCAGTTGTCAGTTGACAGTTATCAATTGACAACTATTGATAAAGAACTGAAAAGGATACAAAACAACATAATGATAATAACCACAAGTTTAGCGGGTTCAAAAAAAAGAATGAAGCCCGGGGAAGTGAAACATCTGGAGATTTTGATTGACAAGCTGACGGAGGAAATGCCACCTTTAAACAAATTTATTTACCCGGTGGGGTATTTGCAGCTGGCGAGGGCGGAATGCCGAAGATGTGAGAGGGAAGTTGTCAGTTATCAGTTAACAGTTTCCAGTTTGCCTGATGGGCAGATATTGAGATATTTAAATAGGCTCTCGGATGCGCTGTTTACCATGGGGAGATGGGTGAATTTTAAGATGGGAATAGTTGAGGAGAAGTGGGAATAAAGTTAGTTGAAGACTGATCGGTTTCTTGTTCCGCCAAATGGGTCATAAGGAGTTAAACTACCAACAATGGAAATTGCAGCTTGTGATAGGTGAAACAAAGTGACGGGATTGTAAGTTGGGTCTTCACCTGAGGAAATATCGTGGCGATTTATCGCTCGGGCAATATCTAAAAAATTGGACAAATGAATAGCCATGACGGAAACTCTAAATTTTTCCACAGTGTCTGTATTATAGGACATATGGGTTTAATGGTCAAGATTTGGTAGTATTAAAGTATGAATGACCCCACTTCGCCTACGGCTCCGTCAGGGGCAAGTAATGATTTGAATGCTATTGCGGCGGCAACGGCGGATTTGAATGCCTTGACAGCTAATCCGGTGCCGGAGGCAAGTTTGGCTGACGAAGTGGAAGAATTTGAAGAGAAACAAAAGGATTTTCAGGCGATGTACAACGCGGGTGGGAAGTTTAAGGAGCAATTGGAACAAATTTCCGGGAAACTCGGCGGGGGTGAAACGGTTCGAACTAAGGAGCACACGATTGAAGAAGTAGAGGAAATTTTGACTAACCCTGAGGTGGAGAAGAGTTTGGAGAGAGACGGTTATATGGAAAAGATTGAACACGATGCGGAGCTGGCCGGTGGAGTGACGGATGATTACACCACAAGGGTGCTATTGGGGTCTAGCAACGATCCTAATGCGCCTGTAACTTTGCCTTTGACAGAGGAGCAGTTGCAGGTTGCTTTGCATATGAAGGTGTGGCAGAGTATCAGATGGCTGGCGGAATGGTGTGTGAGACAGATAAAAATGCTTGGGGGAAGAGCTAAATTCAAGTCATAGATGGTCATCCTTCGACAAGCTCAGGACAAGTACAGTGGTCATAGATGGTCATAAATTGTATGATATAAGCATGGAGAGGTTGGCGACTTTTTCGGCGATTCCCAGTTTTGAAGGAGTGAACATGTTTGCGGTGTTGTGGCAGGCGGTGCTGGCGCTGGCAATAATCGGGGTATTTTTGCTGATGGTATTTATGATTGGATATTTGTTTATCGCCTTTTACCGGCATCGGGACCGGGAAAAGACCAGTTTGGAGATGGTGTGTTTGCAAGTCGCCGTGCCGCGGGATAACGAAATAAAGATCGATGCGATGGAGCAAATGTTTAACAGTTTGTATTCGATTAAAAAGGGATCACTGGGACCTTTCGGGTGGTTTACTTTTTTACAGGTCCAACCGCATATCAGTTTTGAAATTGTGGCAAGAAAGGAAGATATCAGGTTTTATATCATGGTGCCTGATAAACTGCGGGATCTGGTGGAAAAGCAAATTCACGGAGGGTATCCCGGAGCAGAAATTTTGATTGTGGACGAACCGACGATTTTTTCCGAAGAAGGGCGGGTGGAGTATGCCTGGATGATAATGAGAAACGCTTCGTATAATCCGGTTCAGGTTTATAAAAACCTGGCGACTGACCCGATGGCATCTCTGACTTCTGCCCTGGCGAAAATGGGTGAGGGTGAGGGAGCGCATGTTCAGATACTGATATCACCGGCTGATTCTAAATGGAAAGGAAAGGGAAGAGGATGGATCGGGAAGACGAAGAAAAACGAGTCGAATCCGGAAAAGGCCAGCTATAAAGTGGATCCCAAGGTGTTGGAAGCGGTGGAAAATAAGGTGACTAAGAATGGATTTCGAACTACTATCCGGGTAGTGGTGTCGTCAACCGACAAAGGGTCGGCCAAGGCCCATATGGGAAATATTAAAGCGGCGTTTGAACAATACAACGGAGATTTGAACGGGTTTAAGGGTAAAAAAATCAGATTTAAAGGCCATTTTATGCTGGATTTTATTTATAGGTATCAGCCGATTGTGAACTGGGGAGATTGGACGATTTTAAACGCGGAGGAGCTGGCGACGATTTATCATTTTCCCAATAAAACCATCGAAACGCCACACATCCATTGGCTGAATGCCAAAAGAGCGCCGGCACCACACCAGATCCCGACGTCAGGTTTGTATTTGGGTAAAAGTTCGTTTAGAGGAATTACCAGGCCGGTGTTTATTTCTCCATCTGATCGGGAAAGGCATATGTACATTGTAGGAAGAACGGGTACGGGAAAAACGGAGTTTTTGCGGACCATGATATTACAGGATATCCGGGAAGGCCGTGGAGTAGCTCTCATTGATCCGCATGATTTGGCTGAGGATTTGTTGGGATTTATACCGCCAGAAAGGGCGGAAGACGTGATTTTCTTTGATCCGTCAGATGAAGCGTGGCCGATGGGGCTGAATTTAATTGAGGCAAAAAATGACCAGGAAAGACATATGGCGACCAATGCGGTGATCGGAATGATGTACAAATTGTATGATCCGCACAAGACGGGTATTATCGGACCCAGATTTGAACACGCGATCAGAAATGCAATGTTGACGGTGATGGATGCCATTCCCGGGGGAACTTTTATTGAAGTAGTGCAAAGTTTGCAGCGGCCGGAGTTTGTCCAGGAAATGCTGCCGCGAATTTCCGATCCACTGGTGCGGCGGTATTGGACGGATCAGATTGCGCAGACATCCGATTTTCATAAATCCGAAGTATTGGATTATATTGTGTCGAAATTCGGCCGGTTCGTGACTAATAAAACCATCAGAAACATCATCGGACAAAACAAGAGCGCATTTGATTTCAGAAAAGTAATGGATGAGGGAAAAATTTTGATTATTAATTTGTCCAAAGGACGGATGGGAGAAGAGAACAGTAACTTTTTGGGATTGGTATTGGTGCCGCGACTATTGGCCGCTGCCATGAGCCGGGCGGATGTACCGGAAGCGCAGCGCAAGCCGTTTTATATGTATGTGGATGAATTTCAAAACTATGCGACGCCGGATTTTGCGACCATATTATCTGAGGCGAGAAAATACAAACTGAATTTGACTGTGGCCAACCAATTTACGTCACAAATGGATGACGAAGTGAAAAACGCGGTATTCGGAAACGTGGGTACGTTGATTTCGTTCCGGGTGGGTGTGGCAGACGCAGGCTATTTACAGCACGAGTTTGCCCCGGTATTTAATGAGGCGGATCTATTAAATATCGAAAGATTTCATGTGTATGCGAAAACGATCGTTAAAAATGAACCGGTGCAGCCATTTTCAATGGATATTACCAAAGATATGACGGCGGAGAGAAAAATGTACAATCCTAAGCTGGCTGAAGCGATAAAACAATTGTCCCGACTCAAATACGGGCGGGACATGAGGCTTGTCGAACACGAGATTGCGGAGAGGTCGAGACTGTAAATAGTCATACAATTGTCATACAGTGGTCATAGATGGTCATAGGTTGTTAGTAAGATGATAAAATTGGATATACGGACGCGTAGCTCAACGGTAGAGCGGTTGTCTTATACACAATATGTTGGAGGTTCGAATCCTCCCGCGTCCACACTTCCTGTTTTCGCTTTGCGAAAAATGTTGGAGCTAGGAAGATACGAATCCCTGCCTGCCGGCAGGCAAGCTCCCGCGTCCACACGAAAATTTCTAATTTCTAAATCCCAAAATACCTCTGCAAAGTGAATGCCATGCACACGTTGATCCTGAATCCGGGGAGGGAAGTGTACAAGAGTGTGAAGATCGGAAATTAGGGAGATATCTGGACTCCGGACATAATGGAAAGATGGAATTAGTAATGTCCCACCTTTCAGGTGGGACATGGGTGGGGTATTGTTTTCCCAGTTGGTGATTCTGAATCAAGCTTAGTCTGGATTCT
>Ga0265297_10005168_pt1 | contig 20315 bp, 45 predicted proteins | sample Munlanlwell13791_FD_192502 | JGI IMG/M metagenome (GOLD analysis project Ga0265297, IMG submission 192502) | Leachate microbial communities from a municipal landfill in Southern Ontario, Canada - Leachate well 137-91 | ecosystem: Engineered > Solid waste > Landfill > Unclassified | place...
ACCCGTGAAGAATTTAAGAATAAATGGAAAGACTGCACTTTATGTAACAAATGTAAGAATGGCACTAAGGTTTTTGGCTGGGGCAGTCTTACTGCTCGTATAGCTGTTGTAGGTGAAGGCCCGGGAAGGGAAGAAGTTAATAAGCTCACTCCTTTTGTCGGGCCGGCAGGACAATTACTAGACAAAATCCTTGCTGCTGTTAATATTAAGAGAGAAGATGTATACTTCACTAATACTATTTTATGCCGAACAGATGACAAAAATAGGACTCCCTCCAAGACTGAGTACACCAATTGCAGAACTAGATTATTCGAAGAACTTTCGCTAGTCAATCCAAGATATACACTATTAGTAGGTAGCACTGCTTTGAAGTCCATCATGGGAGAGAATTACAAAGTAATGGAAACTCATGGTCAATGGTTTACTTTGCTTTCTAAGCCGTGCTATTTTTATTTTTCCTTACTTCATCCGGCATGGATATTACATTCCTCTACCGAAGGAGAGACTAGGGCAAAGAAACAAATTATGTGGAAAGACATAAAGTTATTCGCTAAAGATATGGTCAATTTAGATCTGTCTATAATTAGGGAACCTAAGAATGAAACTTAATGATAATGCCGAAAAGATACTTACAAGCAGATATTATATAAAGAATGAAAAAGGAGAGGTAATAGAAGACTGGAAAGGTTTATGCAATAGGGTATGTGTGGCTATTGCTCAAGCTGAAGAAAACGGTAATATTGATAAATATTCAAAGTTGTTCTTTGATATGATGTACAACTTAGATTTTCTACCTAATTCTCCTACAATGTTTAGCGCGGGTAAAGAAAAAGGGTTATTAAGTGCTTGCTTTACCCTAGATGTAGAAGACAATATGGTCAGTATAATGAAAGCTGTCACTGACGCAGCTCTTATTTTTAAGCATGGAGGAGGGGTAGGTATCAGCTTTAATTCTCTCAGGCCTGAAGGTGAGCTCATTAAAACTACAGGTGGAACTTCAAGTGGCCCAGTAAGCTTTATGAGGATGTTTGACACAATGACCGAAGTTGTCAAACAGGGTGGTAAGAGACGGGGAGCATTACTTGGATTGTTGAATGTAGAGCACCCCGACATAGAAAAATTCATAACTGCTAAATCAAAAGAGGGAACTCTTTCTAACTTTAACATATCTGTAGGGATTTCAGATGACTTTATGTATAAGGTTAAAGCTAAAGAGCCCCAGGCTATAAATTTATGGAATAAGATTATAGATGGTGCTTATACCAATGGAGAGCCTGGTGTTTTATTCTTATCCACCATAAATGCTGCTAACCCGGTTCCACATTTAGGCAAGATTAAATCAAGCAATCCATGCGGAGAATTTCTATGGATCCCTTATGGATCATGTAACTTGGGTAGTATCAACCTATCCAATATGTTCAAGGATAAAGAAGTCAACTGGGATAAGCTTGAGGCTACAATAAGAATTGCAGTAAGATTTCTAGACGATGTAATATCTATTAACTGGTACCCATTGCAAGAAATTAAAGATACTACACTCAAGACTAGACCTGTTGGACTAGGAATAATGGGATTTGCAGATCTTCTTCTTAAGCTCGAGGTAAGATACGATTCTTCAGAAGCCATTGATTATGCCCAGGAGATAATGGAATTTATCAAGGAAAAGGCATATGATGAATCATGCAATATAGGAAAAGAAAAAGGAAGTTTTCCTGAATTTAAGAAGACAAAGTTTTCTGATAAATTTCAAGCTTTGAGAAACTCTATGCTTACAGTTATAGCTCCTACTGGTACATTATCTATGATAGCTGGATGTTCATCCGGTATTGAACCTAATTTTTCCTGGCATACTGAAATGCACAGGCTAGATACTGTAATGGAGGAATATCATCCATTAGCTTTGAAATACTTAAAAAGCAAAGAAAAACTGCCTAATTATTTTGTTACAGCAGGAGAGATAAGCCCAGAGTGGCATATAAGAATGCAGGCAGCATTCCAAGTATATACAGATAGTGCTATTTCGAAGACCTGTAATATGCCTAATACAGCTACCAGAGATGATGTATATAAAGCTTATATGCTTGCCTGGGAGCTAAAGTGTAAAGGAATTACAGTATATCGCGAAGGATCTCGTACTAATGAAGTACTCGTGAAAGGCGGGAAAGCAGCAAACAATAAACATCAAAAGCTACTTAATTTAGTATTTAGAGATAGAGCTGTTGATCTCAATGGCAAGACAAGAAAAGCCAAGACAGGGTGTGGTAATAGTTATATAACAGTAAACTTCGATGAGGATGGATATCCCATAGAGGTGTTTAAGCAGGTATCCTCAAAAGGTGGATGTGATGCAATGGCTGAAGGCCTTGCTCGTATGACATCTTTGGCACTTAGATATGGAATAGATATGCCTGAAATTATAAAGCAATTACGTTCAGTTAAGTGTTCCAATGCTATATCTAAGAATGTTGGTTGTTTATCTTGCCCGGACTTAATGGGAAGAGTACTTGCTGATCTAACAAATAAACAATCTCAAGAGCTTTCTGTGGCTAAATGCCCGGATTGCGGAGCATCTTTAGAAACATCAGAAGGCTGTATAAAATGTCAGAACTGTGGCTGGAGTAAGTGTAATTAAAATAAGGAGTATATTGACAAAATATTGCTCTAAATGTAAGAAAACCAAAAATATAAGTGAGTTTTATAAAGATAATAAAAATCTAAAATATGGTCTTAGATGTTATTGTAAATCTTGTTGTAGACTACAGTATATAAATTGGAAAAAAGATAATCCAGATAGATGGAAGGAAATCCAACGTAATTGGCATAAAACAGATAAGGGTAAAAAATCTCGTAGAGAAAATGTCTATAGAAAAATGCATTCTGATAAGAGATATAAACTTAAACATTCTGTATCTAGACTTATGTGGCAATATTTAAGAAGAAGATTATTAGGTAAACAAAGAAAATCGGTATTTAATATATTACCATATACTTTAGAAGATTTGATGAAACATTTAGAATCAAATTTTTCTCCAGGGATGACTTGGGATAATTATGGTAAAAATGGTTGGTCTATTGATCATACAAAAGCGGATAGTAAATTCAAATATTGTTCAACAGATGATATTGGATTTAAAAATAGTTGGAAGTTAGAAAATCTAAAACCTATGTGGTATATAGAGAATTGTAGTAAAGGGGCAAAATAAAATGCAACTAAAATTTATTGATTCATCAGTAGATACAATATGTATAAGGTGTGGAGAAAAAGTACCCAAGGATGGTGTTGGTGCAGATAATATATGCGCGAAGTGCAAAGAAGCTAGAAAAACTAATGGTCATAAGAAGACTAAGAAAAAGATCGAGGGATAAAAATGTATGATAATGGATCTCTAGTAACACTTATAATGGATAAATCTCATGGAGAAGGAGAAGATGCTATGAGATTAAAATCTGGTGTATGCGGCCAGGTAGTCCAGCAAAGAAAAAGAAATGATGATGGTAACCACGAGTATGTGGTTGACTTTGGAGCATATGGACAATGGTACTGCTATCACAATGAATTATCGGGGGAAGATAGTGGTGGTTGGGATGATGTTTCTGATGAAGATCAAAGAGAAGAACAACCTAGAGATGGTGGTATTCCGGATTTATTACAATCTTTAGTAAGTATAAGATCCGATGGAATTCCTGAAGAAGAAGGTATTAAAGAAGATCCAACAGAAGCTCCCATCATAGATGTTGAGCGGGACATTAAAAGAAGAATGCAAGAGATCGAAAAAGGAAGGTAGATGTATTTAGATAAAAGAGAATTTGACAAAAAATGTGCTGAAGTAACGCAAGATATTGAAAGAAAAGAAGTTACTTCTACCGCATGGGCATGGATGGGACTAGGAGCAATTACAGGATTTATATTATCTTGTATTAGATTCAAGAAACCGGTAATCGAAGAGCTCCCTGCAGGCAAGTATAGAAGAGTAAAGGATGGAAAACATGGGAAGCTTGGCAGTTAGTGGTATCTGTAGGCTAACAAGAAACGCGGAAGCAAAGAAAACTAGTATGGGAACATGGTATGCTATTGGTATAGCTGCCTATAGAAAAAATCCAAAAGAAGGAAAACAGCAAGTTGACTTCTTTGATGCAGATTTATATATGAAGAATCCTCCGACTGGATATGAAAAGAACCTGGTTAAAGGAAGATTGTTATATATAGAGACTGCATATCTTCGTAATGATCAGTTTGTTGGTAAAGACGGGGCAGATAAGACAAGAGTAAAACTTCAGATATCTGGATTTGAGCTACTTGGAGACCATATTATGAAAGTGGAAGAAATAGAACCTGTGGTCGAAAAACTTAAGCCAGTTTCAAATAGTACACATCCATCAGATTTAGGCCTTCCTATCTCTATTGGCATGACTAAAATAGAAAAGGTAGTTTCTGATAAGCCTAAGATCGAGATTACTGAAGAATTCTCTTCAGACGAAGAACCTCCATTTTAGAGAAAGGATACTATGTACCACATCGTAAACCCAAATACCCTCTATGATATTATCAACGAGACGAGAATAGAATTAAATCTATATAAAGGCAAAGACAAGAATGATGTAGCCCAATTCTTAGATGATGTATCTATATGGATGGATAAGAATAGAGAGTACATCTCAGATAATTACTTGCCTTTTTGTGTTTTGTCTGTTGGGATAATACCAATACAAGTAAGTGCATTTATGTATGGTCTATTTGTTGGTAAGGCTCTTGAAAAGCATGGTGCCAAAATAAAGACCAACATTATTAAGGTAGACAAAGATACCATTATGAGGGAAATAGAAAAGAATATTAACTATTATAATGGTTTGTTAGGAGGCAGCTTAAAGGATAACTTCAAGGAGAACAATGATGAGCGAGGTACAGAGAACGCTGGAGTGTAGTGTAACCGATGAGATTATACAAAGAGTTCATCTATCTTTAGCAGATCTTAGGACAGGAGAAGAGATACTTAGTTTTCTTCGAAGTACAGAACCAATATTTATGGACGAAGTAAGCAGATTCATACGTACAGAGATGTCTCGTATGAGATACCAGATAACCGAGACCCAAGCTATGTATATGGGTTCAGTTATTGGCGCTTCTTATATTGCTGGTTTTTTAATTGCCCGAGAAGCAAATCATAAACTATTTAATGGGTTGTTTGATCTTAAGTCTGATATAAAAGAGGCCCTGTCTCCTGCTGAGATAGAAAGAATAATCGATAAAAATTTGAATGAGAAAAAACCCTATAAAGAGATAGCTAAGGCAGTTAGGAATATGATAGAAAAAGAGAAACAAAAGAATAAACCAGTTATTAAGAAGAAAAAGATAGAACCACCTCCAAATAGAGGTAGTCATCTAGATCTAGGGAATTTAGACTAATGTGGAATATATTCGGAATACCAGAAATATATTGGGTTGTAGGATGTGTAGCTATATGGATTCTTGGAATGACCTTGTTTGCTACTATTCACTATTTGATAATTTTAATAAAAATAGGATGGAGTAAAATATGGAAAAAGAAAAGTTAGAGTTAGATGTTTTGGCAGAAGAGAACGCTGTACAAGAAGCTGATGGTTGGTTAAGCCAGAAGATATTTAATGAAGTAACTGAAGAGATTTATCAGCGTGGTAGTTTCAGTGTTGCTATTATACATGCCTATGCTGAAGGAAAACTATTCGAAGGAGTAGGATTCAGTAAAGCTAGACAAGAAATAAGCGCAGCAAGATATGATGCAGAAAGAGGAAAAACTGTGGCCAGGGGTAGAGCCATTCATGATCTCTTTTCTGAGTTTAAGAGAAGAATCAAACGATGATATTTAAAAATAAATTACAGAAATATAGATGGGTACATCGTATAGAACTTTCTGAAAAAAGAAGAAAACATTATAAAGATAATATAGAAAAATTTAGATTAGAGGGAAGAAAAAGGTATGCTAATCCTAAGAACAAAATTAGGGAAAAAGCATATAAAAATGAGTCAAAAAGAGTAAATAAGTGGATTGGTTTAATTTCTAAGAAAACTAAGTGTATGATTTGTAATAAAGATTTATATTTTATACCACAAAATAAGAAAGAATCTATTGTTTTCGATCATAGAAATGGTGGAAGAGAACCTATTAAAAGAAAACCATCCAATTGGTTAAGATCAAATACTAGAACTCCAGAGAATGAAAAGTTATGGAATAAATGCAAATTTGGAGTTCTATGTAGAAAATGTAACATGTTTCTTCCTACTAATACTGATAAAAGAAATATGATAGCAAGATCTATTGTTAGATATGTATATGGAGAAAGCGCAGTTATTATCAACAAAAAAGAATTTAAAAGGCGGAAAGATGGAAAAAAGTAATCTTCAACTAGTTATGTCCCGGCAAGGATTAATAGTCTATGACAAAGAAAAACCTATGACTATTAGATTTGACCGGGAGGAAACTAAAGCTATTACAAAACAAGAAATAAACTTCGATAATTTCGATTATTTCTGTGAGGTAGCTCATTTAGAGGTAAGTAATAGCTGCAATATGAAATGTCCGTATTGCTATGTTGGAGAGAAGACTGGAGAAGAATTAAGCACTGATCAATGGAAATATATAATAGCTAATCTTGCTAATGCTAGAGTATTCCAAGTCAGCTTTGGCGGAGGAGAACCAACTCTAAGGAAAGATTTACTAGATTTAGCCCAATATGTTAAAGATATGGGCATGAATCTTGGTATGACAACTAATGGTACTAAGCTATTAGAACTTGATCCCATAAAGCTTAAGGACTTATTTAAGCAGATTAATGTGTCATGGCATCAGGATAGAGTTACAGTAGAATTGGCTTTAAGTTTCCTAGCCATGCATAAAATACCGTCTGGTATTAATTATTGTTATTCTAAGGATATGTCTAATGATAATGATCTAGTTAAAAGCCTTGCTAAAAGTTGGAATGCTGAGTTATTATATCTTGTTTATAAGCCAGTAATTAGAGACGTAGAAAACCAGATTCAATCTGAAGTAGTCTACGCTGCTGCAAAGCAAGCTGCTAATGAAGGATTAAAAGTAGCTGTAGATGGTCCATGTGTTAACCAATGTCTTATGAAACGTAAGTTCATAGATGTGGATCATCTTGGTAATGTATATCCATGCAGTTTTATTAGAAAGCCTCTTGGCAATTTATTAAATACTGACTTTAAAACAATATGGAAACATAGGGGCGAGCAAGACGAATGTCCTTATGTTGATCTAAGAAAGGAGAAAAAAGGTGGCAACTAAAGTATCATTAAAGAACGCGTTAGTATATCTTAGAGTCCTTAATGGGGATCGTATGGGAACCGTAGATGAAACAAGGTGTTATAGAATAAGATCCCTAGGAAAGAGACAAGCTACTCTTGATAGAGTCAATAAAAATACTGGAGTTAGAGAGAGTTATAGGGGATTTAATTTATATCTTGAAGATAAAGAAACCGCAGAGCGAAGAAACAGAGAAAATGCCAATCGTGAATGGAGAAATATGGCTGTATGGGATTGGTCACAAGTATTAGTTCCTGTAGGAAACGCTGGGTGGGATGCAGATATGAACTTTTAAACTGAGGTGTACTATGAAGATAGAAAATAAACTTCATGCCAATTGTTCCGAATGGGATACAGCAGTATATTCTGATTACTATGAAGATAACTATAAAGAAAGCAATTATCCTGAAATATATGAAATAGTATCAGAAGCATCCAAGATTAAGGAATGGGATTAATAATGGGTAAATTTATGATCGGAGATAGAGTCAGGCAAATAGCTAGTGGATATAATACTTCTCCTCATGATAAGTATAAAGAAACTACTGTTATAGCAACTGATGGCAATTATGCTGGTGAAGGTGGAATAAAAATAGATGATCATGATTGGTTTCACAGGTCTGCCGGCTGGCGTGGAGAAGAAGCATTTGAGTTAGTACAGGGAGAATGGGACTAAAATGAATCCTGAGTTAACACCTAGTGAAATACAGATCATACAGAGAGAATTGAATGGACTTAGAGATTTTGCTAAGGCTGATTTATCTCCTGCTATAGCTGTATGGCCAGAGATACGTAGTATTGATCCATCGGAACTTAACTTAGAATATAAAACCTTTTCTCCAACCGAGTTATTTAGTCAATTACAGGGATATATGGGAATACCACAAGATATACTATATCCTAAACCAAAGAAAAATAAGGAATGGGACGAATGAAGATAGAGACTGGCATAAATCCTAATTGTTCAGAAGCTACCATTAGAATAGCCCTAAAAGGGCAGAAAGAGGCCCAAATAGAGGCTTTAAAGGCTAAATTAGTATTAGAGCTCAATAATGACCATGATGAGCACAAATTGCCGGAATGGGATGATGATAAAAAGAGCCCAGAATTTGAGTTTTCTGAGGGATATGTGAGCGACAAGAATATATTTGGGATGAGAGTTCTTGAAATATCTGGAGATGCGCCATATAACTTTGGAGATGAGATAGAAAAGATAATTCATAGATATCTTCCAAAAGCAGAAATAGAATATAGCGAGTAATATATGGATGAGTTTAATATCAGTGAAAGAATGTTTTATGAGCTAAGAGGATCTATTAGATCTTTGCAAGAAGAAATAATGAGATTAAGTTCTGAATTGCGTGATCATCTTGAGATACAGAGACATCCCATGTATGAACGACATATTAATACTACATCGTATGCTGGTGTACCATGGAATGAACCAGAATCCGAATTAAGAAGTCGAGAAGATGTTAGAAGAATACAAGAATTATTACGTATAAATAGTCCAAATCTCAGTCCAGTTCAAGTAGTTCCAGAAGAAACTGTTACTGGATGGGATCCTGCTGAAAATGCCTAATATTATAGATACATTTAGATTTGAAGAAAGATTATATAGAGTATCAGCATTTAGTACAATGCCTAATGATCAAATGAATGAATTAATAAATAATTATAGGGTTAGTTATCCTGCTGACCCAGCAGGAGACCATTTAAATATTAATATGGGTATATCAGAATGGGATGATTAATGCAAATACAAATAGGTATTCAACCAAATTGTAGCGAATTAGTAACTCAGATATGCGGAGTTACTGAGAAAAATACTTCAGAGCTTAAAGAAGGGTTTAAGGAAGCTTTGTCTAGTATATATAAAGAAAAGTATCTAGAAGAGTATAGTACTGGATTATTTGCAATAGAAGGTATATATAATCTTAATTTATGGTCTTATGATGGTGGTAATCATATAAAAGACTTTGAAGTTCTTTCTAGGGTGGCCGAACAAATAGGAATAAGAGTAGCTTGTGTTAATTGTTGTTCTGAGCCTATTACTACTGATGAAGATATGGCTAGGTATTTAGAAGAGATGGAAGAGAGAGAAAATGGAAATAATAAGAATACAACCTAATTGTTCTGAATGTGCTTTAGTTGTCTATCCTGATAAATTAAACAATAAGCAAAAAGAGTTTATAGATAAGTTTATTAAGGATGAAAAGCTAAGATCTAAGATAACTCCTAAAGGGAATATATCTATAGAAACGGGTGGAATCTGGGATCCACAGAATGAGAAGATGCTTGATGATGGACAAACTAATCTATCTGATAAGACAGATTTATGGGAGCTCCGCGATAAAATAGAGACTCTATCGAAGCATCTAAAATTATTTATATACGAAGATAATCAGTATAGATTAATAAGAGATGATAGTTATTATGATATGCTAGATGAAGGAAATATATGATAGTAGAATATGGAGTTAATCCTAACTGTAGCGAATTGGTAGTTAGACTTGGTACTAGCGATAGAGATGAAGCTATTTCAATGCTTGCAGAAATAAATATCTTAGAATACTTTGTTAAAGATAGGTATGGTAGAGAACAAATAAGTAATTGGGATGATGAAGCAAATCTACCATCAATTATTGAAACTAAAGATATACCCAAAAAAGTATTAAAAGCATGGAGCGATAGAGATCTTGGTATAGAAGATAAACTTGGTAAAGCAGATAAAATATTAAAGGATTATGGTATAGATGCTTGTGCTACTTCAATTCGGCTGCTTGAAAAAGGAAAGAAACCAGATGAGAATTTTGCTGATTTTTGGATAAGCAAATATCCATACGGGGATGATGAGGAATTAGCCATATGGTATCATCAACATTGTCAGATACAAGGTTTTGAGATGTTATCTAAGATAGCTGATCATTTTGAGTCAGAAGTAGAAGCTCATGATGGCGGTGGTATAGAAACTTATAATAGCTGGTTAAATGGAGAGGTAGAAGAAGACGAAAATGTGTAAAGAGATAGTTTTTAGCGGATGGGTATCCCAGGTTCCTGATTCTATGATAAGAGAATGGGTTAAACTTAAGTATATCCCTAACGATAAAGTATTATTCTTTTCTACCTGCGGGGATGAAGAAAAAGGCAAAGTAGGGGAAGTACGATGCCGAATGGAAAAGCCAAAATCAGATTTATGGGATGGTATTTGGGTTAAAGAATCCCAGGTAAAAGAATATAAGAAAAAAGGTTATCAAGATGGCCGCAGAGTAATAATATTAAAGCAAGCTCATTATAATAAAATGCATGAACAGGTTACAAAATGGTATAATGAAGTTTTTGACTATGTTACTACTTGGCTTGAACAGAATAGCATGATATCATTGCAAAAAGGTAGTTTTAGCGGTGGTTTTTGCGCTGTTCCTGTTGAGGATGATACTACTAAAAATTGGGGAGCTCCGCTAGCAAAACCTTATAATAAAGTATGCCAAATTAAGGAGAAATTTGGTAGAATCGTAGTTTATACATATGGTCTTAGCAAAGAAGAAAAGAACAAACTAGATAAGTTTGAAGATGATGTATCTAAGATGTTTGACTGCTGCGCAGACTTTTGTTAATGATGCTTTAAGATGAGATTTTAATCAAAAAATCCCACGGCATCCTGACGCTTTTGAACGAGCGTAATAAAAAAGGAGAAATAGATGACATTAGATGAAGCATTAAGATGGATGGGAACTCTTAAGACTAGACATACTGAACTAGTAAACTTAAGGAATAGTAACTCGAAGGACCAATCACGTTACTTCGGAGATAGGGAAGTAGTAGTTGAAAAACCGGTTTATGATATTAAGGCTTTAGATAAACTGGTAAATAATGTTGCAAAAGAAATTAGGAATCTCGATGAGGCTATCAAGAAGACTAATGTTGCAACATCAGTAATAGGCTATGAAAAGAATGAAGCTGCTCTGGGAGAGATAGCTTAAGAAGTATGTTTTGCGCTGAGGCCGAGTGTTTAAAGAGCCTGAGACAACTTATTCTCAGGGGCACAATAATGTCGGTTAAGCAGCATATGGCCTGCCGGCCGGCGCATAGATTCGCGGGATAGAGTAGCCTGGTTAACTCGCTTGGTTCATACCCAAGAGAATGCTGAAAGGCAGTCGTGAGTTCAAATCTCACTCCCGCAACCAGGCTCGAGACCGAAAGGTGTAGGTAGACAGCTAAGATCTGAATGTGCCTAACTTGGCTGAAGCGCACATTCCGGGCCTCCAAAGTGGTTCTGCACACCCAAGCCAGTCTACTCCGTAAGGAACTTTGATCTGGTGGCAAGCACGATAAGGAATGTAAGTAGTGGGAGACATTCACCACAAAAATTTACCGGGGTAGAGAGATGAGGGTAACTATTCCCTGAAGATCCAACCGGGGAAGACAAAATAATAGGATGGTTCATATAGAGACAACCTCTCTTATATCAGATGCCTAATTGGCGTTAACATTGGTTGATGATTGATTGTTGGTTGTTTATCCTTCGAGGCGTTGTTAATCTTTGATTTAACACCAGTTACTGTCTTTTTACCCCGGGTTATAATCCTACGATGTCTGGGATTCGTCAAAACTAATTAAGTAGCAACGTCAACAGAATCTTCGTAGGATACCGTAAATAAGGAAAAGAATGAAACGATATGCAATAGGAGATATTCATGGATCAGCCAGAGCACTCAAGCAATGTATTGAGAAATCTGGCGCAGACATAAACCAAGATAGGTTTATAGTAGTGGGAGATGTCTGTGATGGATGGCCGGAGGTAAAAGAATCTGTAGACATTTTAATGTCTATGAAGAACTTAGTATACATATTGGGAAACCATGATGAATGGGCTCTTAACTGGATGAAATATGGTGTATCTCCAGATATATGGATATCTCAAGGAGGAAGTAATACCCGTACTTCTTATCAAAAGAATGGGCTTCCAATTGAGCATATTAAGTTCTTTGAGAAAGCTAAGCTATTTCACGAAGAAGATGGAGATCTTTTTGTGCACGGTGGCATAGAAAAAGGAAGTAAAGCAATAGATAATGATAGAGTTACCTTACTTTGGGATCGAGATTTAGCTACTAGATCAGCACAATGTCAAACATTTAAAGATTCAGATTTGGCAAAACCAAACTATAAGCGTATATTTATAGGTCATTCTACTACATCTTTATTCAAGAAGAAAGAACCTATTTATGGTGGACATATATGGAATCTGGATACTGGTGCAGGGTGGGAAGGTAAACTTACGATAATGGATATTGATACAGAGAAATGGTGGCAAAGTGATGAATCGTTTGAGTTATATCCTAATGATAATTACAGATTCTAAATAGATTTGGTATACGATTTAGTATGCCAGTAAACAGGAGTTACATATGTATTCGAATTCAGGCATTAATTTGTCTGACTTTGATGATCCCGACGATGTTTTACCGCAACTAGCAAAACCAAAGGAAAGATTAAGAAAGATAATAAAAAGGAGAGGATATGAAGATTCTATCAAAAATAAAGAATTTCATAAAAGAAGTGTGGAGCGACGCCTTCGAAGAGAAAAAGCCCGTTCCTATAATCAAGAAGAAGTCTAAAAAAACTAAAAAATATGTTAAAATATAAGGGTTATCGGGAACAAGGTTTTGAATGTGACAAAAATGGTAACAGGATTGAAATAGAAGTTCCATATTTACCTAAGCCTAATGTAATATTGGTCTGTGTAAAACACAAGACATTTTGTCATAGTAAAGCTTGCCTTAAAGATAGGACATAATGAAGAGAATATTTGAAAGATGGTTTGAATGTGAAGATGGCCATATTACTGCAGGGAATACTAAGAAGACTAAATGTGACGCAGAATTATGGCAGCTAAATTATGTCAAGGGGAAGCGAAAGGGCCAATGGATAAAAGAGAAGACTAAAGTTCCTCCTTGTGGTAAGAAGATAATTGGTGAAGGAGAAATACCCGCAGAAATAGATTATACTAAGATATGGGATTATAAAACTTGCCATGCATTTTTAATAGGACAAAAACTAGATGCTGAACTTATTATTGGTCTTCAAACGGCTTTTGTAAAATTCAAAGAAGCTCTAGATAAACATACTCACGAGATACCAAGGTAAGGAGATATATGAGCAAAACTGCAGAAGATATACAGAAAGAGATAGAAGAAGCCAAAAAACAGTCAGATATAGATGTTAACCGACGTAAGTTAATGTATGCAAATGTAGAGGTAGAAATACTAACCAGGGAGAAAAAGTTGGAAGCAATGAAGCTATTTTGTAACCTGGTTCAAAAGTATAACATCTCTAATGATGATATAGTAATTTTACTGGAGAATGTTCCATTTTTATAGGGTAGTAAATAAAAGAGGAGTAGTGTATGAAACCTAGTATAGGATTAGATATTGATGGAGTTATCTGTGATATTTACCCAGATGCACTCAAAGTTTTAAGAGAAATGTACCCGGACAAAGTAAAACAAGACTATTTTGAAGGGAGATGGGAGAAGGTATTCAATCTAACTGAACAACAGGTTATGGATTGTTTTATTGAGGTCGGTAAAAGAGGAATGCTTAGGAGGGCAAAGATTTATCCTGGGGCAAAAGAGGTATTATATAAGCTCAATAGAAGGTATGATATTTACTTTATAAGTTGGAGGAATTATATTCCAAATGCAAGAGAGGATACTTTATATTGGCTGGACTCTAATAAAATTCCATATGAGCGTCTTGTTATGACTAATAACAAATATAAGATCGCTACTAAAGAGAAATTTTGCTTCTTTCTCGACGATGATGTTCAGCAGTGTAACAGATTAGCCAAGACTATGGTTCCTACGTTTTTATTTATGCGGCCATGGAATAAAAATGAACCTACAGATGCTCTAGTTAAAGGTATAAGATCGTGGAAAGAAGTAAGTCAGATATTGAATTTCTAGGTTTTTTGTGGTATACTATAATGAGGAAGCAATATGGTACCTATTCAGACTGGTGGGGCTTATTATGAAGAAGAAGCAAAGATAAACTTTGAAGATTGGTTAAAAATTAAAGATTTATATCATTCTTCATGGATTAAATATCAATCTGCTTCTGGAGAATGGATCACTGAGAGAGAAGGAAAACAAAAAGAACCAGATTCTGAGTGGGATAAATAGATCTCTATAAGGAGGATTTATAAGAATGAGTAAATACAGGCAATGGGAAACAGAAGACATAGAAAGATTAGGACAACTGGTTGCTGAAGAGAGATCAATTGAAGAGATATGTGATACCATGGATAGAACAAGAACTAGCGTAGAGAACCAACTAAAGAAGATAGGAAAGCCTGAAACTAAAAGAGTTGAAGTAGGCGTAATTGCTGAAGCAGTTATTAAACCCGAGACTCCAAAAGTAAGAAGAACAAATCTCGAGAAGGCTGCTATTAATTTCTTAGATATGAATCTAAAAGACAGGGACTATAGTAATGTATGGACCTCTATATTAGATTTTCAGGGAGTTCTTGATGAGAAATCAATAGAGCAAAATGAAGTAAGCATAGCAATAAAGACGAACAAATGGATAGGAATAGCTTTTGTGGGTGATCTCCATATAGGAAATATGGCGACAGACTACAAAATAATGCTTGAACATAGAGATCTAATAGCTAAGACCGATGATCTATATGTAATATTGAATGGTGATTATTGTGATAACTACATTCCTTCTTCTCATGTTGCTGGGATGTTTGAAGCGTTATTTCCCCCGGCTGTTCAAAAGAACCTAGCTAAAGACTATATACAAACTTTAAGTAAAAAGGTATTAGCTCTTGTAGCCGGATGTCATGATATATGGGGAATGAAGGCCGCAGATTTTGATCTTACTGAATACCTTGCCAAGCATGGAGAAGCTGCATATCTTGGTAATGGCGGTGTAGTAAATCTTACCGTAGGTAAGCAGAAGTATAAGCTTATGATGAGACATAAATATCGCTTCAATTCAGCAGAGAATCCTACATCTACGGTTAAGAAGATGTTCGAGAAATCTGGTGGATTTGATGTTGGAGTAATTAGTCATAACCACGTAGCTTGTATGGAAGAAGCAACTAAAGAAGGAATGGACGGATACAAGAAACGTTTGTTTATCCGCGCAGGTACATATAAAACACATGATAGATATGGTAAACAGATAGGATTTTCAGAAGGAGATGTAAGTGTTCCTGTAGTATTGTTTAATCCGGAAACAAGAGATATTAGGGGATTCCAGGACCTACAAGAAGGAATCTCATATCTGAAATATCTTAATGGCAAATAATTAAATGATAATATATAAAGCAACCAATTTAGATAATGGAAAAGTATATATTGGTAAGACTAAAAATAGTATAGAAGATAGGATAAAACAACATAATAAAAGTAACCATATATACTTATTTCAAAGAGCTCTTAAGAAATATGGACCAGAGAACTTTGATTGGCAGATTATTGATGTATTAGAAGATGAAGAAGAACTCTCAAGAAGAGAAATATATTGGATTAACCTGTATGGTTCTAATCATAATAAATTAGGTTATAATCTTACGAATGGAGGAGAGGGAGTACTAAATCCATCCATTAATGTAAGAAAAAAAATGAGTATTAATCAAAAAGGAACATTAAATTCTAATTTTAAGCATGGTAAATTTAGTGGACCTCACTTTTGTATTAAATGTAATAAAAAACTAGCTGTTAACACTGCAACATTGTGTAAATCATGTTGTAGAAAAGGGATTAAATTTACAAATAGCCATAGAAATAGGATTTCTATATCTAAGATTGGAGACAAAAACCCAGCAAAACAATCTTGGGTTAAGAAAAAGATAAGTAAAACAGTAAAGGAATTATGGAATAAAGGAATTTATGACAAGAAAAAAAGAAAATTATAAATTCTTTCAAAATAAATCTTGTGAATACTGGATGTGTCATAAAGGTATAAATAAAGATAACTTTTCATGCCTATTCTGCTATTGTCCTGTATTCTATCATTGTGCCTTAAAAGATAAAATACCATGTGAGAGATGTATTTTTCCTCATAGAAGAAATAATTATGATCGTATGATGTTAGAAATAAGTATTATTCACGAAGCCAGCGCTGCACAAAAACAATAGCCCTTATGCGTTGGGAGGGTATAAAGGAGGAGTAAGATGTATAAGAGCGGATGTGTGTTAGCATTAATTGCTAATGGTCAAGTACTAGAAGAAGACGGCTCAAAAAGAGTATACATGCCTTTTGGTACGGAGTACAAGGTAAGGTTAATAAACAAGAATTATGATAGGAGTGCTGCAGATCTCATTGTTAATGGTGAGAATGTAGCAAGGTTTATAGTTGGAGCTGGTGAGACTATAGACATCGAAAGATTTCTCGATGGTAATCTCAACAGTGGTAGTAGATTTAAGTTCACCAGCCTCAATGATTCCAAGGTCAAAGATAAGAATGATTTTGATAATGGAATAGTTGAGGTTCATTTTTACAAGGAGAGGAAGAAACCGGATCCTATAATCATAAGGGAAGAACATCATCATTATGATCATTATCCTGTATATCCTGATCCTAAGCCGTGGAAGCCGTATAATCCATGGTATATTGGTAATGGAGATATGTTATGTAGCTTTAATTCAGGTGAAAGTGGTAAAGGTATGTCTTGCGGGACTGGAAAAGCAATGAACTTTTCAAGCTGTACTGCTGCAAGATCTGAAGTTGGAGGAGCTACAGTTAGAGGATCAGATTCTTACCAGCAGTTTAACGAAGTAAGTGGATATGAATTTGAGTCTGCTGCTAATATTCTTAAGCTTAAGATCATTAATGGTGAGCTAGTAGTAGGAAGCAAGTATTGTTCTAGCTGCGGACGTAAAAGAAAAGATGGAGACAAGTTCTGTGGGAACTGTGGTAACAAAATAAGCTAACGTTTAAGTGAGGGCTTCATGAATTTAAATTTAAATAGATGCGCTAAATTAACTACAATAGCCATTATTGAAAACAAAGGCAGGTATTGGATAGGTATAAATAGTTGTAATAATCCTCAGGAGTTGTGCCCTAGGGGTAATATGCCATCCGGAGTTGGATACGAATTATGTAAGAGTATTTGTCAGCAAACTGGCCATGCCGAAGAAAATGCTGTTAAGATAGCCGGTGAAGATGCCCGAGGGGGTAGATTATATTTATTCGGACATACTTATATTTGTTCAAATTGTAAAGAGTTAATGGAAAAAGCAGGTATAGGCTCTAGTTATATATTGGATAATAACAAATAATACAAAGGAGGATAGAAATGAGTTTCATATCGTGGGTGAAGGACATGTTTAACAAGTTTTTAGCATTGTTTAATTCATTTATCAAAGATGCATTTAATCAAGCTACTAAGCTTTTAATCGGTGAATTCAGCGAATTTGCTACATCAACAATAGCAACTCTAGCTGCAACCGATCTTACAAGCGAAGCTAAAAGACTTGAAGCGTTTAAGAAGATCAAAGAAGAAGCTGCGGCCAGAGGAAAGACTTTATCTGACAGCATAATCAACTTATTGATCGAGTTAGCAGTTGCGAAGTTTAAGAATGTAGCTACTGCGTAAGATGTGATATCGGGGTAGTAAGAAATTAATCTTACTACCCCGATTATACAAGAAAGATTATAAATGTCAAGAATGGCGTCATCAAATACTTATGATAATTGGGTAGTTGGAGAAAGATCTCCTTATACTGCAGCCACAAGAGCTACAAGAACTAGGCAATCTGATGGAAGAAGAATGGGGATGTTAGAAGTAAGCTATACACTATTAAAGCAATTATTATCATTACCAGATGATGCTATTATACAAGGTATACATATGGAAAGCTCAAAACCTGGAGTAATGACTATAGTTGTAGAATCTGAGAATTTAGATATAGTTCCAGAAGGAAGTTTAATGCCCAAGATTACATTAAGCAAACTAAGTGGTTTCGATGAGTGATAGAAAAAATGCTTTAGAATTATATGTTGCTGCGAAGATGGAACCTACCTATGAATATAGCCGTCCTACAATAGCCTCCGGAGCAACTCCAATAGAAAAAGGTGATATTAAAAACCCGTATTTTGTAATAGAATGCAAGGACTGGAATACAAACTCATTCAGTATTAAGGATGATGTTTGGTATAATTTGAAGGCGCAGGCTGCAAATGAAATGAAAGATGCAGTGTATGTAGTGGAGAATAAAAGAGGCAATAGACTAGCAATAATGGATTTAGAAGATTGGTTTAGTCTTGTATATGAACTTATAGAATATAGAAAGGCAAAAGATGGAAGCTAAAGATACAGATTGTCCGTATTGTGGTTCAACTGTACATGTTAAGTTTCCATGTTGCGGACATCTATGTTTAAGATGTGGGAAGACTTATGATGAGCAAGACATTGACAAGATGGGGAAAAGTAATGTGCCCATCATGCCACGAAGAGATACTAAAATATGATATTGATGAATTATCCCGAGTAGATCCTGGGATGCAAATCAGATCTGGGATGTTTTTATCAGTAGCTGAGGAGTGGCCTGATCCCAAAAATGGAGATCGTATGTCATGTCCTTATTGTGATGCTAATTATATAAATGCGTTGAGAAGCGCATGGAAAAAAGAAAGATGCAGTATAAGAGAATGGGATAGTTAAAATGGATACTTATGGTACTTCTGTAGCTCAGGAACTTTTCACTGTTTGGAAGAGGCATGCTAATAGTGAAGAGATCGAAATAAGAGAAATGGAAGATGAACATCTATTAGCTACAATAGCTATGATACAAAGAGGAAGAGATGCATCTGGTAGAAGAGTTCCTCAAGACAGAGACAGATATCTACCTTCTTTAGAAGATGAGGCGGTACGTAGAAGTCTAAAGGTCAGAGAGGATGGTTGGGATGCCTGATATTAACATGCTAAGAAATGGATGGATCAGGAGTAGAAGATCTGCATGGGGGCCTAACGGATTTAATAAACCATTGCCCGATTATTGGAAGACTAAAGATGGCAGAGAGATACCTATAGCTGAAATGGAAGATACCCATATCATCAATGCAATGAAGTTTTTGAATAATAAATTTGGTGATAATGGAATAGATAAATGGCCGGTATATAAAAGCTTAATAAGAGAAGCTCAAAGAAGAAATATAGATGAACGTATAGAATGGGATTCATAAAGGAGAATATGGATAAAGAACAGAGTATTAAAGTTATGCCTATAGGCCCAGGAGAAGCTCATATCCAAAACGAAATCATAAGCTATAAGTGTTATATTTGTGGCAAAGAAGAAACAGATGATATGGCATTGCTCAGGATAAAAGACAAGAAAATGGGATTTGCTTGTTTAGATCATAATGGAGTAGTGCAGGAATTCATAAGGCAATATGGAAGGCCCCCATTGGGGTGGAATGTAGGCTCAAAGGAGTAACATTGAAGTTAACACCTAGACTTTTAAAAATTCATAGAGAGTATAATAGATTACATAGAGAAGAAATACTAATAAAGAATAGGTTATATCGTATTAAAAATAGAGAAAAACTAAGGAAATTATCTAACAAAATACATAAAGAAAATAAAAATGAGGAAAGTAAATATAGAAGAAATCATAGAAAAAATAATCTTAAAACTTGGATTAATATAGTTCCAGATAAAACCAAGTGTCAAATATGTAATAGGGTTATATATTTTATGGCATTAAGTAAACTAAATGCAATACATTTTGATCACAGACATGAAGGTAATGAGCCAATACAAGATTCTCCAAGTCGTTGGCTTAAGCAACATCCTAGAACTCCAGAGAATGAAAAATTATGGATAAAAAGTGATTTTGGATTTCTCTGTCATTTCTGTAATTATAGATTACCTACTAAAAATAGAAAGGACTGGGTATTAAAAATGAATAAATATGTGACCAGCTCTGGTGATCAAAATTCGTTGGGGTAGGCTTTGGGGCACTATGAGCACAGAAAAAGGCTTCAAGAAACAAACCCTATGGGG
>Ga0265297_10005169_pt1 | contig 20315 bp, 20 predicted proteins | sample Munlanlwell13791_FD_192502 | JGI IMG/M metagenome (GOLD analysis project Ga0265297, IMG submission 192502) | Leachate microbial communities from a municipal landfill in Southern Ontario, Canada - Leachate well 137-91 | ecosystem: Engineered > Solid waste > Landfill > Unclassified | place...
TTTTGTTGGAACGCAATTTCATCCCGAATTTAAATCAAGACCGTTAAAACCGCATCCGCTGTTTAAAGAATTCATTAAGGCTGCAATTAAAAATCAAAAGGTATAAACAAAAAACCGCCCGGCACAATTGTACAGGGCGGTTTTAAAAAGTTTATTTTTTAGCTTTTGTTTTGGTTTCTACAGGATTAACTGAGACCACTTTTGCTGATCTGCGGGATCCGTCAAAAAGATTTTTGGTTTTTGTAGAAAAGCTGACAACTCCATCTTTCATAGCATAAATAGTATCGTCTGATCCTAGTTTTACATTTTTGCCTAAAAGATATTTTGTCCCCCTTTGCCTTACAATTATCATCCCAACTTTGACCTTTTCACCGGCATAAGCCTTAATTCCTAATCTTTGTGCGGCGGAGTCTCTTCCAAGCCTAGTAGAACCTCCTGCTTTAGTTTTTGACATTTTGTTTGTAAATTAGTTATATTAGTATTATATGTATGAATATATGTTATCAGAAATAAGAGACTTTGTCAAAGCCCATTTAAATGATATAATACTATTTATAATAGTAGCCTTGCTGATTATGCTTTCATTTGCTATAGGCTACATAACAGCAAAATATGGATCAAAAACCCCAATTAGCATAGAACAAACAACAAATAATTAAAAAAATGGAACACATACCACAACATATAGTTTTATTCCCAGACGGCAACAGGCGCTGGGCAAAATTACACAACTTACCATCTTTAGAAGGACATTTAGCTGGTGAAAGAAAATTTCATGAATTTTTGATTTGGTGCAAAAATAGAGAAGTAAAAATTGGAACAGTTTTTGGTTTCTCAACTGAAAACTGGAAAAGAACCGAAGAAGAAGTGGATTATTTAATGAAACTGCTTGATAAATATTTAAAAGAAGGGAAAGATGATTTTAAAAAAGAGGGAGTAAAAGTGAGAATAATCGGTGAAAGAGATAGAGTGCCACAATTTTTACAAAAAACAATAAGCGAGATTGAAGAAGAAACTAAAAATAATAATAAATTTCATTTAAATTTAGCTGTAAGCTATGGAGGAAGATGGGATATTATAAATGCTGTCAAAAAAATAATTGAAGAAAAAATTCCTGCAGAAAAAATTGATGAAAAATTATTTGAAGATTATTTATCTACTGCAGGATTACCGGCTCCTGATTTTATAATCCGAGCAGGCGGAGAGATGCGTCTTTCCAATTTTGTGCTATGGCAGGCAGCTTATTCAGAATTATATTTTTCACCAAAGTTATGGCCTGATTTTTCAGAAAAAGATCTAGATGAAGCTCTTGAAGAATTTGATCGTCGCCAAAGACGATTTGGCAAATAAAATGGTTGAAAATTTTTTAAAAGAATTATCTAAATATCAGACCGAAATAAACAAAGAACTAAAATTCTTTTTTGCTTCTGAAATAAAAAATTCAAAAACACCCTTTTTAAAAAAGACTCTGAAAAAATTAGAGGAGTTTTCGTTAAGACCTGGGAAAAGAATACGTGCAATATTAATCAATTACGGATACTTTTTAGCCGGAGGAAAGGATAAAAAAAACATTCTCAAGGCATCTATTAGCATAGAGCTTATTCATAATTTTTTATTAATACACGATGATATTATTGATAGAGACACAATGCGCAGGGGAAAGGCATCTTTGCACTATCAATACCAAAAAGAGTCTAATTTAATAGAAAAAGAGGAGAAAAAACATTATGGATTATCTATGGCAATAGCTGGGGGAGATATGATGTATTTTTTGGGGCATAAAATCTTAACCCAATCAAAAATTTTCAACAACTATAAGATAGATGCCATTAAAAAACTCGACCAAATTATCACCTCAACAATATACGGAGAAATGTTTGAAATATTGCTGAAACAAAATTTTAAAAATGGTGAAATTATAAAAGAAAAAGATGTTTTAGATATATTAAAAAATAAAACTGCTTTTTATACATTTGTTGGTCCTCTGCAAATGGGGGCTATGTTGGCAGGAGGAAATCAAAAAACTATAAACTTTTTAGAAAAAATTGGGATATCGCTTGGTATTGCTTTTCAAATTAAAGATGACATACAAGATTTATCTACAGCGTCAGACATTAAGGAAGGGCAACCAAATCTTTTGATTGCAAAAGCAATGAACAAACCTCAAGGGAAAATAATCAAAGAATATTTAGGTAAAAAAAATATTAATAAAGATGAAATAAAGATTATAAAAAAAGCTATGGCTGAGAGTGGAGCATATGAATATTGTATGCGAACATCAAGAAATCTTGTAACACAAGCTAAAAAAGATATTATTCAATCTAAGTATCCAAAAAAAGAAAAGGAATTTCTTTTAAATTTAGCGGACTATATCTCGGAAAGCAAAATTTGATTAATCTTATTGTGCGACAAAATAAAACACGTAAAACAAATAAATAGGGAAGTTAGAGCATTAAAAAAATTGGGGTGTCGGACACCCCAATTTTTGTTTGATACTTAAACAGATTTGGTAAAAGCTTGAGCCATCTCCAGCCACTTTGGTGCTCTTGGTTTATTTTTATATTTTACTCCCATTTTTTGAATTTCTATCAACTGCATTAAATCTGATTTCTTCCAAGAAACAAGAGATTTACCTTTGTTGCTGTAAACTATATTTACGCCTTTTGACCATAAATCAAAATCTTTTTTCTTTTTATCAGCTAACGGATTTTTACGAAAAAATGGCATCACGATTTCAACAATGTCATCTATTTTTTGAACCGAAAACCTAGCCTGATCTTTTGAAATAGTAACTTTACCACAATCAAATTCTCTTGCTATTTTTTCCAAAATTTTAACATTTTCTTTGGGGCTAGTTACAACAAACTGAACTTTCCACCTATAATAGGTTGGCGAATTAGTTCTCTCGCGTCTGACATCTTTTCTAAATTGCAAATCAAAGCACCCATCATTATTTGTTAAATTCACAATGCTAAATTTTTCTACTGCCATATTTTTAATATTTAGTTTATCTTACCTGTATTATACTAAAATTTTTATTATGCGACAAGCTATTGACAATAATGCATTTTATGTGTTATACTTAATATAGTGAACATTGTCAATTTGATCTCTGTCCTGAAAGGTACAAATTGTGAGTATTCAAAATATTCTCTCCTTTATTGCTGGTGCTTTGTTTGTTGCAGGATTCATTTCGTATATTCAAGCAATCTTTGTCGGCACTACAAAGCCGGCCAAAGCGTCTTGGATTATCTGGGCGAGCTTGGATAGTATTACTATCGCAGGTATGTACGTCCAGCACTCCCTCAACGGACAGATTATCGGAGCGGTCGCTGGTGCGTGGGTCGTGGTCGCCCTTGCCCTAAAATATGGGGTAAAGGGCTGGACTTGGCTGGATAAATTCTGCTTAGTTGGTGCTGTTCTCGGCATCGTCTTGTGGAAAGCGTTTAACAGTCCGACGTTGGGCATAATTACCAGCAACAGCGTTGTTTTTCTTGGGTCTATTCCGACATTCGTATCGGCATGGAAAGACCCTACAAAAGAAGATAAACTTGGCTGGACGATTTTCTGGCTATCGTGCATTTGTGCGGTTGTGGCAATCCCAAAACTCACATTTGACGATGCCGTTCAACCCATTATCTTCTGTTCCATTGAGACGATTATGATGTGCCTCTTGTATATCAAGCCGTGCATTAGAAAATTTCTGTGAGAGAGGTCAGCACACACCGACAAAGCCCTTGCGGTCATCGCACGGGCTTCTTTTTTTACATCAATTTTTATTGTGCGACAGATTTAACAAACAAAAAGACGATGTTTATATCGTCTTTTTTCGTGCGATTATTACTTTTTGTCAGGGTCGCTATGGAACTGATGATGAGCTATATGAATATGTTTTAATCCTTGCGGTCTTAATGATTTATATTTTTGCATTTCAGAATGCACTTCTAATAAACGGCATAAATCTTTTGTATCCCAATTATTTTTTGAAAATCCTTTTTGTCCTTTTTTAGAATTAACTTTTATTTTTTTATTTCTATATATAATATCTATTGCTTCAGCCCAAAGAATAAAATCTTGGCTTTTTTTACCTTGCAGTTGGTACTTTTTAAAAAATGGGGAAATAATATTTTTTAAATCATCTACATTGGCAACACAATAATGTATTTCACGGTCTAACTCTTTATAAATACTTCCGCATCCAAAAAAACTTTTAATTCTTTCAAATAATTCCTGTTCATCTTTTCTTGCCGTAATCATAAACTGCGCTTTCCAAGAATAATATACAGGTGAGCCTAGTCTTTCGTGGCGTACATCTTTTCTAAATTGTAAACCAAAACAACCTTCACCATCAACAAAACCTGCGATATAATCTGGCGATAGATTTTTATTTTTCTTCTTTTCCATGGAATTTACGGTGTACGTCGCGTAATTGTTTATTTGTAACGTGAGTATATATTTGAGTTGCTAAAATACTTTTGTGTCCTAAAAATTCCTGCAATAATCTTATATCAACTCCGTGAGCGAGAAGATCTGTTGCAAAACTGTGTCTTAATGTGTGGGGAGTAGTATTTATTGGAAGTCCAGCCATAATTATATATCTTTTCATGTTTTTTTCTATCGCATTTGGAGTTAATCTACGGGATGCAGTTTTTGGACCTCTATAATTTATAAACAAGGCTTTTTCTTCATCCTTGCGAACATCTAAATATTTGCCTAACCATTCTATAGAATTTTTTGAAAAATAAACCGTTCTAGCCCGTCCGCCCTTACCAATAATGCCAAGCTCAAAATCAACCATTCCTGGTTTTATTTTAATCTGCTCACGGTTTAATGAAGTTAGTTCGTGGATTCTCATTCCAGTCGAAAAAAATGTTTCCAACATAGCTCTATCTCTTAAACCCGGCTCTGTTGTTGTGTCTGGCGCGGAAAATAGCTTATTTAACTGTTCTATATTTAAAAACTTCACTGTTTTGTCTTTATCGGGCCTAGGAAGGGCTACCTTGTCGGGGGGGAGTGAAACTATGTCTTTTGCCACAAAGTAGCCTAAAAGAGCTCTTAGGGCGATTAAATAGTAGTTTTGGGTGGTTCTTTTTAAGGATTCGCCCTTATGGGTAGTAAATTTACGAGATAAAAAAACCCTATAATCCCAAACGTGTTCTGGGGTGAGCTGGTGGGGGAGAAGAGAGTCTAATTTATTGGCTTTTAACCAAAATAAGAATCTATTTAGAAATCTTTTATAATTTTCCTGAGTCTTTGATGATAGACCTTTTTCAATATCAATCCAGTCCAAAAAATCATTAATATGTTTAGGTATTGGTATTTGACTTTCTCCCATGTTTTTTTCCATATATGTATAAAACTAACGTTAAGTTAAATTATGCGTAGTTTATTATATTAATAATAATCGCTCTCTACGGCAGTGTCAAGCCTTTAAAAAGGCGTCACTGGGACGCCTCGGGAGTTTGGCAAGAATTATTATTTCCCGGACGAACAATACTATTTGCAATTCCAGAAAAATAATCCCCAACTTTTTGTACAACACTTTCAGAAATTTTTTGTTTCTCTGAATTTATTTCATTTTTAATTATCTCTCCCCTCTTTTGCACCTCTTCTCCTACCTTTGTGTATGCTGCATCAGTTGCCCAGTTTGCCCCCTTTGCCCAATACCCCAAAACAGCCTCCGAAGCCTTAGAATACAGATCTTTGCCTATTTTGCCAAAATATACCTGCTGGCTTAAAATAACCGCTGCCACTATTACGCCTATTATAACAATATATTTTATAAATCCTTTTTCTTGTTGCATTGAATTAAATTTTTATCTGATAATTTATAAACTGCCAAAAGAAAATGTATAAAAGTGTCGCACAATAAAAACTAGGAGAGTCATTTTTTCCGTCGCACAATAAATTAACTTAACATCTTTTTCGCATCCGAAATTCTTTTCAAAGTTTTTTCTTTGCCTAAGATATTGGCTATTTCGAATGGGCTTGGTGAAAAACTTTCTCCGGAAAGAGCTGCTCTCAACGGCCATAATAAATATCCTTTATTTTTCTCCGGATAATCTTTATCTGCATTTAATTTTTGCGACGCTGATAATAATTCTTTTTCAATATTTTCTAAATCCCATTTGTTCAGTTCGGATAAAACTTTTTCTGATGCCGATAATGAATCTATTATTTCACTGTCCCCCATCTTCTGCCATTGCAATAATTTTTTTTCATAAACCAAATTATCTTTGAAAAATAAACCCGACGATTCAACAATTTCTGAAAGTTTTTTCATTCTCGATTTTGAAACTTCTATAATTCTTTGCAAATGTAAAATCGAGACGCTCTCCCCTGCCCCATTTATGTATTCACCATTTTTTTCTTCAATTAACTTGGCATCAACCAAATAAGGAATGCAAAGCTCTGTTAATTTTTCTATTGATTTTTCTCTAATATACAAACCATTTATAAAATCCAATCTGGCGATGTTAAAAATAGCACCTGCTTTCTGCACTTTTTCAATAGAAAATTCTTTTTCCAACTGCGACAAAGAAAAAATTTCTTTTTCCGTTCCAGGATTCCATCCAAGCAAAGCCATAAAATTTATTAAGGCTTCTGGCAAATATCCTTGATTTTTATATTCTGCAACAGAGACAGAACCATATCTTTTGCTCATTTTTGATCTGTCTGGAGCTAGTATTAAAGGCAAATGACCGTATTGTGGTATTTTAAACCCAAAAGCTTCATAAATTAAAATCTGCTTTGGAGTATTTGCAATATGATCTTCTCCTCTTATTACATGATTTATTTTCATTTCAACGTCATCAATTACAACTGCAAAGTTATACAAAGGAATTCTTAAATCTTTTGCTATTACAATGTCTCCCAAAAGCCCCGTATCAAACTCAACATCTCCCCTAATCAAATCGTGGAATTTTACTTTTTTGTTTTCAACTCTAAATCTAATGACATGCGACTTACCTTCTGCAATATTTTTTTCTATTTCTTGTTTAGATAAATGCGCGCATTTACCGTCATACTTTGGCGCGATTCCCCTACTCATCTGCTCTTGTCGTTTATCTTCTAATTCCTGTTCTGTACAAAAACAATAGTATGCTTTATTTTCATCTAAAAGCTGCTTTAAATATTTTTCATAAATATCTAATCGTTGGGTCTGCTTATATGGACCAAATTCTCCTCCAATATCCGGTCCTTCATCCCACTCAATCCCCAACCATTTTAAATGCTCTATAATATTTTGTGTCCATTTTAAGTCTGATCTTTCCAAATCCGTATCTTCAATTCTTAAAATAAATTTCCCATTATTATGTTTGGCAAAAAGATAATTAAAAAGCGCGCTTCTGGCTGTTCCAATATGCAAAGCTCCCGTTGGAGACGGAGCAATTCTCACTCTTATTTCTTTTGTGTCTTCTTTTTTCATAGCAATTTCTATTTTTTATTCTAACATTAAAAATTCTAAAATTTCACGGGCAATCGCGCGGGCAGCCAATGGCTTTGCAAAGCTCGCTGCCGCATTTTTCATTTCTTCCAATCTTTCTGGATGTAAAAATAATAACTCTATTTCTTCAACAAAAAAATTGCGTGTTAAACTTTCTTGTTCAATTACCATAGCGGCTCCCGTGTCGGCATATACATAAGCATTTTTAGCCTGATGATTAAAAGATGCCGAAGGCAGCGGAACTAAAATGCTGGGCTTGGCTACTGCTGCAATTTCAAAAATTGATCCCGACCCCGAGCGAGAAATTATTATGTCGGCTGCTTTGTAAGCATGCTTTATTTTTTCTTCATCTAAAAACCCGATTGGATGATAATATTTTTCTAAATTTTTATCTATTACTACTTGTGCTTCAGATTGCACTTGTTTAATATTTTCTCTGCCGCAAACATGTATTACCTCGTAATCTTTTAATAAATCATTTAAAACTATTAAAACAAAATCATTGATTGCTTCTGCCCCCTGCGACCCTCCGATTATTAAAAATATTGGTTTTGTAAAAGTTAGATCAAACAATTCACCGGCAATTTTTTCATCTCCGCCTAGAATCTCTTTTCTAATAGGGTTTCCCACTAAGGTTATTTTTTCCGGATCAAAATATTCTGTTTTTGGAAAAGATGTAAAAATCTTTTTTGCCCATTTTGACGTCTGCTGATTTGAAAGACCTGGGGCAACATCTGACTCGTGTATAAAGACCGGTATTTTCAAAAGCCTGGCAGACCATGTTACAGAAATAGATCCCGATCCCCCTTTGCTAAAAACCAAATCCGGTTTAATTTTTAGCATTATAAAAAAACTTTGCAAAACTCCAAATGGAATTTTAAATAAAATATCTACGAAATTTTGCAATGAAAAATATCTTCTAATTTTACCCGATACTATTGTTTTAACAATAAAATCTTCCTGGGAAAGATAAATCAAACTTAGCTCGTCCTTTGGACCCAAATAATAAAACTCCAAATCTTTTTTTGGATAAATCCTCCTAATCTCTCTTGTAATGGCAACCAGCGGAAATATATGACCTCCCGTTCCCCCGCCAGTAAATAATATTCTCATATAATTTATTATTTAATGATAGCAGTTCTATGTATTTTTTGAAATATTAAGTAATAGCCCAATACCGATTAATTCTGTAATTAAATGTGAACCGCCATAAGAAATAAATGGCAATGGAATTCCCACAAACGGGAAGATTCCAATAGCAGATGCCATGTTTATAAAAGCCTGCAACGCTATCCAAAAACTAATTCCGATAGCCGCTAACTTGGAAAATTTATCATTAGACTTTTGGGCAATTTTTATCCCAAACCATAGAAATAAACAAAACAACACAACAATCGCAGCACACCCAATTATTCCCAATTCTTCTCCGATTATGGCAAAAACTGCATCCGACATTGCTTGCGGCAGAAATCCAAATTTTTGAGTAGACATACCTAATCCCTTGCCGATAATTCCGCCAGACCCCAACGAAATCAATGATTGCCTCAATTGAAAGCCCCTACCCAGAGGATCTTCTTCGGGATGTAAAAAAGTCAAAAATCTATCCACCCTATAAGGCTCAAATTTTATCAAAACAAACAAAGCCGTGAGACCCAGAATTATTATCAAAACAGTATGCCACCATGGAGTTTTTGAAGAAAAATATACAACAAGAAGCGTTATTGTTATAACTCCAAGAGTAGTTGCATCTTTTTGAAGAATTAAGCCAACGGAAATAATTCCTAAAAAAATTAAAAAAGGAATTAAAATATATATGATATTATGATAGTTTTTTTGAGCGTTTTGTTTCCAGCCGGAAGCATTTACCTCGGATAATTTTGAAGCAATCCATGCCGACAAATACAGAATGGAAGTAATTTTCAAAAATTCCGATGGCTGAAAGCTATGCCCACCTATTGTTATCCAACGGCTAGCCCCCCAAATTTTAGTTCCTATAACCGGAAAAAAAACAAGAAATAGCGCGCCTAAATTTAAAATTACCAATAACGGCGCCCATTTTTTTAAAATATGCAAAGGAATTTTATAAGATATAAAACCAAGAATAATTGCTATCGCCGCTAAAAATAATTGGTGAAATAGATAGTAGTTAGTAGTCCCATATCGCTGCAATGAAGTATACGAAGATAAGCACGACAAAAACAAAAGCCCGAAAACTACCAAAAGGGCGACCAACGCAAACAAAAAATAATCAAAATGTTTTTTCATTTTAAATTTTTAACAGCTTTTATAAATTGCTCTCCCCTATCAAATTCATTTTTGAATAAATTAAAACTTGTAGCTCCGGGAGAAAGTACAACTATGTCTCCCTTTTTTGCGGTTTTTTTTGCAGTTAAAACTGCTTCTTGCATTGATGAAACTTTATATATTCTATTATAACCCGAAAGACCTTCTTCTATTTTATCAGAAGCAGTACCTGGAAGAAGCACCAAATCCCCTACTCTTTCCCTTATAATTTTTGTTAATTCCAAAAAGTCTAACCCCTTATTTTGACCGCCACAAATTAAAATTAATTTTGAATTAATAAATTTGCTGCTAAAAGCATTGATTGCTGCGATAACAGCTTCTGGCATTGTAGCTGTAGTATCGTTAAAATATTTTACACCATGAACTTCTTTTATAAATTCCTGCCTGCTTGGAACTCCCTTAAAAGATTTGATAGATTTATTTATACTGGCGGTTGAAACTTTTAACAGTTTCGCTACAGTAATTGTAGCTGATAAGTTAGATAAATTATGTTCCCCTAGCAATTTAAAATCTTTTATCTTTATTGTTTTTAATATTTTTTTTACCGAATAAAAATAAACTTTTGAAAAAGCTTCCTTTGCAAAATTTTTAACAATTAAGTCATCTTCATTTAAAACTAAATTGTCTTTTTTGTTTTGATATTTAAAAATTGATTTTTTTGAATCAACATAGTCCGACATACTAGCATATCGATTAAGATGATCTTCTAATATATTTGTAACCACTGCAATATTCGGACTTTGATTCAAATTTTCCAATTCAAAATTTGAGAGTTCTAAAACAACTTTATCGCCTTTTTTAACTTTAGAAATAATTTCCAATGGAGAAACTCCAATATTGCCGGCTAAAAAAATTCTTTTGTATTTGGGTTTTAATAAATGATAAATCAGACTAGCCGTTGTAGATTTTCCCTTGGTTCCGGTTACTCCAATTGTAAAAGCTTTAGTTAGTTTAAAAAATAAACTAACGTCTGTTTCTATCAAAACATTGTTTTTTCTTGCAATTTCCAAATAAGGAGAACTGTTGGGTACATCGGGGTTCTTAATGATTAAATCAGCTTTTTGAAAATCGGATTCTTTATGTCCCCCTAGTACGTATTCTATTTTTAATTTTTTCAATTTCTCTAGCGAGTCTTTTAGTTGAATCTCTGTTTTTAAATCGGTTACTAAAACATTAGCCCCCTGTTTATAAAAAAATTTGGCGACGCTTACCCCGCCACCGTGAAGCCCCAATCCCATTACAACCACTTTTTTATTTTTAAATAATTTATTCATCGAAAGGATCTTTTACAATTGCCTTTATTTTTTTATTTAAACAAAGCTGGCTTATTTTTTCTAGATTATACGGTTCGTTGCTAAAAAAGAATTTATGAGCATTCCCTTTTTTAATTTTTTGCGCTGTCTCTAAATTATTTTCTAAATATTTTTTTAATTCTTTCGCTACGCTTTCTGCGGGATTTACAATTTTAATATTAGGACCAGCAATTTTTTTAATAGCTTCTTTTAACAAAGGATAATGAGTGCAGCCTAAAACCAAAACATCAATCCCCTTCTCTTTTAGCGGTTCTATATATTTTTTTAAAACTTCTAATGTAATTTTATCATCTACCATTCCCTCTTCGGTTAAAGGTACGAGCAATGGACAAGCCTGAGAGAAAATTTCTACAGATGGATCTTTTTCTAAAATCTTTTTTTGATAAGCTCCGCTTTTTATAGTGCCAGGAGTTCCTATAATTCCAATTTTTTTATTTTTTGTAGTTTCTAAAATATCCGATATAACGGGCGTTATCATCTCAAAAATTTTAACTGGCTTAAATTTATTTTTTAACAATTCCGAAGCCCATGCAGATGATGTATTACAGGCAACCACGATTATTTTTGCGTTTTTATTTAAAAGCCATTCTGTTATTTTTACAGAATATTTTTTAACAAAACCGGCTCCCCTTGTTCCATAAGGAAGGCGAGCTGTATCTCCAAAATAAATTATCTGGTAATCGGGCAGTTCTTTTAAAATCTCTTTTACTACTGTTAAACCCCCTACTCCAGAATCAAAAATTCCAATCATATAATTATGTTAAATTATACCAAAAATTTGGATAAAATCAAAGCGCCTGCGGGTAAATCCCACAGGCGCCAAAATTTTAATAAATAGGTTTATGTATCACTGGAAATACGTCTAAATACAACTACAAATAAGAAAACCAATACTAATGCGACTATAATCCACATAAACCAGTGTTTTAAGAATTCTAAAATTCCTGTAGAGGCGGGAGATGAAGAAATTGAAGCCGAACTAGTCTGGCTTGCATCAAAGTTAATTGAAATGGAATCTGATTGGTTGAATTCGGCGGAATTTATTATGTTTGCCACTGCTTGTTTTTGTTCTTGAATGGCGAATGTTTGGGTTTTTCCTTCAAATGTTATTGTTTTTCTACCCATAGCCTGCACAGAACCAATATTAATTCCAGAAACGATATCTCCTGAAATAGCAACATCATCAATTTTTAAATTTCCTAAATAAGAAATTTCGCTTGGGATATTAACCGAAACAGCAATATTATCAATTTGAGAATTTGAATTATTATTCAAAGTAACCATAAAATAGACTGTCTCATTTTGTCCCAATTGAATATTTTTATCCCACTGTAATGATGTTGAATCTTTCTTTGCAAATAAAGACACTGCTAAATTTTGGCTGATTATATTTGTTTTGCAATCGGCAGAACAGGTGCTCTCTGTTTCTCCTAAATTTTGTTCACAGTTTCCGTTACCACAACTGGCAAAACCGCAATATTTATTGTAGTCTTCAGATCCAGCAGTACAGGTTGAGCCATCGCATTTCAAAATATTAGAACATTTTGCACCAGCACAACTATCAAGTGTACAACTATTGGAATCTGCACAATTCTGATATAAACCGCTTATCGCGCCCAGGGAATCATACCAGCGTACACTATTTTTGTAACAAGCCTTTTTGTAATAAACGTAATACTTAGTTTGCTGAGATGCACACTGACCATAGCTGCAAGTTAAACCTGAGCTAGCGCAATTCTGATATAAGTCTTGCTGGCTTCCGCAGGAGTCGTACCAGTAAACAGAACTTCCTATGCAAAGTCTGTATGCATGATAATTGCAATTTCCATAATAATTTGACCCAGAACAAGATCCATTAGAGCATCCGTTGGTGCAATATTCAGCCACATCTTGCTGGCTTCCGCAGGAGTCGTACCAATATAAATAATTTCCCGAGCATTGTTGATAGGAATGATATGTACAAGTGCTATTTTGACATGAGTTTCCAGAGCAACCATTTGAGCAATATTGGGCTAAACCATCTTGATTACCGCATGAGTCGTACCAGTATAAATAATTTCCAACACATCTTTGATATGAATGATTTGTGCAGGAATTATTATTGCACGAATTGTTGTAGCATCCGTTAGAGCAGTACTGGATAAGGTCGTCCTGGTTACCGCAGGAGTCATACCAGTATAGGTAGTTGCCCGAGCATTGCTGGTAGGAGCGGTCAGTGCAGTTGTTTGAGCTGCAAGAACCATTTGAGCATGTTGAAGATCCGCAGTCTATGTATAACTTGTCCGAGGTTGAATTACTGCAGTATGAGCTGGTTGTACCGGCATTTGAGCAGGTATATGTTCTGTAGGTCTTGTACACGTCTCCACCCGAGCAGAAAGCACTTCCGATGTAGCCGGAGGTACCGCAGTCAGATGAAGAATCACAAGCTATGTCCTGGTCGCTGCATGAGCCGTTACTACATGTTTGGTTTGAAGAACAGTTGGTGTAAAGCTTGTCTTCTGAGGTGTTGCTACAGTACGCAGATGTTGTACCTGCGTTGTTACACTTGTAGGTTCTGTAGGTCTTGTACACGTCTCCACCCGAACAAAAAGCGCTTCCGATGTAGCCGGATGTTCCGCAGTCTGAAGAAGAATCACAAGCTATATCCTGGTCGCTACATGTTCCACCTGAACATGTTTGAGTTGAGGTACAATCTGTGTAGAGTTTGTCTTGTGTTGAATTGCTACAGTATGAGCTGGTTGTTCCGGCATTGTTACATGTGTATGTTTTATATGTCTTGTATACGTCACCACCACTGCAAAAGGCTGAGCCTGTGTATCCGGAGGTACCGCAGTCTGAGGAGGTATTGCAATTGATTTCTTCCAAAGTTACTTGATTATCAAATTCAACTCTAAACCCAGTAATATGACAAGCGGTATCTTTAGCTGTAAAAACTATATTATTTGTTCCTATATTAATTGCAGATGCTGGAATTGTCATTGTGAAACTTGTCCATGCAGCATGTCCACCACCTTTTATATTTGCGTTATATGTTCCATTAACTATTGTACTTGTTAGTGCGTCATCAACCGCAAATCTTCCTGTTATAGTCACCCCTACTTTTTTTGTCATAACAAAAGTAGATGTGTAAGTATGAGTTGTATAACAAATGGCGTTTCCGGTTCCAAAAACAACCCACCCAGAAGTGCTTGTATTGGCTATCCATACAGAAGTTGGAGTGCCAACGCTTTGGCTATTTTGCAAACCGATAGAAGACGCTGTCACGGTTTCAGCCGAAACACTGTCCCAAACAGAAAATGAAAGTAAAATAACAAAAATTAATAATAAAATTTTTGAGATATTTTTAAACATGATTGTTTTAAATTTGATTATAATAGCAAATTATTTTATATGTTACTTTATCATATTATAACCAAATTGTCAATGCTATTTTGTTAGAAAAAACAAAGGTTTTTACCCTTTGTCATTCTATAAAACTCCCGAATAAAAATCAACCTTTTTGCTATCTTAATAGCCTAACCGCTACCCCAATCATTGCCAATACAATACCAATTATCCATGCGCGCATTGTTACTTTATAAGACGGCCAACCCAGGGCTTCAAAATGGTGGTGAATTGGTGTTGATAAAAAAACTTTCTTTTTTCTAAATTTTTTAGATAAAAGCTGAATAATAACAGACAAAACTTCTACAACCAAAAGACCTGCGATTATCGGCAAAACATAGACAGAATCTGTTAAAAAGCTCACTACAGCTAAGACCGCAGTTAATCCTAAAATTCCTGTTTCTGTCATATAAAATCTGGCGGGAGGAATGTTAAACCACAAAAAGGCAAATAAAGAACCTGTAATAACTGCGCAAAAAGCTGATAAGTCTATTTTCCCCAAAGAAAAAGCTATTATTGTAAAAGCTCCAAATATTGAAGCAAAAGTTCCGCCAGCCAAACCATCTATGCCATCTATAATTCCGCCAGACCAACAGGCTACAGTAACCAAGATAAATAAAGGAATATACCATAAACCCACAGAAATATCTCCCACAAATGGAATATATACTACATCCCAGCCCAATTTTTGATAAAACCAAATACTGCCGATAAGACCGATTAAAACAACAAGAAATAGCCTTTTTCTAAAAGAAATTCCGCCTCCAATATATTTACCCCAACCTCTAACAACCAAAAAGTCGTCCGCAAGACCGACAAGGGAGGCAACAATTAATGTAAAAAGCGGGAGCCAGGTTTGGCTTCTTGATAAAAAATTGAATTGCGCTATTGGCGTATTGGGAAAAAGTAATGATAAGATATAGAAAATAAAAATAATTAAAGTTGTTGTAACCCAAATAAGCAATCCCCCCATGCGAGGTGTGCCTACTTCTTTTTCTTTGTGCAGACTGTTAAAAACAGTTGCATCTTCTCCAGAAATTGCTTTTTGTCTGGCAGATGTTTTCCAAATTTTATGTTTATACAAAAAATTTGTAAGTAAAGGGCACCATAAAATTGCCAGAATCGAAGAAGCGGCTGCTAAGCTAAAAACTTTGATAACATTAAAAGTTAGAAGTGTCATATTTATTGTTTGCTATTATTATCACTTATGCTCTGCCAATTAATTAATTTTTTCATTTCTAAAAATCTATCATCTGCTCCCAAAATAATATTAATTAAATAGTCATTATTTTTTGAGTTATCTATGGCTATCAATAAACATCCATTTGCATAATTGGTAAAACCTGTTTTGCTAAAAACTATATCCGGCACATCGGTTAAAAGTTGATTTGTATTTGCTATTTTCCCAAGGTCTCTCAACTCATAATTTTTAATCGTGGTAATTTGCGCAATCTCCGGGTGGTTTTTGAGTATATATTTTGCCAAAATTACCAAGTCGCTTGCTGTAGAAACATTTTGAGAGCTCAAACCTGTTGGATCTGCAAAAAAAGTATTTTTTAATCCTATTCTTTGAGCTTTCTTATTCATTAAAGCAACAAACTTTTCCTGCCCTATATTTTCAGATAAAGTATAAGCAGCCTTATTGCTGGATTCAATCAACATCACATATAAAAATTTTTCTATTGAAAAAGTGTCTCCCAGTTTAAAATCTGTTTGCATGGGCAACTGTAAATCAGCTTCTTTGCTTACCGTAATATTCTGCGACAAGTCGTAGTTTTCAAAAGAGATAATCGCTGTCATTAGTTTGGTCAAACTAGCTATCGGAAGTTTTAAATCCTCGTCCCTTTTAAAAATAATATTTTCATTATTTTGCAAATCAGTTTCTACAGAAATAGCAGCCTTGGCATTTATTTCTGTTGAGACAGGCTCTTCATTATTTAATTCTTCGCCGCTCTGATTATCGGCTGTTGTTGGGGTGGTTTCTATATTTTGCCCAGTGCCATAGTTCTCCGTTAAAGCTGTGTTGGATATGCTGCCTAAAAACATTCCTTCTGAATCATCAGATGATAAATATAGCTGAGAGCCATAAACGAAAAACACAAAAGAAAAAAGCGGAACAAACGAAAACAAAATGCCCTCTATTAATCTTCTCCAGTTTAATTTCATAATCAATTTTTATATTTTTTTAATTGATTTTGGAGTCTTAGTTTCTTTTATTGTTTCTATTTTTATATGCAATTCTTTTAGTTGCTTCTTATCAACTTCTGAAGGAGCATGCATCATCAAATCCCTGCCATCTCCGGTTTTTGGGAAAGCGATTACTTCTCTTATGTTTGGCTCGTTGCGCAATATTGCTATTAACCTTTCAAGTCCCCACGCAATTCCTCCGTGCGGAGGAGTTCCAAATTTAAAAGCTTCCATCATATGACCAAATTTTTCGTATATTATATCTTTTTTATAGCCCATTATTTCAAAAACTTTCTCCAGAGCTTCCGGCCTATGGTTTCTGATACTTCCCCCGCCAATTTCAAAACCATTTAGGGCAATGTCATATTGTGTAGTCAAAATCTTTTCAATATTTTTTTTCTGTATTAAATCTTCTGCAAATTCTTTCTTAGCAGCTGAAAATGGATTATGTGTGAAAGTCCATTTTTTTTCATCATCCTTTTCAAAGAATGGAAAATCCACAACCCAGCAAAAAGCCAAAAGATTTGTATCTGATTTATCTTTTCTCAAATCCGGTCTATCGGTTTTATATTTTTCCATCGCCTCTTTATAAGAGATTCTTGGAAAAGGAATTTCTTGTATTGTTTTTTCTGGAAATAAATTTTGAACAATAGAAATTAAAAGACGTTCGTTTAATTCCATAACATCCTCTTCTTCAACAAAGCTCATTTCCATGTCTAACTGTGTAAACTCTGGCTGTCTATCCCCTCTTGGATCCTCATCACGGAGACACCTTGCAACCTGAAAATATTTTTCCAATCCTGCCACCATTAATAGCTGCTTATACTGCTGGGGAGACTGCGGAAGCGCATAAAATTTACCCGATTCCAGTCTTGAAGGGACAATATAATCTCTTGCGCCCTCTGGCGTTGATTTGGTCAAAATCGGAGTTTCCACTTCCACAAAGTTCTCTCTTTCCATAAAGTTTCTTATAAATTGAAGCATCTTATGTCGCACAATAAGATTATCCCTAAGCCTTTCTCTTCTTAAATCTAAATACCTATACTTCATCCTTATCTCTTCATTGATTTCGTATCCCGACTCTTCAATTGAAAATGGCAGAGTTTCTGCTTCTGATAAAATCTCAAGCGAATCAACAGACATTTCAACCTGTCCGGTTTCAATTTTAGGATTTATCATGCTTTCTGGCCTCTTAACAATTTGCCCCGAAACTTCAATCACCCACTCGGGTCTTAAAGCCTGCGCCTTTTCATAAATCTCTTTGTTAAATGGACCAAAAACTAATTGCAAAACTCCGCTTCTGTCTCGGATGTCAATAAATAAAATTTTTCCATGAGCTCTTCTGACATTAACCCAACCCGAAACTTTTACTTTTTCCCCAATATGTTTTGCTGTATCCGAAATTATAAATCTGTGTTGCATATATTTAAATTAATTAACAATAATTTTTATAAAATTTCTGTTTCCTCTGCGGATTATCATTTCATCTATAACTGCTATTTCTTTTTTCCAATCGGTAATTTTTTCTTCTTTATCATTTATAATTACAACAATCCCTCCGCCCTCAACCAATCTTTTTGCTTCTTTTTTTGAAGAAGCCAATTTTGTGTCGCACAATAAATCCATCACTGGATATATTTTTTTATCTGTCCTGAATATTTCTATATCTGTTGGCAATTCTTTATTTTTATGAACTTTATTAAACTCTTGCTCCGCATTTTCTGCCTCGGTCTCCCCGTAATAAAGTTTTACGATTGCTTTGGCTAACTTCGCCTTTTGATCCCTTGGATTTACCAATATTTTTGCTTGTGAAATTTCTTCTTTAGAAATTCTGGTTGCCAATTCAAAATATTGATCAATTAATTCGTCCTTGATAGACATTACTTTGCCATACATATCAATTGGGTTATCTTCTATTGCAATAAAATTATTAAATGTTTTGCTCATTTTTCTGCCATCTGTTCCTAAAAGCAACTTACAAGTTAAAACATCTTTGTCTTTATTATTATAAATTTTTTGTAAAGTTCTGCCTGCCAACGCATTAAATGTTTGATCATTTCCTGCAATTTCTAAATCTACGTCCAGCACAACAGAATCATATCCTTGCATTAAAGGATACATAAATTCCTGCAAGCTTATCGGTAAATTATCTTTTAATCTGCGCTGAAACATATCTCTCTGAATCATCTGTTGAACTGTAAAATTGGAGGACAGTTTTAAAATATCGGCAAATTTTAATTTTGAAAGCCAATCTGAGTTATATTTTATCTTCACCTTTGTAAAATCCAAAATTTTTGAAGCCTGCCTTTTGTAGCTTTTAAAATTTTCTTTTACTTCTTTTTCCGATAAAGGTTTTCTGGCAGCATCTTTGCCGGTTGGATCTCCAATCCTGGCTGTAAAATCTCCTATTAATAAAATTACCTCATGACCCAAATCCTGGAAATCTCTAAGCTTCCACAAATTAACCGCATGCCCTAAATGCAAAACAGACCCCGTTGGATCTACCCCATAATAAAGCCTGATTCTTTTGCCCGACAATAACTTCTTTTTTAAATCCTCTTTTACAATTACATCTTCTACTCCGCGACTAAGTATTTCTTCAATTTTTTGTGAATTTGTATCTATCATAATTTTGTAGTTAAAACATTATTAAATAATAACAATTTATGCAAAAAAAAGAAAGCTTTATAAGTTTGGCGCGCATGTTGACAATAACTATTTTAAATGAGATAATGCAGTATATCCAAGCATAGGGCAAGGATAAAAAATTGATCCTTAAAAACCTACTTTAGGAAGGAGTGAAAAAGTGGGATAATTCAAAGCGGAGAAGGGGCAAAATCTTCGCTTTAACCAAACAGTACGACACGGAAAGGACAAGTCAGATGGGACCCGCGATTACTCAAGACCAAAAACGTGGAGTTAGTTTTGTAGGCTTGCAATCAAGACCGCAAAACTATCTCAGAAATCATTCTCCAGATATTTCTGGTCTGGTTAATGGGACGCTCATAGAGGCGACAGAAAAATTCATGAATGAATTTCTTTCTGTCTTCCCAGAATTATCCGCCGAGATTACCGACCAAACAACCATGCGTCGGTTGATGCGCGCTGGTGTGCAAGCACGTAAAAGACATCAAACAAACATGAGGCGGCGCAAATTTCGGCCCCGTTATCTCCCCCCCACCACGTTTTAATCAGCTCTAACACAAAATCCTGACCTGCAATCTGCAAGTCAGGATTTATTTTTTTGTTTAAAATTTTTCCGCAAATTTATAAATATCTCCTGCGCCCATAATTATCAAAACGTCACCCGATTTAATGTTTCCTTTGATATATTCTTCTGCCTGGTCAACTGGCAAATATTTTACGTTTTCTTTTTTTATTTTATTAACCAGCTTTTCAGAACTAACATCTCGATTAATTTTTTTTACTTCTCTTCCTGCAACATCATAAATATCTGTAATTATTATATTATCAATTTTCACTTGTCTAAAAACTTTTACAAAGTCATTAAATAAATAATATGTTCTTTGGTGCTGATGAGGCTGGAATACACACCAAATATTTTTTTTGGAATACTTTTCTCTAGCAGCATTTAATGTTGCTAAAATTTCATTTGGGTGATGCCCATAATCAGAGATAACTGTTATTTTTTTATTTTTTACTTTTCCAATTTTTATTTC
>Ga0265297_10005170_pt1 | contig 20313 bp, 7 predicted proteins | sample Munlanlwell13791_FD_192502 | JGI IMG/M metagenome (GOLD analysis project Ga0265297, IMG submission 192502) | Leachate microbial communities from a municipal landfill in Southern Ontario, Canada - Leachate well 137-91 | ecosystem: Engineered > Solid waste > Landfill > Unclassified | place...
GGCTTCGCGCCCTTCTTTCTGGCGAAGGAGAAAGGCTATTTCGGCGACTTGCCGGTCGAGCTTCATTTCATCGCGTCGGAAAGTGACAAACGCGCCGGCCTTCACAGCGGGCGGTTCCAGATGATCTGCGAGACAATGGACATGTTTCAGAACGGCCGCAATGCTGTTCCCTATCCCGGCCGGATCGTTTTCGCCGTTGATGAATCGTTCGGCGGTGATGGAGTCGTCGCCGCCAAGGGGATCCAGTCGCTCAAGGATCTCAAAGGCAGGGTGGCCGTTTCGGAACCGGGACAGGCGTCGCACCTGGTTTTTCAATACTTGCTCCGCAAAGAGGGCATGACGCTGAAAGACGTGAAGCTCCGGGAGATGGAGGCGTCCGACGCGGCCGCTGCGTTCGTTGCAGGCAAGGCCGATGTCGCCGCCACCTACGAGCCTTACCTCGGCAACGCGTTGCAGAAGCGCCCGGGGGCGCACTTGCTGGTGTCCAGCAAGGACCTGCCCGGCTTGATCGTGGATGTGGCAATCGTCAGCGAAAACACCCTGCAAACACGCGCAAGCGATGTCGCACGCGTTTACGCAGGCTGGTGCAAGGCGGTCGAGTTTCTCGAAAAGAACCGCGCCGAAGCAATTGCTGTCATGGCCACACCTTTCAGGATGACTCCGAAGAATTTCGAGGGCAGCGCATCCGGGTTGCGCTATTTCGGCCGCCAGCGAAACACCGAGTTGTTCGGCTCCGAATCGAAACCGGGCGCCATCCAGGAGACGTTCAAGATGATCGGCGAAATCCTGCTGGCCAACGGCCTGACCAAGGCCGTGGACACACCGGCTTCGAAAATCGACCTCTCCGTCGTCGCCACCCCAATGCCATGAGCGACTCTGAGGCCAGACATGATGCGCTTGAAACGCGGAAGAGCCGCAGGAACTGAACTGTTTTCAATTTCACCAGAATAACCATGAAGAGACACCTGCATTTACCGGTTCTTTTGATCCTCCTTTCTTTGATCGGATGCGGCGAAAAAGAAACCACCATTACCAAGCTCGCCGACCTTTCCGGGGGCAAGACTTTTGCCGTTGTCACCGGAACCGCCGTCGACCAGTTCGTTCGCAAACGTTTTCCCGATGCGAAGCTCGAGTACTACAACAGCGCGCTCGATTGTGTCCTCGCCGTCCAGAGCGGCAAGGCCGACGTGGCTACGTACGACCTCCCGATCATGAAGAACATTGCCGCTCGCAATGAGGGGCTCATGGTTCTTCCGGAACTCGTCGAGGGCGACCAGTACGGCTTCGGTTTCCAGAAGACCAATACCGCGCTGAAGCAGGCGGTTGACGGTGTGCTGGCCGAGCTGAAGGCCAACGGCACCTACGCCGACATGATGAAACGCTGGTTCCCTGACAGGGGCAGGCCCGCACCCATGCCGGACATCCCGTCGACCGGCGCCAACGGTGTGCTGCGGTTCGGGACGGCCGCCGTTACCGAGCCGATGTCGTTCGTCGATGCCAGCCGCAAGGTGGCGGGATTCGACGTCGAATTTGCCGCGAGGGTTGCCCAGAAGCTTGGCAAGCGGCTGGAGATCACCGACATGGAGTTCGGCGCCATGCTGCCCGCCTTGATCGCCGGCAAGGTCGACATGATCGGCGCGGGCCTCTCCATCACCGAGGAGCGCGCCAAACGAATCCTCTATTCCGAAAGTTATTACCCCAGCGGAATCGCGGCGGTGGTGCGTGCCGGGGCCAATGTCGCGCCGGACCCGTCAACCGCGAAGATGCGGGAGGCCAAAGACATCAGCGACAAGACCATCGGCGTGTTGCTGGGTTCCGTGTACGACGGCTATGCCACCTGCAATTACCCGAAGGCAAAAATCCTGCAGTACCATTCCGTCTCCGACACGCTCATGGCCCTCAACTCGGGCAAGATCGATGTCATCTTTACGGACCAATCCGGGGTGCCCGACATACTGAAGGCCAATCCCGAGCTGGGAATCCTGGCCAAGGACCTCTTCAGCGTCCCCATCGGCGCCGGTTTCAACCGCGAACAGGGCGCGCTCCGCAAACAATTCAACGCCTTCCTGAAGGAGATCAAGTCCAACGGCATCTACGCCGATATGGTCAGTCGCTGGATGGAAAAGGGCATCATGGAGATGCCCAAGATTGAAAGCTCCAATAAGAACGGCGTCCTGCGCGCAGGCGTGGTCAACGACCTCGGCATGCCCTTCGGGCTGATCAAGGACGGACAGCTCATCGGGTTCGATATCGAGCTGTCCTCCCGCTTCGCCGCCTACACCGGGCGCGAATACCAGCCGGTGCCCCTGCAGTTCGGCAGCCTCATCGCCTCCATTTCCGTCAACAAGATCGACATCATCACCGCCTCCATGTTCATCACCCCGGAGCGGAAAAAGACGATCGATTTCAGCGACCCGTATTGCGAGTCGGGAGTCAGCATCCTCGCTCGCAACGACAGGATTGAGCGGGCATCGGCCGGACGGATGGCCTCCGCGGATGGCCAGGCCGCTCCAACACGCAAGTCCTTCTTCAAACAGGTGGCCGACAGCTTCCACAGCAACATCGTCCTCGAGGACCGTTACCTCCTGATCATCGACGGGCTCAAACTCACCATCCTCATCTCCATCTTCGCCGCCGTGTTGGGCACGATCCTGGGCGGACTGATCTGCTTCATGCGCATGTCGAAGAACGTCTTCCTCTCCCGCGCCGCCGCGCTCTACATCTCGCTGCTGCGCGGCACACCGGTGCTGGTGCTTCTGATGATCATCTACTACATCGTCTTCGCCTCGGTGAACATCGACCCCTCCCTCGTGGCCGTCCTGGCCTTCGGGCTGAACTTTGCAGCCTACGTGTCGGAAATGTTCCGCACCTCCATCCAGAGCGTTGACCAGGGACAAAAGGAAGCCGGCATCGCGGGTGGATTCACCCGCGTGCAAACCTTCATCTACATCATTTTCCCCCAAGCCCTGCGCCACTTGTTGCCCGTGTATAAGGGCGAGTTCATCTCGCTGGTGAAGATGACCTCGATCGTCGGCTACATCGCCGTGCAGGACCTCACCAAGGCCAGCGACATCATCCGCAGCCGCACATTCGACGCCTTCTTCCCGCTGATCATGGCCGCCGCGATTTACCTGCTGCTCGCCTGGCTCCTCACGTGGGCGTTGACCGCCGTCGAGATATCCGTCGATCCAAAACGCAGAACCATCAAACCGTTGCCGGAGGCCAATCGATGATCCAAGTCAGAAACCTTTCAAAACACTTCGGCAACCTGGTGGTCCTGAAGGACGTCAGCGCCGACATCCGCAAGGGCGAGGTGATCTCCGTCATCGGTCCGTCGGGAACCGGCAAGAGCACTTTCCTGCGCTGCTTGAACCTCCTCGAAACGCCCACCGGCGGCTCGATCGAGATCGACGGCATCCCCCTGCTCGCCAAGGGGACCCACGTGCCCAAAGTGCGCCAGAAAATGGGCATGGTGTTCCAGTCGTTCAACCTCTACCAACACCTCACCGTCCTCGAGAACCTCACCATCGGCCCGATCAAGTTGCAGGGCCGCAAGAAGGCCGATGCGCAGCAGAAAGGCATGGCACTGCTCAAGCTCGTCGGGCTTGCCGAAAAAGCGCACAGTTTCCCCGATGAAATCTCGGGCGGGCAAAAGCAGCGCGTGGCCATCGCCCGTTGCATGGCCATGGAACCCGAAATCCTTCTGTTCGACGAACCCACCTCGGCCCTCGACCCCACGATGGTGAGCGAAGTGCTCGCGGTCATCCGCCGCCTGGCCCGCGAGGGAATGACAATGGTGATCGTCACCCACGAAATGGAATTTGCCCGCACCATATCGAGCCGCGTGTTCTACATGGACGAGGGACTCATCTACGAAGAGGGCACCCCCGCGCAGATCTTCGACCATCCGCAGAAAGCGAAGACCCGCGCATTCATCCATCGCATCCGCAGCTTCGAGCACCGGATCACCAGCCCGGACTACGACCTCTACGCCGTGCAGGCTGAGATGGGAACCTTCTGCGAAAAGCACATGCTGCCCAAGGAAGTCACCGCCCACGTGATCCACATCACGGAAGAGGTGCTCACGCTGCAGCGCGATTTCACCGACATCCGGCTGAGCCTCTCCTATTCCGAGAAGGACGGCAGCCTGAGGCTTGGCTGCAAGAGCGCCGGCGCGCCCTACAACCCGCTCGACGAGGCGCGCGAGGAGGACGAGATTGCCGTCCGGCTCATCAAAGGGCTCTGCTCCGCCTCGGAATACCGGCTCGAAGAGGGCATGAACGTGCTGACGCTGAAGATGAAGGCGAAATAGGGGTTTTCCTGTGAGACTGGCCGCTTGATTGCTTGCCAGCGTCATCAAAAGGCGCATAATGTCCATTGCAGTGCGCCCGTAGCTCAATTGGATAGAGCGTCGGCCTCCGGAGCCGAAGGCTGTGGGTTCAACTCCCGCCGGGCGCACCAGTTTTTCCAAGGAAAAACGCAAAGTGTGAATCCGCGTGACAGAAACGTGACAGAAGATGGGGACGATTCCTTCCGCGATTGCGGAAAGGAACTCGTGAAAGTCACAAGGTTCGGTGTCGCCGTCAGGGTGTTCGCCCTCCGGAGAAAAAACGTCACGTCCTATTTGCTCGCCTATTACCTCCACGGAAAACGGGTCCGCGAAACCTTCAAAGGGAGTCTTGATGAGGCAAAAACCCACGCCGCGGAAATCGCAAAAAAGGTGAGCGAACAAACAGCCGGCAATGGATTGCTGCCACTGGCGGATGTGCAGGTTTATCAGCATGCCGTTGAGAGGCTGAAAACAGTCGGCGTTCCATTGGCGGTGGCCATCGCCGAATATATTGACGCCAAGCAGAAGATTGGTGGCCGCCCTTTGTCTGAAGCGGTGGGTTCTTTCCTGAAACATGAAGCCCTCGATTTACCGCAGAAGACGCTCGCGGAGGTTGCCCAAGAAATGCTCGATGCAAAGAAAATGGACGGCATCGGAATCTTGTATCGGAAACAACTCCGCTGTTTGCTCGAACCGGCTTGCAACACCCTCACAAAGCCGATTTCCGAAATCACAACAGCGGAAGTTGATGACTATCTGCGAGGTCTGAACAGATCAACCCGAAGCCGATACAACGCCCGCGCCGCTTTGGTTTCGGCCTTTGAATTTGCGAAATCGCGGGAGTATCTGCCACGAGACCGGACGACAGCCGCGGCATTGGCCGCGTCAATCAGGGTCAAGTCGGGTGAAGTTGAGATATTCACACCGGCTGAGATGACGGCCCTTTTGGAGGCCGCTGAAAGCGACGCCGAGGCACTGCCGCTGATCGCGTTCGGTGGATTCGCCGGCCTGCGAACAGCGGAAATTGGCCGCTTGCAGTGGGAGGATATTGATCTGGTTCAAGGCCATATCACCGTATCGGCTGCGAAAGCCAAGACGGCCTCGCGCCGAATCATCCCGATTCAAGAGAACTTGAGTCGCTGGCTCCAGCCGTGGGCGAACGCCAGCGGCCTCGTCTTCAAACCCAAAGACGCCACGAAAGTGGAAAAACGAGTCAGCAAGGCCGCGGGTGTTGCGTGGAAGCATAATGCGTTGCGGCACAGTTTTGGCTCCTACCGTCTCGCGGCAATCAAGAACGCCCCGGAAGTTGCACTGGAAATGGGCAACTCGCCGCAGATGATCTTCAAACATTACCGCGAACTGGTGACGCCGCGTGATGCAGCGGCGTGGTGGGCCATTGTGCCCAAGCGGGCGGGCAACGTGATTCCGATGCAGGCAACGGCAGCGGAAGGGTAGAGCCGCAAAGGATTTGACGAAATCGGCACGCTCGCGGGCATCGGCGACTACAAGGCATCCGTCACAAATGTCACTTCGCTTTCACCTGCACCACTCCGTTCGAGCCGAGACTTGCTGACGACATCTGAATCGTCAGCGGGATGCTCTTGGGTACATTGCTGGCTGGCTCCTGCTTGTTTTGCGCTGCTTGCGCTTTTCTCATCGCCGCTGCGGATTTCTTCTGGGCTTCCATGAACGCTGTGCGTGCTTTCTTTATGTCCGGCGAATCCTGCAATGGCTGAGATGGCTTGGAGGCGACCGGCGTCTGCCCGCTCGGCGGAGGTGGACGAAACGTGAAGTTTGAACCATTCAAGGGATGCGACGGTATGCTCACCAGCGGTGGCTGGGGCATTCGCTGGCCGCCGAGCACCGACTGGCCGGTGATACCCGGCGGTTGAATGTTGGGGGACAGACTCCTGCCGACCATCATTCCTGTGTTGTTGGCTGCCGGCTGGCTGCTCCCGGTTTCTCGCATGAGCCACACGCCACCCATTATCCCGGCAGTTCCACAGACAACGGCTATCGCCGCTCCGGTGATCAGGCATTTGACTGGATCGTTCATCAAGATGTTTTCTCTGTTCGTCGCTGCTGGTTGTTGATTCGCGTCGTCTCTTGCGCGTTTATTTTACCACGGTTCCCGCCGCAGGGCTTACAATCTGCACAGAGATGCGAACGCCTGTTGTGCTGGCTCCGGAACCGTCTGTCGAGGAACCGCTCGAACTCGTTCTACCACCTGTCGATGCCTTGTTTTTCTTCTGATCCTGATTGCTGTTGGGATCGGAGGGGATGCGGGAACGCTCGTCGAGCTTGGTCTTCCACTCGCTCGGCAGGCTGTCTGTATCGTCCGAGTCTTGTGGGTCGATGCCCAGCAGATATTCCATGTAGTTGACCAGCCCGTCTCCGTCCGTGTCCACGCCGGTGTCTGTTGAATCCAATGGCTTCAACTCATGCTTCAATTCCCAGACGGTTGGCAACGCGTCGCTGTCGTCATCCTGTGCCGCAGGAATTGAGTCCAATGGCCCCAGCGCAGCCAAGAGCGTTGGGGAGAGCTGCACTCCCGTGCCCAACCCCAGCTTGGCAGTGAGCACGGCCAAACGTTTCTCAGCAAGGACATCCTTGGCCACTTTGGCCAGTTCGGCGCGCTGCGTGGTATCCAGCATCCAGCCGGCCTCGCACACAAACCGGTCGTAGCGCGTCACCAGAGGCCACGTCAACTCGAGGATCTGCCCCTTCAGCTTCGCGATTAGCTCATCCTGACCGGCCGTCTGCCGGGCAGCCGCCAGCGCGACGCGCAGCGGCTCGGCTTGGGCCGTCAGACTGCGGATCGTCGCCAGTTGGTCGGCATACAGGGCTGTCTGCAACGCCTGCAACTGCGCCTGCTGATCCGCCGTCAGCGTCAGCCGCTTCCACGTCTCGTCGGGAATCATCAGCGGCAACGGCTCCGCCACAGCGATGGTCAGACTCGACGCGGCCGTCGCCGACACGGTGTTGGTGGCAGTCGCCGACGCTTCGTCCGCGGCCACGGCCAGGCCGCCTGCGCACGCCGCCGCCACGATGGCCAGACACGCGGTGCGGACGCTCTCTGCCCACGGCAACCGGTTTGCTCTTCTCTCTGTCCTATTCATAACGAACTCCTTTGTCGGTTAAATGCTTGCCACTTCGCTAAAATCCACAGTCCAGCCCCGCCGGCGCGTCGTCGCGTGGGATATACACTTGGGCAGAGAACGCGACAGCAGCAACACAATACCTCCCAGCATCGTCGATGAGATCAGTCTTGTGTCGGTGATCCCCACGATGTTCATGCTCGTTCGCTAACTCTACAGTTCCCAACTTGGCACTTGGTATTCATTTCGCGGATCCATCATTTTACGGATCATTGGTTTCTGCGCTTCTTCAGTTTTGCTCTGGCTGAGTGCACCGCCATAGTTAGACACGTAACGGCAACGTATTCAGATGAAATGGACGCGCGCTGGGATTCAGGACCGGTAAGCCATCCAGACAACACTGCGTCATCAACGTCGTCAAGGCAGTGTGCGATTTCTTCCAACTCTTTCAAATCGGCTTTTTCGATTGCCGCCTCGCGTTCAGAGTCATCCCCGATCCCCCATTTCTCGGCAAACGGAAGCGCAATGGCAATACCCGGTGGAACATTCTTGGGGTTAAGAGTCATTTCAATGTCTCCAGATACGCGTTGAACTGCCGGAAAAACTCTTCGGCCACATCTGCCGGAACTTTGGCAGCCTGCATCTGTTCTTCAGCCAAACGCCAAGCAGTCCCGGGGCTAACTGCTGACCAGTCAATATTTACTATGGAAACTCCTTGGCGTTTTGCAATCTCTGTTTGAATCCGGTTAAACACGACACGTGTCGCATTGTGGCTGGGGTTATTCCACATCAGGATAGTCGGTGCGTCTGCGGATTTGTATGCGTGGAAGTTCTCTTCCATCCAAACGCTGTTCACACCATGATGCGCCTGCATCCCCGTGGGTCTTGGCTTCGGCATATCTGCATAACGGCCCACCTTCCACAGCGGTGATTCTTCAGTTACCCTTGCCAACGCACGCGCTTCAATCGTTCCAAGTTTCCCCAAAGAGCTGATATAACGAGCCGGACGCATGACAGGAACCATCGTGGCGGCCTCCCAAGTGCCACGACCAAAGAGTTGGTCGGTCGTTTTCTCCGCTGTGGCGAAAAGCTGCCCCACTGGCCTAACGAATGTGTTACCCAGCGTGTTGTTAGCCAATGACAGCATGTTCGGGACTTGTGCAATACTATCGCTAAACCAAGTGGTTCCGTGAACATACGGCGACCAGCCCGAGGGCGCATCAATGCTGGTTCCAACAAACTGTGCTTCAGGGGTTGTGTAGAATTGAGAGGCGAAAGAGCCGTAGCCGGTTTTCGCTGCGTCCCACGCCTGTTTCCCAAACCGTCCATCCGGGTCGCAGTCGTTGATGGGGTCGCCGTTGGCGTAGGAGTAGAGGTCCATCGAGGCCTCGTGGCCCAGTGGGTCGGGCGACAGGAACCGGCCACCCACCGGATCGTAGTAGCGCGCGCCCATCCAGTAGTAACCCGTCGGGTCCATCCGCTTGCCGCGCCACACCGTGGCCGCCGCCAGCGTCGTGTTGGTCGAGAGCCACTGCGCGCTGCTGCCCGGCAACGGCCCGTAGCCGCCCACCCGCGTCGGGTTCCAGACCACGACGGTGCTGTTGGTCACGCTGGCCACCGCGTTGCCAAAGGCGTCGTTGACCACCGGCGTCACCACGCCGTCGCTCTGGTTGATGACCGCCTCCAGCCCGCCGATGCCTTGCAGGCCGCCATAGACGCCGTCGAGGTCCGGCCCATACATCTTCCAATGTTTCTGGCCGTTGACCGACACGCCCAGCTCCAGGAACTCCACCTCCGGGTCGTACCACGACTCCTGCGTCACGGCGAGTTTCGTGCAGGCCACCCCGCCATCCACCGGCGTATAGACCGTTCGCAACCGCCGGCCGAGGCCGTCATAGAGGGCGGTCCAGTCGTAACCGTTGTTGGAAGTCTGGTCGCGCTGGCTGACGGCCGTCAACCGCCCCGCGCCGTCCCAGGTCAGCGTCTGGGTCAACTGGCTGCCGTTGCTGAGGAACACCCGTTTCACGGCATAGCCCCGCGCGTCATAGGTGGTCTGGGCGGTCTGGTTCGTGCCGAGGGAGGAGAAGGTGTTGGTCGCGCCGCCGGCCAACATGCTGTTGGTATACGCGTTCACGCTCAACGTATGGCTGCCGGGGCTCAACGTCAGGAACGCCAGCCAGTGGCCCGCAGTGTCGGTCGGATCGTAGTAGAGGTCACGGACGGCGTTGCCGTCGAGTTTCACCGACAACGAATCGGCTCCGGGGGCCGTGCCCATCGCCGGGTAATTGTAGAGGGTCGAAGAGGTGGAGAGTTCCAGCTTTGCAGGCCACGCGATGTTGGCATCCGTCTGCATCCAATACAGGGCTGAATTGGTCTGCATATACCATCGGACGCCCATCCCGTTGACATCGAAGACATGCGTCAGGTTCGTCCTTGAACTGGGGGACGTCGTTCCATAGTTCTCATTGGTCAGCTGATTGCGGCTGTTGTAGGCGAATGCCCTGCCCTCGCCCCCGCCCGAACTATTCGTATAGCTCAACATCCGCGAATCGGCGCGCCAGCCCAGGGTCTCGTTAAGCGGGGTCGTCACGCCCACCGTAGTCGTCCTGCCCGTTTCCCGGCCCAAACTATCGCGGGAAATGGCCACAGTGCGGGACGAGTGAGTCCGCGAGGTCAAGAGATCGTTATCGGCGTAGACATAGGAGAAGGTACCCGCGGTCGCGTTCCCCACAGACCCGAGCCGCCCGGCGCTGTCATAACCGAACGTGTAGTTCAACCGCGACCCGGAAGCATCCGACAGGCTCGTTCGCCGGCCGGCAGAATCCCAGGCTTGGCTCAGTTGATAAGAGCCTGAGCCGGTTGAGACTGTTTCTGTCTGGAGCTGCCCGTAGCCATCGTAGACCCGGCTCACTGTCGTGCCTGGACCGGTCACGGATGTCAGCAGACCGCGCGCATCGCGGGTGAAGGTCCGGGACAGGCCGCCAGAGGTGATGGATGACACACGCATCAAGTTGTCGTAATCATAAGTGTGTTCGACGCCACCCTCGGTCACAGTGCTCAGCAACCCCTTTCGGCTGGAATCGGTGTAATACGCATAAGTGATGCTCCGCTGCGAGCCATTGACCTTTTCGCTTGTGATGCGGCCTGCGCTGTCGTAGCTGGCCTGCCATGTGAGGCCGGGCATCTGGCGGGAGAGCATGTTGCCCGCAAGGTCATAGGTGAATGCCACGAGCTTGCCGTCGGGCAGGATCTTGCCGTTGACGCGGTTCATGCCGTCATAAATGAAGCGCGTCCGGTTGCCCAATTCGTCCTGTGTCGCCGTCAGGTTCTCCACCTGGTCGTACTCGTTGAGAGTGAAGTTGCCGGCGGCATTCTTCACCAACACCGTCTTGCCCAGTGTGTCCGTCCACGTCGTGGTGGAGATCGCGTTGCCGCCCGAGCCCACGGTGGCCATGACGGAATGGTGGTCAGACGAATAGGAATAGGCCGTTCTTGCCGCATCTGATCCCGTGGACACCGTCTTCGGGCGATCCAGCGCGTCCACGGTGGTGGCCGTTGTCACTCCGCCCTTCGCAACAGAAGTCGTCTGGCCGTTGTAGGTATAGGTGGTCGTCTGTTGGTTTGCCGCCGGACCCGTCTCATTCGTCACGCGATCCAAGCCGTCATAGGTTCGGTTGAAGACCGCACCGGCCACATCGGTCCACTGGATGAGATTGCCCCGGCCATCGAATATCTTCGTTTCGCTCGCCGAGGGATTGCTCCCGGAGAACGTGCGGTCCACTCTCTGGGCAGCATCGGTATAGGCAGTTGTCCACGATTGGCTGTTTGGCAGCGTCTCCAACACCACGCGGCCAAGCACATCATACCGCCACGACTGCGTCGTGCCGTCAGGATTCGTCTGCGACTTGATCTGACCCCGGCTCGTGTATTGCTTCAGTGTACTGCTGCCGAGGACGTTCACGTGGCTGGCCACCAACCCACCCGGCTCGTAGGTGAAGGTTTCAGTGCCGCCAGCACTAAACGTCCTGGATGTCATCTGACCGACGGCATCGTAGGCCATCGTGACTTGGTTGCCCCTCGCATCCGTCGCCTTCGTCTGGTTGCCGAAGGCGTCATGTTCATACTTCGTGATGGCATACAGACTGTCACCCGAACCGGCTTCGACGCCGGAACCGTCAGACTTGGCCTGGCTGCGCCAACGTATCTGCTCCTTTACGTGGCCCGCCCCGTCATGCTCCTGCCAGACGAAGTCGGAGGGGTTGTAACGCGGTCCTTCAGACCACTCCACTTCGCCGTTGCCGTTGTAGTAATCGTACTTCCAGGAGACCAATGCCCCAGTGGCTGTATCCCAAACCTCCTGCGCGGTACGGTTGCCCGCCGCGTCGTAATCGTAGGTACACTTTCGACCATGAGTGCTGTCAGTCATTTCAACAACATTGCCCCGCCAATCGTAGCGGAAGCTCTGTGTCAAGAGGGTTATCCCGCCACCCGAACGGACCAGGGAGGCCGGGAACCCGTTGTTGGCATAGGTCCAATCACTGACCGAACTCACGTTGCAACCAATCCCCGTTCGGGTCTCGCGCGTCAGCAGGCCGTAGCTGACCAGGGTGCCGTTGGTGACCGCTCCATAGTCCAACGTCGTGGTGGAAATGGTTGTGCCACCGATGGTCTTCTGAACCTGCCTCGGCAGGAAGGGATAGACGTTGTTGTCGTAAGAATTGACGGTTTGGTGAAGAGTGCCGCCGACAGTCACGCTGACACTCCGGAGGCGGTTGGTGGTATCGTAACTGTAGGAGGTGGCGTTGGTCTGACTGCCACCTGCGCCCGTGAGGTCGCCCGACTCGGTCGAACTGGTGATGTTGCCCTGCGTATCATACACGTATTCGGTCTTCAGGCCCCGCTTGTCGGTGCTGCTCTTGAGGCTGCGCTGATAGCCGCCGATCGAGGGAGCGTTGGTGTAGAACCATTCCTGGACGATTGAATGGCCCAACGGATCCATGATTTGGGTGATCAGGCTGTTGGTGTAATCGTATCGGGTGACATTGTTGAAGCAGTCCGTGATCGTCGTGTATCCACTGATAACGCCCGTGCTGCCGGAGTTGCTGTAAGCGAACGACGCATTGCGCACAGGCGTCATGCTGGTGCCTCCTGTGGCACGCTGTTCCGTTACGCGCCGCTGGATGTCGTAGTCATTCTCCAGCACTCGTCCTTCAGGTTTCGTCTCACGCAGCATGAGGTGTGTGGAATACCACTGGGTTTGTCCGTTAACATTTGTCTGGGCGTGCTCGTACTCGTATTGGAACGCATGGCCCGTGGGCAGCATCACAGTGACCAGATCGCCATAGTCGTCGTAGTCATACCGGATTCTGCGCCCGTCGCGCGTATAAGCCTCGGTGATATGCCCCAAGACGTCGTAGTTGAAACCGATGAAGTTGCCGTTGCTCGAATCCACCCGACTCAGTTTTCCATACTCCGGCTGGCTCTGGGTCGTTCCGTAACTAAAGGTGTATTTGTTCCCGCGATTGTCTTTCCACTCCGTCAGATACGGCCGTGTGACAACCAGAGACGAATTGGTGAATGACATTGTGACAAAGGTGCGGCGGCTGTTGTCCGGTCCCGTCAAGTAGTAAGTCCCGTTGGTGAACGCGAGCTTCGCGTTGAACATGTTGGCCAAGCCAGAGGTCTGGCCGTGGGACACGTTGTTCAACATCGGATTCAACCCCGGCGTGGGCACCCAGACCAGGTTGGTTCCCTGCTTCTCGTAAGCGACCACCGACCCGTCCGTCTCCGCAGCGTAGATCATGTTCGTGTTCGCCGTGACACACAGATATGGCTCATAGTTGATCTTCCAGCCGTAACCGAACTCATTGTCCGCGAGATTCTGGCTGGTGTAGTTGCGGCGGACTTGAATAGGCATCGGCCCGGGCAGATGCAAGTCGGTCGCGTCAATATAGAACTCGCCCGTGATGGGATTCACCGGATCCGCCACCAGCTTCTTCACGTCGCCCCACCAACTCGTCTGCGCCTGGACGGAGTTGTCCAAGGACGACGACTGAAGAACGCCCGTGGACGATACCTGGCGAAAAGCATTTGCCTGAGTCTGGGAGGTCCAATTGGCGGGAGCCGAGCTATTCAGGACAGACACACTGTTATACAGGGCTATCGAAAGAGTCTTGGAAAACACCGAGCTGTTGGTCGCAACGCTGGTCCATACCAAACCCACATTGTTAACGGGGACTGCGCCGCCTATCAGCGACAGCGGTGTCGTCGAGGTGGTTGAGACATAATTAAAGCAATAGCCGTCCGAGGCATACGACAGATACCAAGGGATCGTACTTGGAGTTGACGTCAACGTGATAGCAGTCGAGCCGAGAGACGCACCCGCGTAACCGCCGTTCAGCGTGTTGGTCTGGTTCTCCGTAATCAAGGCCCACCAGCTGTTGACATTGAAGATCAGCGCGCCCAAGCCCCTATAGTTCTTGTTTGTCACAGGCCCCGGCGTGACGAATGCGACGTTGTAATAGGAACCTGGATAGTTCGCTGTGGTGGCTACGACGCTATTGCTGATCTGGCTCCAGATGCTGGGGGCGTGCTCCGACAGCCGTTTGCCGTAGAACATATAGTTGCCAACCGTGTTCAGGTTCGCACTGGTCACCTCGATCATGCCCGTGCCGCCAAGCGACGCCTTCCGCAACTGCGCAAGCTGCAACAACTTGACTGTGGAGATGGCCGCCATTGAGTTGGTGTAGTTCCAGAATTGATTGATGATCCGGTGCTCCTGGGCGGAGCCGTCCGTCATGAACATCTCTTGGAAGTTTCGCTGTGCCACAATTTGATCGGCTGGGATGTCGGCGTGAAGCGTCCCGTATCCCGCGAAGGCCACCTCATAGTTCATCATGTCCACATTCGGCGCCACGAGGTTGATGGTTCCGTCGGCCGGGAGTATTCCATTCGGTTTATTCGCAGCCAACTTGGCCAAACCGTGGGCATAAGAAGACAGCATGGTCGTCTTGTACAAATTCTGAAGCACTGCGCGCGACTCGCTGCAGTTGCGATAGTATTCCATGCCCATGAGGCAAAGCAGCGAACCGGGATACACCTGCACAGATGCCGTCGCCCCTGTTTGCGTCTGATACGCCCAAAACTCATTGGCGTGAACACGGGTCATCTCCGGCGTCACACGACCCACGTTGAAGCAAATGGCCGCCATATCCCCCTTGCTGAACGGCCGATCCTGACTCATCTCAAGCCCTTCATTGAAATTCAAGAATCCCGAGCCGGGGTTCCGGTTGCCGAGATTCCTCTGACGCTTGTATTCGATCCTCACCAACAAATTTGTGTGCCGGCTATCAAGGGTCACGTTCGTTGCCTGCGCGTTACACCAATTCGTTCCGAACCAATTGATGTTGGTACTGCCAGGGCAGAACGGCGCCAGATAGAGAGAGAGACAATGTTGGGATGTGTTTGTCTTCGTATGCCATGCGAGCAATTTCCGGTTATGAACCTCTGCCATGTACATCGGCGTGGTTTGGACATACACATTCGTCTGCTCCTGGGAGAAGATCTTCACGCTCACGGTATCGAAGATCGTGTTGGTCTGGCTCAAGGACTCCAGCACCCTGGCATTGTTGGTTGAGGTCACAAGCGGATGTGGGAAATCGCCCCAGCAGGTATAGTTCTTCCTCCGGTTGACCGCACGGACACCGATGTCAGCGATGGAATGCGTCAAATCGTTCGCCGCAAGATAATTCGTGATGGAACCAACCAGCAGATGCACCGGCGTATCATTTTCCAGACTGTCCACCGCGAGGTTGGTGTTGCACAGGTAATTGCGAATCCACCCACGCCCGATGTTCGCCGTGGACGGCATCACACTGCCAATATCCAGCCCTTCCACCACTTCGGTGTCCTTGATCCACGGGAAAAGGTTGGTCCAGCCGGCGACTCCCGCGCTGTTCGTCAGATAAACCGTTACCCAGGGGTAGTTGACCGATAGCATCGTGTTGGTCGTGTAAAAATCTCCATAAGAATCCACAGCCCCCTTGATCTGCATCCGGAGCATTCTGCTCATCTGCACGTCCAGCATTTTGAGCGTATTGGTCTTGGGGAACGCGTAGGCGGCTGGATAGCCCGCCTGGCGCATCAGATAGACCAACAAGGCGCACTGCTCGATGGGCGATCCCTGCCTCTCCAACAACACCCCAAGAGCACCGCGGTTGACCCCGCAAGGGTTGATGGAGTCCTCCGTCACGCTGCCGTCGGTATTATATCCAAGCGCGTCCGTCAGCTCGATCTCGTTCTGGACATAGGCCGCCAGCGCAAGCGGATCCCTCTTCAGATCGGACACCAGCTTGTCCAATAACGGATGCCGTCGCAGCTCGGGGCTCGCGTTGAGATTGGTGTAGGTGTTTGGAACCGCAAGGTTCGTGCTGCTGGTTGAGAGGGCGACGTTGGTGGTTGTCAATCCACTGATCAGCTCATCCAAAGACTTGTTTGCATACTCTTGTGGCAATGGTTCCCCTTGGAACTGCGGCTGCGCCACATAGATGGACCGCCAAGCCGGAAGCGGTTCAAATTCCAAGGCATACAGGGCATTGTAAGCCGGGGTAGCGCCAGCCTGATCGACTGAGGACGACCACCTGCTAATCACGCTACTGTTTGGCACAGCCCCTATCGCTTGGACCAGGAAATAGTAATTCGCCGCAGCCGCAGATGCAGTATGAGTCAGTATGAATGGAGAACAGCTCTGGAAGTTTACGCCAAATTTATGCTCTGCTGATGACGCATCTGTCAGTGTGAGAGTCGTTTTCAAACCGTAAACCGACATGTCGGTCGTTTGAGAAAAACCGTTTGACGCAAACTGTGCCCATGCCAGTGAGTTGGTTTTTCTCGGCACATAAACATTCGCGTATCCAACTAGTTGACAACTGGAACCATAATTGCTGTACACGAGGATCTGAACATCGGGAAGCGTGTGGCCAAAATCCGCAGGAGGGTATCCCGAGTAGACGGCAAAACCATAGTTCTGTCCGATATGCAGAGGCGTCCCCCCCACACCACTTCCAAAAGCGGCAATAGGCTTCTTGAATAGAAAGCTGTTGGTATCGTTTGTATAGCTGTAATGCCTGTAGGTATTCCATGTCGCTTTATCGACCCACGGCACGACCCCATTGAATGTGTTGCTGCCCAGCGAATTGAGCGCCACACCTTTCTGCTGGCTGAGCGGGATGACAAACGAATGATAGGTTGGATCCGAGCCAGTCCCCCTGACAAATCGCTCGGTCGTGGCCAGAGAGTTGGCCGTCTGCAAAGGCTCAGGCAAGGTGGGCAAACTGTAGTTCGTTCCGCCGGCGTTATTGGTCACGCTGTAAGAGTTCACACCATCGCTGCCATACGCTTTTACCCAGAAATCAAGCACCGATCCCGCGGGTTCAAAGGTATACCACCCTCGTGTCGCTTGGTACGGCGTGTTGAGAGGATTGCTGTATGGCAAGGTTATCCCGGCAAGGACAAGCGAATTTGTAACCCATGCACTTGTGTTGGTGAAGTAGTTGTCAACTATCCAGGAAAAAGCAAACGCACCGTTTGAGCCGAAGATCACCGTTGGCGACAAGGGAATGCTCAACCAATCCGGTGTCGTCACTTCCAAGACGCTGTGGCCATTGGTGACTGCAGACGAATAATTCGTCATTCCGCCAAGAGAGACGTCAGTAATGCAATAATAGGTGGTCGTCGGACATATTGGATTATACAGGTACGCCATACTGCTATGCCACCAGTTTGAAGAGACTGCATTCGTCGTGTTGTACGCATCTGACCACCATACAACGTTGTTGGTGCTGCCAACGGCCAGCTTGAATGTAATCGTCATCCGATTGGTGGAGTGGTTGAGCACCTTCCAGCAAACGCCCATGTTGTCAGCTTGAAGGTCATATGCGTACAGATCAGCGATCTGGACCAGCGGCGCGGCTGGCATCGTAAATGTGCCATTGGTGAATGCACAGTAACCGGAAACGCCATTCGATCCATATCCATTGGCGTCGTTTACATACGATACGGCGTGATAGCTGTAGGTAACACCCGCCATCAGGTTGGAAACCGACAGAATCACGTTGGTCGAGCCGGGCCCCACATCGGTGAAGACGTTCGTGAATGTTCCCAACCCATCCTCGAACAGGATCGTATGTGTAGCGGTGAGGGAGCTGTCGTTCTGCACGTTCCAATGAATGTCCACGCTCTCCGTGCTGAGGTTGCTGTAGCATAAGTCGCTCACTGCAACCCACATCGGCGTGCCAAACGTATGTCCATTGCCGCCATCATCGTTCCGCGACGCAATGTATCGGCCATTGCTGTAGGCCACCGACTGCACCCAATAATGATACATCGCCGAAGGATTCAATCCCGTCAGCGTCACCGATGCCGTGCTCCCGCCGGACCCGCTCGTGGACGACGCCTGCGCTGTGTAATTGGTCCCGTTTTGCGTCCAACTGTAATGAACCGTGTTGTTCAACGAGCTGCCGGTCCAGTTGGTCACGCCCCAACTGATGCTCATTTGCCCGTTGATCAAACTGCCCAGTGTCGGCGCGTTCGTGGAAACCTGTAGAAACGGCGGCAACGCCGTCGGAGAGGTGAACGCCAGACCCACCGGCCCTCGATTAACCTCGTCGTTGCTGATGTCCACATTGGTCGCCACATTGCAGATGAACGTGCCGTTGGTGCCGTTGTATTGCTTCACCATGTTGTTCTTCCAATCGGTCATGTAAAGATTGCCATTCGGCCCGAAACGCATCCGCATTTCCCACCTCGCCGGCGGCGCGTTGGTGTCCGCAGCAACAAACGTTCCCAGATAACTCCCCGTCGTGCCGTCGAACTTCAACACCTTCGCCGCCGCTTGCGTCCAACGATTGCCCGCGCATACATACAGGTGGCCATCCGGCCCGAACTCCAGGCAGAACGGCTGCTCCATGTCACCACTTCCCGACACTACAAATTCATTCTTGAAAGCGCCCGTGCGCCCGTCAAATCGCAAGATGTTATTCCAGTTCGTCGCACCACCGGGATAACACGACCAGTCCGGGCTGCCATTGGCCACGTAGAAATCCCCCTCCGGCCCAACCACAAAATGATTCACCCGCACCAGATGATTCGTGTCATAAACAAAGTTGCTCGTCGTCAATCCCGTCGCCGAATCCACCCGCGCGATGTGAAACTGATAGTCGAAGCCGACATATAGCGCGCCGTCCGCGCCAAAACAGGCGTTTGCAGGCGGGTCGCCCCACCCCGTCGTCAACACCGTGCTCAGGTATTCCCCTGTCTGCCGGTTATGAGCCTGCACCTTGTGATTCCAATACCTCGTCACATAACACGTGTTCGTATCAGCCCCCCAAAAGATCTCCGTGGCTCCCCAGCTCCAACCGGTATATTCTCCCGTGTCGCCGATATAGCCCAAATGCATCCCGTTGACCGCATTGTATCGCCGCACCGCACTTCCAAGGTTGCCAACCCACATCTCATAGCCATTGTTCGCGTCAGCCGGCGTGGTGAACGTATGGCCATTGCCACCGGCATCGTTCCGCGACGCGATGTATCGGCCATCGCTGTAGGCCACCGACTGCACCCAATAACTATAAGTGACTTGCGGATTCAATCCCGTCAGCATCACCGATGCCGTCGTCGCTCCCGACCCGCTCGTCGATGACGCCTGCGCTGTGTAATTGGTCCCGTTCTGCGTCCAACTGTAATGAACGGTGTTGCTCAACGAGCTGCCGGTCCAGTTGGTCACACCCCAACTGATCGTCCTCTGTCCGTTGATCAAACTGCCCAGCGTCGGGGCGTTCGTGGACACTTGCAGATACGGCGGCAATGCCGTCGGAGAGGTGAACGCCAGACCCACCGGCCCACGATTACTATCGTTGCCAGCGTCCACGTTGGTCGCCACATTGCAGATGAACGTGCCGTTGCTGCCGTTGTATTGCTTCACCATGTTGTTCTGCCAGTCGGTCATGTAAAGATTGCCATTCGGCCCGAAACGCATCCGCATTTCCCACTTCGCCGGCGGCGCGTTGGTATCTGCGGCAACAAACGTCCCCAAAAAACTCCCCGTCGTGCCGTCGAACTTCAACACCCTGGCCGCCGCATGGTCCCAAGGACTACCCGTACATACATACAAGTGGCCGTCCGGCCCGAACTCCAAGCACAGCGGCTGCTCCATGTCACCAGTTCCACTGGCAACAAACTCGTTCTTGAAAGCACCCGTGCGCCCGTCATATCGCAAGATGTTACACCAGTTCGTCGCGCTACCGGAATAATACGACCAGTCCGGGTTGCCATTGGCCACGTAGAAATCCCCCTCCGGCCCCACCACAAATTGATTCACCCGTACCAGATGATCCGTGTCATAAACGAAGTTCGTGGTCACCAATCCCGTCGTCATATCCACCCGCTGGATGTAATAGCAATAATCGCTGCCCACATACATTGCCCCATCGAGGCCAAAACATGCGCTCGAAGCCGGATCGGCTGCCGTGGTCGTCACCGTGCTCAGGTATTCCCCTGTCTGCCGGCTGTAAGACAGCACCTTGTGCGCCCAATATCTCGCCACATAACACGTGTTCGTATCGGCCCCCCAAAAGATCTCCCCGGGTCCGTAGCTACCATTGGAGTCCCCCGTATCGCCGATGTAGCCCAAATGCACCCCGTTGACTGCATTGTATCGCCGAACAGCGCTTGCATAGTTGCCAACCCACAACTCATAGCCGTTGTTCGCGTCAGCCGGCGTGGTGAACGTATGGCCATTGCCACCGGCATCGTTCCGCGACGCGATGTATCGGCCATCGCTGTAGGCCACCGACTGCACCCAATAACTATAAGTGACTTGCGGATTCA
>Ga0265297_10005171_pt1 | contig 20311 bp, 19 predicted proteins | sample Munlanlwell13791_FD_192502 | JGI IMG/M metagenome (GOLD analysis project Ga0265297, IMG submission 192502) | Leachate microbial communities from a municipal landfill in Southern Ontario, Canada - Leachate well 137-91 | ecosystem: Engineered > Solid waste > Landfill > Unclassified | place...
GATAAGGGTTACCCCCGAGAAATACAGTTTAAACTTTCCACGAAGAAATTGGGGTCCAGGATCATCTATCATGAGACTGTTACCTCGACAATGGATGAGGGCTTTAAGCTGGGAATGGAACAAGCCCCGGAAGGGACCGTTATTATCGCGGAAGGCCAGACAAAAGGGCGCGGCAGGCTGGGCCGCCATTGGATTTCGGCCAAGGGGAAGGGGATTTATTTGTCGATCATTCTTCGGCCGGCAATGACCCCGGCCGAAATCCCTCAATTGACACTTTTGGCCGCGGTGGCTGTTGCCGAAGCGATCAAAAACATTTCTGGAGTTTGCCCGGCTATTAAATGGCCCAATGATTTGCAGGTCGGCGACAAGAAACTGGTGGGTATTTTAACGGAATTAAACGCGGAGACGGATCGGGTTCGTTTTGTGGTGGTGGGCATCGGGGTGAATGTGAACGCAACGGCGGCGCAGCTTTCTCCCCAGGCGACTTCGCTTAAGGCGGAAACACATCGAGAATTTTCTCGCGTTGAATTGGTAAAAGAAATCCTTAGGAAGATGGAGGATTGGTATGAAGTCTTTCAGGCAAAAGGTTTTAAGCCGATTGCGTTACGCTGGAAAGAACTCGCGGTGACTTTGGGCCAACATGTCCGGATCGTTGATCCCGGCAGGGTCATCGAAGGGAAGGCGATGGATATTGACGAAGACGGCGGCTTGCTTATCCGCAGCGATTCCGGCGTTATTGTAAAAAAGATGACCGGCGATGTTATACCGGTCCGTTAAGAATAAAGACACAAATGAATAAATTATTCCTGGAAGAAAATCTGGCGGATATTCGAGGCAAAGGATTGGAGAGGGCCTTGCGTCTGGCCGAAGGGCCGCAGGGACGGAAAATCAGAATCAACGGCCGGGACGTATTGAATTTTTGCTCGAATAATTATTTGGGTTTGGCGGGCGACGCGCGGTTGGCGCGGGCGGCCGCGGAAGGCATGTCCCGGGAGGGATTCGGAGCGGGGGCCTCGCGCCTTGTTTGCGGGAATATGTCCGCGCATCTTCAACTGGAAGCGAAGATCGCCCGATTCAAAGGGGCCGAGGAAAGCCTGCTTTTTAGCACCGGCTATATGGCCAATGTCGGTATTCTTTCAAGTTTGTTCGGCCGCGGGGATATTATTTTTTCGGATCGGTTTAACCATGCGTCTATTATTGACGGTATTCTTTTGAGTCAGGCGAAAATGAAAAGGTACCCGCACAAAGACATGGGTTCTTTAAGAAAGATGCTGAGCGAGGCGCGCGGTTTCCGGAAGCGATGCATTGTTACGGATAGTGTCTTTAGCATGGACGGAGACATTGCCCCTTTGGATAAGATAGTCTCTTTGGCTGAGGAATATGATTGCTGGGTGATGGTCGACGAGGCACATGCCTTCGGGGTGCTGGGAGAACAAGGGAAGGGCGCGGTTGAGTTGTTTGGCCTGGAAGATAAAATTGATATACAGATGGGGACATTGTCCAAGGCCGCGGGTTGTTTTGGGGCCTATTGCTGCGGTTCACGGAATTTGATAAAATTCTTGATGAATCGTGCGCGCAGTTTTATTTATACGACAGGCCTTCCTCCCGGGGTGGCTGCCGCGGCGTGCCGGGCCATCGAAATTATTGAGGATGAGCCGCAGAGAAGAGAGCGGCTGTGGGAAAACACGCGTTATATGTTAAATGGCCTAAGACGGATGGGGTGGGAAACTCTGGATTCGCAGACGCCGATCATTCCTGTCGTGGTCAAAGACGCGGGATTGGCCGTGACGCTTTCCCAAAGATTATTAGGGGAAGGTGTTTTTATTTCGGCTATCCGGCCGCCGACGGTCCCGCAGAACACTTCCCGGCTTAGGGTTTCCGTCATGGCCACCCATGAAAGAGAAGACCTGAATTTTGTTTTGGACTGTTTAGCGAGGATAGGGGAAGAGTTATGCCTTTTTTCTTAGCAGAGAGCGGGGTCAATTGGCACTATGAAGTCGAAGGGAACGGCGAAGTCCTTCTTTTCATTCATGGGTGGGGAGTGAACATGCGGATCTGGCGCCAGCAGACGAAATATTTTTCCCAGACGCACAAAGTTTTAAACTTTGATTTGCCGGGGCACGGGAAAAGCAGTTGGAAGAGAATAACCTTGGAGGAGATGGCAAAAGACATCAGCGTCATTAGCGAGAAGATCGGGATAGATTCCTTCACTATTATTGGGAGCTCCTTTGGCGGGCTGCTGGGATTAAAGATCGCCGAGCTGTCTGCGGCGAAGGTCCGGAGGCTGGTCTTGGTCGGTTCTCAACCCAAATTCGCCCAGTCACCAGATTATCCTTATGGGTTAGAAATCAAGTGGATACGCAAATTGGCCGGGCAACTCAAGCGTTCCTATCCATCGATGATCAACATTTTTTTCCGTTCGCTTTTTACTATCGAGGAAAGGGAAAGCCGAAGATTCAAATGGATTCAAACATTCCGCAAGACGGATATTGTCCCGCAGCAGGAAGCCCTCTTGGATCTGTTGGATATATTAGAGAAGGAAGATTTGCGGGAATCATTGAGGAAGAGTTCTTTTCCCCTGCAGTTTATTTATGGGAATGGCGATTATGTGTGCCCCGTTGATCTTCATCAATATCTTAAGGAACAGTTCCCGCGCGCCAGGTTCGATGTCTTTGATAAATGCGGGCATTTCCCTTTTTTGAGCAAGCCGCATGAATTTAACCAAGTCTTGGGAGCCTTTTTATCCTCAGAGATCAAAGATGGAAAGCTTTAAGAGAGAAAATATCCTCAGCCCCCGCGCCGGGGATCGGAACAGAGTCCAGGAAGCCTTTTCGAATTCTGCCAAGGGATACGAGACCCTGGCCGGTCTGCAAAAAGAGATCGGGGAAAAAATGCTTAGCCGGATTGGAAGGATCAGCCGTTGTTCCTCCGCTTTGGACGTCGGCATGGGCACCGGATGGCTCACGGCCCGTTTAAACCGTTTATTCCCGGAGGCGAACATTGTCGGCCTGGATTTTGCCTCCGGGATGGTCGAGTATGCCGCGAAAAAATACGGGAATTTTCCGGTTGTCCAGGCCAATGCCCTCCGGTTACCTTTTAAGCCGAATACCTTTGATCTTATTATTTCGAATTTGGCGTATCAGTGGGTCGATGATTTAAGCGGCGCGTTCCTCTCTTGTCGCGAGCTGCTTAAGCCGGGCGGAAAATTATGTTTGACTGTTTTCGGGGAAAAAACGCTCCAGGAATTATTCTGGTGTCTCGATGAATCATGGGGAAAAGACAGGGAGGCTGGCCGGCTGTCTATTCAGCGTCTGGCTGATCAGGAGCGGATTATCCGTTGCCTGCGGCAGGCCGGGTTCCGCTCTGTGGAGTCGGACAGTCAGCTCATTCGATCGCATTTTGCCGACATGCTGGAACTGGTGCGATGGTTAAAAGGCATCGGCGCCAATGCCGCGAAAAGAAATGCTTATATGGGGAAAGATCTGCTTTTTAAGGCGAAGGATATTTATTCCCGGAATTTTAGCAGCCGATCAGGCGTCTACGCTACCTTTGAAGTGATATGGATAGAGTCCGAAAAAGAATAAGTGATCCGACGGGAGAATACCCGAAGGGTATTTTTATAACCGGGACGGATACCGGCGTCGGTAAAACGGTGTCCGCGATTGTCCTGGGGGTTCTCCTTCGAGAGAGAGGGATAGATGTCGGAGCGTTGAAGCCCGTTCAGTGTTCCGGGGACGATGCCCGGCTTCTAAAAAAATCCCTCAATTTGCCTGAGCCCATCGGGCATATCAATCCTTTTTTTGCCAGGCGACCGTTATCTCCGCACATTGCTTTCCCGCGGGAAAAGATCCGGATCGATATTCATAAGATAATTCAGGCGTATGAATCCATGCGAAAAAACCACGATCTCGTCTTAGTCGAAGGGGCCGGAGGGCTGCTGGTTCCCATTACGGAGAATTATTCGATGATCGATCTGGTCAGCGATCTGGGGTGTGATTTGATTATCGTTTCCCGCTTGGGCCTGGGGACGATCAATCATACTTTATTAACGATTGAACACGCCAGAAGACGGGGCATTTTTATCCGGGGAATTGTCTTTAATCAGGCCGGGCCTCGCCGGCGGGGGATCCCGGAGAGAACGAATCCGGGCATCATCGCAAAACTGGGGAAGGTCCCGATCCTGGGGGTCATTCCGCGTTTAAATAAAATCCATCCGGCGGAAATCCTGAAGCGATGCCGATCGTCCATAAATCTTAAGCCCGTTTTGACAAAAACGGCTGGCCGGCAAAATAAGAAATGGACGGAATGGGACAAAAAATATCTGTGGCATCCGTTTACTCAGATGCGGGATTGGCTCAAGGAGGACCCGCTCATTATCGACGAGGCAAAGGGCTGTTATCTGAAGGATACAAACGGCAATTTTTATCTGGACGGCGTCTCGAGCCTTTGGGTCAACATTCACGGGCATCGGCATCCCGCTATCGATAGTGCCCTGTGTGCCCAGGCCAATAGGCTGGGCCACTCAACCCTCTTGGGGCTTTCTCATCCTCCGGCTATTGCCCTGGCCAAGGAACTTATCGCGATCGCGCCGCAAGGGCTAAAAAAAGTTTTTTATTCGGATAGCGGTTCGACGGCCGTGGAGATCGCCCTCAAAATCAGCTATCAGTATTGGCAGAACAGCGGACGGACCCAAAAGACCGAAATTGTTCATCTGGCTAACGCCTATCACGGCGACACCTTAGGGAGCGTGAGCGTCGGCGGGATGGACCTTTTTCATAAGGTGTATCGCGGATTGACCTTCCCGACGCGGAAGGTCAATTTTCCGGATTGCTATCGCGCACCGGAAGGGAAAAGATATCCCGCTTATGCCTTTGAGTGCCTGGAGGGACTCGAAAAATTATTTAAGAAATCGCATGGCTCCATTGCCTCCTTGATTGTTGAACCCATTGTGCAGGCCGCCGCCGGAATGATTGTTTGGCCCGGAGGAGTTCTTAAGAGGATGGAACGGCTTTGCCGGGCGTATGACATTTTGTTTATCACCGATGAAGTGGCCACGGGCTTCGGGAGGACGGGAAAAATGTTCGCCTGCGACCATGAGAATATCCGCCCGGATCTCTTGTGTCTGGCAAAAGGGATTACCGGCGGATACCTGCCGTTAGCCGCTACCCTGACGACTCAAAAGGTCTTTGACGGATTTCTGCGCGATTATAAAGAGCAAAAAACTTTTTTTCACGGCCACACATATACCGGGAACCCCTTGGCGTGCGCGGCGGCCTTGGCCAATTTGAAAATTTTCCGTGAAGAAAGGACGTTGGAAAAATTAGGGGCCAAGATAAAATTTCTCCGCAACCGTCTGCACAGGTTCGCTACCCTGTCTCACGTGGGGGATATCCGCCAGAAAGGGTTCATGGTCGGTATTGAGCTCGTGGAGGATAAAGGGAAAAAACTTGCCTATCCCTGGGAAGATAAAATGGGTGTCCGGGTATGCCAGGAGACGAGGAAAAGAGGCGTCATCCTGCGGCCTTTAGGGAATGTGATTGTTTTGCTGCCTCCGCTGTCCATGTCCGTCGAGCAGCTGGGCACATTGCTTCAGGTGACGTATGACGCGATCAAAGAGATCACGGAGAGGCGTGGCCCTCAGGCCTAATTTTTAAAGAGTTCGGATCGTCAGATGATGAGCACACGAAAACGAAAAGAGAATAAGAAAGTCTTTGTCGCCATGAGCGGCGGGGTGGATTCGTCGGTCGCCGCGGCCCTACTCAAGGAATCGGGTTATGACGTGACCGGGGTAACGATGCGTTTAGTCCCGTCCTTTCCTGATTCCCCGGCGGCGATAACAGATCCGGTTGAAGAGGCCAGGCAGGTTTCTCGGATTTTAAATATTCCCCACAAGATTTTTGACTTTACGCGAGACCTCCGCAAGGACATTATCGATCATTTTACCCGAGAGTATGCCGATGGCCGCACCCCCAATCCCTGCGTGCGCTGTAATCAGTATATTAAGTTTGGGAGACTTTACGAAAAGGCCAGAAGTCTGGGGGCGGATTATTTGGCTACGGGCCATTATGCCCGCTTGCAGTTCAGTGCGAAACAAAAAAGATATTTACTCCGGAAGGCAGAAGACAAAACCAAAGATCAATCGTATTTTCTCTATAAATTGAGAAGGGACATCCTGCCGTTTATTTTATTTCCTCTCGGAGGTTTAACAAAAGTTCAAGTTCGTGGCCTGGCCCGTCGATGGAAGCTCGGGACCGCCGGGAAAGCCGAGAGCCAGGACATTTGTTTTGTCTCTGATTCAGGATATAAGAAATTTATCGAAGAAAACCTGGGACCGGAAGCGGTGCTGCCGGGCCCATTTAAAAACGAAAAAGGAAAAGAGATCGGCCGGCACAAAGGCATTGTCCATTACACGATCGGACAGCGCGACGGATTGGGGTTGGCGATGGGTTATCCTGTTTATGTTTACCGGATCGACAAGAGCACAAATTCTGTTCATGTCGGGCCGGCGGAATATTTGGAGGCCAAGGGATTATGGGCCAGTGATTATAATTTTGTGAGCCGGGAACCACCGAAAGGGACTGTCCCGGTGCAGGCCAGGATCCGTTATCATTCCCGAGAGGCTAAGGCTTATCTGACCTGCTGGGGGCCGGATCGGCTTAAGGTCGAATTTGCCAAGCCGCAGAAGTCCGTTACCCCGGGGCAATCGGTTGTTTTTTATCAGAGGGATTTGTTGCTCGGGGGAGCGGTTATCGATGAGGCGTTTTCTTAAACGATGGCGTTAGTGCGAATGGGGACAAATAATTCATTAAGTAAAGGACGAGAGAAGCATTTAATTATAAAATACAGGAAAGGAAAAGGGCATGGCCATAACACTGAATCAGGATAATCTCAAAGGTTTTGTTGATGTCAAAGACATGGACGCGATCGCTTCTTTCGTTGAGAAAGCCCACCAGGACTTGATGAACAAGACAGGAAAGGGAAGCGAATATACCGGCTGGGTGGATTTGCCGAAGAAGATGGATGATTCTTTTATCGCTGAGCTGGAGGGGTTGTCCGCCGAGGTGCAGGCGGATTCGGAGTGCCTGATCAGCATCGGGATTGGAGGGTCTTATTTAGGAATACGGGCGACAATTGAATTCTTAAGAGGAAAAAATAGGTTGCCGGTTTATTATGCGGGGCATAATATCAGCTCAGACGGTCTCTATGAGCTCATCGAGAAGGTGAAGGAGAAGAGGATTACTGTGGTGGTTATTTCTAAGTCGGGGACGACGACTGAGCCGGCCCTTGCTTTTCGGGTCATCAAGAAAATTCTGGAAGATAAATACGGGCCCCAAGAGTTGAAAAAGAGAATTATCTGCGTGACGGACGAGAAGAAAGGAGCCTTACGCAATATCGCCGATCGGCAGGGATACTGGACATTTGTTATCCCCGATGATGTGGGAGGACGATTCTCGGTGTTGACACCCGTGGGTTTGGTCCCGCTTGCTTTGGCCGGGATAGATATTCGGGAACTGATCAAGGGAGCCCTTGAGGGGCAGCAGGAATATTCCCAGAGCGGCTTAGCTGCCAACCCGGCTTATCAATATGCGGCCGCCCGGTTTTTGCTTTATAAAAAAGGCAAGGCGATCGAGGTCCTGTCCTCTGGCTCAGACAACTTGTTTTACGTCGCCGAATGGTGGAAACAGCTTTTTGGGGAGAGTGAGGGGAAGGACGGCAAGGGGATTTTTCCGGCGTCTTTGATGCTGACTACCGATCTGCATTCGATGGGACAGTTGATGCAAGAGGGGCAGAGGAATATCTTTGAGACCTTTCTCGTCGTCAATCATTCTGAACATTCCATTATTATTCCTAAGGAAAAAGATGATCTGGATAATTTTAACTGTGTCGCGGATCAGGAAATGGATTTTGTTAACAAGCAGGCTTATAAGGCGACATCGATGGCGCATCGGGAGGGCGGGGTGCCGAATATGACCATAGCCCTTGACCGATCGGACGCGTTTCATTTAGGCCAGTTATATTATTTCTTTGAGAAGGCGGTAGGGATATCGGGGTATCTTTTGGGAGTGAATCCGTTTGACCAGCCGGGAGTCGAGGCTTATAAGAAAAAAATGTTCGCTTTACTGGGCAGAAAATAAGAAAGGCCACCACCTAGGTGACCTTCTTATAAGGCGATAGACCTTAACAGCTTTCGCTATCGTCCACCTCCTCTTACGATGTAAGTATGCAATATGTGAGGTGAGAATTCAAGATTTTTCTAAAAGAAATTCTGGAAATTTTGACAAATCGGCATTTGCCGGTTGGAAATGTCCACTATTTAAGAATCAAAGTTGACAAAGGCAATATTCAGTGTTACCAATGGTATAGATTATTCGGTTAATAGCGCGAGCCCGGGCCAAGAGGGCCGCGCGATTGAAAACAAGATGAGGGCGGGATGGCAAAAAAAGTTAAGAAAAAGTTCCTGACGGGTTTGATCTTGATCCTTGTTTCTTTTCTGGGAATATTTATTATTCTCTATCTTCTGGGGAGCGAGAATAACCGGAGTTTTGATCAGATTGAACAACTCAAAGATCAGGTCAGCTCTCTGGAAACGAATAAGCTGAATGTTGAAAATGAGCTGACCGTGGTCAAAAGCAAGTCAAATACGATAGAGTTAGATGTCCTCTTGACTCAAGCTGAGAAGAAATATGGGCCTGACGAGAAGAATCGCCGAGAAGGCCTGTTGTGGCTTGACCCGCAGACATCGGTCTATGTTGTCACCTTAGGGGCTATCAACGGTATTCAGCCGGGAAGCCTTTTAATGGTATATGACGGGGAAAAGAAGGTCGGACAAGTCAAGGTCGATACCCCCTTAGATGTCATATCTTATGTGAGTCCCGTCGACCAATCACTTCAGCGGCTGGATAACAACTATTTTCGGGTTGTTATTGAGTAAAGATATTCCTAACAATCATGTTGAGTAAAATCAAACTAGGTCAGGTACTCGTCGAACACAAGGTCATTACTCCCGAGCAGTTAGCCAAGGCCCTTGAGGAACAAAAGAAAACGGGGGAGTTGTTGGGGGTGACCCTGCAACGGTTAGGGTTCATCGATGAAGAGTCCCTCTATATGCCTTTGTTGTCCCAGCAGCTCGGGGTCGAACTTGTCCATCTGAAAGAAAGAAAGATTTCTCCGAAGGCCATCGGCAAAATTCCCGCCAAATTCGCCAGTCATTATAAGGTCATGCCGGTAGATTACCAAAATGAGATCTTAACCGTGGCCATGACTAAGCCGCTGGACATTCACGTCATTGATGAGATCAGCCTGGTGATCGACGGAAAATTGACGCCGGTGCTCGCCAGCGAAAAGGACATCTTGGAGGCCATTCGGAAATATTACGGTGTCGGGGCCGATACCATCGAGAGGATGATGAGCCATGCCCTTCCCTCCCCGGGGCCGGAGAGCGAAATCAAAGATATTGAGGAAATCGATTCGGATGCCACGATCAGCAAGTTCCTGAACCAAATTTTGTTAGAGGCCTATAAAGACCGGGCGACTGACGTCCACATTGAACCTTTCGAAGATGAACTCAAGATCCGATATCGCGTAGACGGTGTTTTATACGACGCCAAAGTTCCCTCGAACATTAAACATTTTAAAGATTCCATCAATTCCCGCATCAAGATATTATCTAACCTTAATATCGCCGAGAAACGGATGCCTCAAGATGGCCGCTTTAAGGTGCGGGCGGGGGAAGTCGATTTGGACCTGAGGGTCTCTTTCCTGCCGACCTCTTATGGGGAAAGCGCCGTTTTGAGGATTTTAAACTCAACGAGATTGTTCGATTTCCAGGAGCTCGGGCTGTCGCTGGAAGAACAGTCGAAATTAGACGATTTGATCAAAAGGCCGCATGGGATCATTTTTATGACCGGACCGACGGGAAGCGGGAAGACGACCACGCTGTATTCTTGTTTGGCGCGGATCAATACCGTTGATAAGAAAATCGTTACCATTGAAGACCCTATCGAATATCAGCTTAAAGGGATCACCCAGATCCAGATCAATCCCCGCATCGGGTTGACCTTTTCTAACGGTCTTCGTTCAATGCTCCGGCACGATCCGGATATCATGATGGTCGGGGAGGTCCGGGATATTGAGACCGCGGAGATAGCCATTCGGGTGGCCTTGACCGGGCACATGGTCTTTTCAACTTTACACACCAACGATGCCGCGAGTTCCGTGACGCGTCTTTTGGATATGGGGGTTGAGCCTTATCTCATTTCGAGTTCGTTGGAGTGTGTTATCGCGCAGAGATTGGTTCGGGTGCTTTGTCCGAAATGCAAAAAGGCAACAAAGATCCGGCCCGAGATTATTAAAGATTTCGACTGTGATCTGCCGGGGACAGCCGATCTGGATATTTTCGAAGAAGGAGGTTGTCCGGCGTGTCAATACACGGGATTTATTGGGCGTAAAGCGATTTTTGAATTCCTTGTGTTTGATGATGCGATCCGGGAAATGGTGCTGGGGCGGGCGACGGCGGGACAGATCAAAGAAAAGGCCAAGAGACTTGGTATGAAGACCCTGCGCCAGGACGGGTGGGAGAAGGTTAAAAAAGGAATGACCACGGCCCGCGAGGTTATCCGGGTGACGGAAGAAGTCAAGAGCTAAGACCCCTATGCCGCAATTTATTTATAAAGCCAAGGAGAACCCCCAAAAAACAGTCGAAGGCATTGTTGAGGCCGAGAATTCCGATCAAGCGAGCAGGAAGGTCATCGCCTTGGGTTTTGTCCCGACGGAGGTTGCCCTTTTTAAGAAAAGTGAGCGGCAGCCGAAAGAGGGCGCCCGTCCATCCTCTTTTGTTTTCCTAAAGCATATTCCGGATTCAGCGATCGTCTTGTTTACTCGGCAGATGTCTGATCTGGTCGAGGCCTCGGTCCCGTTGCTGAGAGCGCTTCACTTGGTTCACAATCAAATCAAGAACCAGTATTTTAAAAAAATCGTTCATGACCTTTATTCGCAGGTGAAGGATGGAGAGTCCTTATCCGGGGCGTTGGCCCGGCATCCGGCTGTTTTTCCGAAACTTTATGTGAATATGGTTAAATCCGGCGAGGTGAGCGGGAAATTAAGTATCATCCTCAATCGTTTGGCTGATTTATCGGAGAAAGAGCAGGAAACAAAAAATAAAATAAAATCGAGCTTGGCCTATCCCTTGCTTGTCCTGATCGTGGGAGTGATCAGCATAGGCATTTTATTAGCTGTTGTCATTCCGCGCATAACTCTTTTGTATGATGATTTTAATCAGATGCTTCCTTTGCCGACGATTATCCTGATCCGTCTGAGTGAGTTTTTTGTTCGATATGGGTGGCTGGTGACGGTCGTTCTTGTTGTCATCCTGGTTTACGTGCGGAAATTATTGAGTTCCCCGCCGGGCCGGATGCGGCTTGATTCCGCAAAATTAAAGATGCCCTTGCTGGGCCGTTTTATTAAAGACGTGGAAGTGGGGCGTTTTTCCCGGGTCCTGGGGACTCTTTTAGAAAGCGGAGTGGTGATCGTGACGGCGCTGAATTTGGTTTGGGCTGTCTTGGAAAACGAGGTGCTAAAAGCGGAGATCAAGAAAGTAGCCGAAGAAGTAAACAACGGTGCCAGCCTAACCGTGGCTTTAAAGACGTGTTCGTATTTCTCCGAGATGGCTATCCATATGGTCGCTGTCGGCGAGGAGACGGGTAATTTGGAAAAAGGGCTTTATAAGCTGGCAGACACGTGTGAACGGGAGGCGAGTGATACGGCCAGGATGTTTACGACATTGTTGGGGCCGGTTGTCCTCATCTTTATTGTCGCCTTTGTGGGATTTATTGTTGTCTCTTTGCTTTTGCCGATTTTAAGAATGAACCTGATTGTCATGTGAAATTAAAAACGGGAGGGGATATGTCTTGCAAAGACTCAAAAGCATTTACCTTAATTGAGATCATGCTTGTGGTTATCATTTTAGGGATCTTGGCGGCTATGGTGATCCCGAATTTATCGGGCCGAAGCGAGCAGGCTCGCCGCTCTGCCGCGCGGGCCGATATTGAGGCCAACTTAGCGACGGCCTTGGATCTTTATGAATTGGATAATGGGCGTTATCCGACGACCGAGCAGGGGCTTGCCGCTTTGGTGCATAAGCCGACAACCCCTCCTGAGCCGATGCATTGGAGCGGCCCTTATTTGAAGAAAAAAAGGATTCCCCAGGACCCGTGGGGGAGAGATTATGTCTATTTTTGCCCGGGGAGGAATAATGCGGAAGATTACGATTTGTTTTCCTTCGGCCCCGACGGCAGTGAAAGCGATGATGATATCGTTAATTGGGAAAAGGCAACGGCTCCGGGCAGCTCAAATCAATGACCGCGAAAGAATTTTAACAATAGACTTCCACGCAAAGTGAGATCTCCAAGACCCCCTTTCATAAGCCCGGATACCGGGATAGAAATCAGCAAGAGGGCTTTTACGCTTGTTGAGCTTTTGCTTGTCCTTGTCCTGGTGGCCATGATCTCCGCGATTTCTTTCCCAAGTTTTGTACACAATTATGAACAGTTTCAATTAAAAGAAACGGCGAACAGTTTGTCGTCGCTGATGCGTTATGCGCAAGGACGAGCGGTCGCCTTAGGGAGGGAACATCGTTTAGAATTCAGCCCGGATTACGCCACCTATCGGATGGCCGTGCGCGCGGCGGATCCGGATGACCCCGCCGAAAAGAATTTTACAAAAGTACCGGGGAAGTTTGGTCGGACCTATGGCATCCCTCCGGGAATCCGGGCGGAGGCTTCGAGCCAGAATATCCATTTCAACGAAAGCGGGCAGATGGATGACGCGGTCATATATTTGTGCCGCAAAGAACGATGCGTAATTTTATCAACGCAGGAGCAGAGCGGATATGTTCGCATGTATGATGGGAAGATGGAATAACTTAGCAAAGTTTTTCGGCCAAAGAAAGATTCCCGAGGGAGAAAGGCGGGGATCTTTTCTGATCGAGGTCTTGCTGACCATTGTTATTTTGTCGGTCGGCTTGACGCTGATCGTTCAGTCGATGATATCCGGCGCCAGGGCGATGGCCCGTAATTCACAGTACACGGCCGCTCTTTTATTGGCGGAAAATAAGATTTTTGAATTTCTGAATGATGCTCCCGGCGAAACCGCTCGGCAAGAAGGCCAGTTCCCCGAACCGTTTAGCCAGTACGCTTATCTTCTGGATATCCCGGAAGCCGGGCAGAGGGAAAAAGGGCTCAAGATCCGTGAGGTGGATTTGAAGGTCGGATGGGGCGTGCGCGGCGGGCAGAAGAGTATTTCCTTGGCGACCTATTTCATAAGTCCGTCAAGCCGCAAGGGAGAGGAGTGATGATCTTTTTGCTCCAGAAAAGGATACGGCTTATGAATTTCAAGAACGGGATGGCGGGCGCGCGGGCGGGGAGACTGAGCCGGGGAGGCTTTTCCCTGATAGAAATTCTTTTAGGGTTGGCCTTGTTTTCCATCGTTGCGTTAATTCTTTATAATGTTTTTTTCGGAGGGATTAAGGTCAACCGGAAATCCGAGTCGGCAAGTCAAATGTATCGAGAGGCAAGGTGGGCTTTCGACCGGATAACCTCGGATTTGGAAAACATGGTGCCGTATGATTTTTCTAATTCTTATCCTGGTTCCTTGGCTTTTTCAGGAGGGTCGAATGGATTTGAGCTTCTTCTCGCGACCGGCACAGGGTTAGAAAGAGTTCGCTATAGCCTGCAGTCCCCGGATCTCGGGCATCGGCATCAGATCGTTATTGGGAAACATTTTTCTGAGAATGCCCCGGTTGTCATCCGGCGAGAGGAAGAAGGCGCGCCGCAAAGGACCCTTATTCGCGACCAAATCCCTTTTGTCGATTCGTTATCGCCCGGACAGGAGGAGAACGTGCGCAGCCAGATCCTTTGTTCCGGGCTTATCGACGGGGGTCTGCAGTTTAAATACGCAAGGCAAAGCGACGAAGGCAAGCGAATGCTTGTCTGGGAAGAAGAGTGGGGCAAGGAATATTTTCCTGTTGGGGTAAAAGTGAGGTTGACGTTTAGGGAGGAAGACGGCGGCGGGGTTCTGACTTTGGAGAAAGATGTTCTTTTGCCCAAAAGTTTTCCGGTCAGGTTAATCGGCCGATGAGCATTGGGGCCATCGGGGATAGGGTCTTGGTATGGATGAGATTATTTCTGTGAAGCCGGGGTTATTGAAACGATTAGGGCTCAGAATTCGCGGCAATTCTGGTATAATACTTTTGACGGTATTATGGATGCTTGTTATCCTGACGATCTTATCGGTCGGGCTAGGGCAGCGGGCGGGCATGGAAATATCCTTAACTCAATATGCCCTGGGGCAGTTACAGTCGAGATATTTGGGGTGGGCGGGATTGATGTATTCAATGAAGCAGATCGATCTCGACGCCCAAGACGCCCAAACCAGCCAATTTGATACTTTATATCATTGCGCAGTACGGCTGGAAGAGGGGCAGAGCCCCGAGGATGTTTTTCAACGGAGAGAATTGGGGGGAGGATATTTCGAGATTGTCCACACGCTTTCGCAAAGATCTTGGGCGCCACCGAAGAAAAACAGGAAGATTTTCGGCTTCCGGGATGAGGAGAGAAGGATCAATGTCAATGCCCTCACTGCGCAGAATTATCTGATCCTGAAGAATTTAATTGTGTTGTTGGGCTTTGATGAACAGGCGGCGGAAGAGGTGGGCTCGGCTGTCGTCGACTGGCGCGATTCCGACCAGGAGATAAGCGTTCCCGCGGGGGCAGAAGACGGTTATTATGTGGGCCTAAGCAAGCCGTATCATTGCAAGGACCGTCCCTTGGACAGCTTGGAAGAATTGTTTCTAGTCAAGGGGATGACGGAAGAGATCTTTAAGTCCATAAAGAATTATGTGACTATTTATCCTAAAGAAGGAAATTTGCTGGTGAACTTTGATACGGCCCCCGAGTTAGTCATCCAGGCTGTTGCGCGCAGTGTTGTCGGCGGGTCAACCAATGCGGATCTATCCGATGCCGATAGCTTGGCGGCGAAAATGATATTTTATCGGCAAGGCGAGGATGGCCAGGAATACACGGCGGATGACCGGCAGATGACTGTTGAGGAGTTGAATCTCAACAGTAAAGAAGAAGCCCTTTTGCGCACAATGGAGAGATACCGGACGAAAGTTTCGAATCACATCCGCGTCAGGATAGAAGCCCGGGATGAACGGCGCGCCGGCCGGACGGACATCGAGGCGATTATCTACCGGCCTGATCTATCGCTTCTTTACTGGGGCAGGTCCCGGGGAGATTAAAGAAATGAGATGTATTTGATGATGCAGAAAAGGTATATAGCGACCGTCGAGATAACCGATTCGCACGTGAAGGTGGTGCAGGCCAAGATCCGCCGGGGCGCAAGGCTTCTTACGTTTTGTGATGCGCAGAGGATCCAGCTTTTCACCGATGAGGAAGTTTCCAAATTGCTGTCAACGACGACGGCTTCGGTTAATATTTCGGCTGCGAATATTATCGGCGTCATCCCGCGGCGCTTCGCCATTCTGAAACACATGACCCTGCCTTCTCATTCCGACCAAGAAATAAGAAAAATGATCGATTTGCAGATCTCCAGCCATGTCCCTTATTCCCGAGAAGATATTGTTTTTGACTATGCTATTCTGGAAAAAGTGTCGTCGGGTTACACGAATGTTCTGATCATTATTGTCCACAAGGACGTGATTAACCGCTATCTCAAGATTTTTAATTCCGCCGGTATCAATCCCTCCAAACTGACGCTCAGCTCTATCGGGTTGCTGAATTGGTTCACCTATCAGGAGAATAAGTGGAAAGGAAAAGAAAAGGGGCCGGTTGCCTTGGCTTACATTGACGAGGCCAATTCTGAGATCTGTTTTTTTGATAACGGGAAACTTATTTTTTCGCGAAATATCGCTTTTGGGGCCAGGGATCTTAGCGTGGAGAATTTGCCAAATTTTATCAAGCCGCTTCATCTGACGATGGAAACCTATCGGCAGGAAGCGATGGGGCCGGAGATCAGCAGAATTTTTATTGTCTCCGCCTTGCCGGAGGCCGCCCTTCTTCAGGAACGGCTAAAAGAGAATTTTTCGCTGCAGGTTGAAGTCCTGAATCCCATGGATAATTTGCCCTGTCCCAAACGATTGAATTTGCCGGGGGTCTCGGATCGACCCGGACTCTCTCTGGCTATCGGCCTGGGCCTTGTTCTCTCTTCGGAGGAGGTCAGGATAAACTTGATGCCGCCGGAACTGAAGGTGGCGAAAAGCACAAAATTACGAAACCGGCAAAAAATAAAAATAGCCCTTGCGACGGCAGCCACGGTGATCCTGGGAGGGCTCGCCTATGGCGTTGATATTTATCGGGATTCGGCTTATCTCGCTAAATTGGAGAAAGAATCGGCCCGGTTGCGGCCGCAGGTCGAAGGGATTGAAGAGCAGACGCGTTTGATGAATTTCGGGAAAAAGCAGATGGCTGGCCGCATCTTGGTCGCGGATTTGTTTTATGAATTGTATGATTTAACGCCAGCGGATATTACTTTTCAATCGTTGAGTCTCGACGACAAAGGATGGATGGTCGTCCATGGCTATTCTCGCGCCGGGGCCAGCGTTAATGATTTTCAGAACAAGTTGGTGAATTCACCTTTGTTTAAAGAGGTGAGCCTGCAGTATGCGACGAAACTCAAGATCTTCGCTCAGGAATTCACCGATTTTAAGATAACTTGCCAAATCGCGCGGGATGAAAAGGGCGTGAAATGATCATCCGGGATTTAACGAGAAGAGAAAAAGTCTTTTTTGTCATCTGCCTTTTAATGGCCGTGCTTTATTTTCTGTACTATCTGCTGTATCGGCCTTTGAATCAGTGGAAGGCGGCGTTGAGAAATGACGTCGAAGCCAAGGAGAGGGCGATTGTCAAGGATTTGAGAATCTTAGAGAGGGGGAAGTATTATCATAAGGAATCTGAAGATATCCTCCAGAGATTTAAGCAGAAAGATTCAGAGGAAAAGACCATGTCGGCCATCTTGTCGGAGATCGAACAGGTGGCTGGTGAAACGGATCTAAGCATCGCTGAAATGAAGCCTCAAAGGGTCAAGAAGGATGGTCTGTATAACAATTTTTCGGTTAGTCTCTCCCTGGATGGTTCTTTGAGACAAGTTATTCACTTCCTATATGTCCTTCAAGGAGACGCCCATTTGTTTAGCGTGGATGATGTTCGTTTAGACAAGATTTCTCCGCGCCTGCCCACCCTTAAATGCCGTTTGGTCATCAGCAAGACGTTGATTCCCTAAAACAGGTATGTTGCGGCTACCTTAATAATGAATAAAGCACGAAATTCCTTGACAGTGGTGAGCAATTATGTAAAGTTAAGGGTATCCACTGTCTACTCGGATAGTGATACTTAAGTATATGAAAAATATATATCTTCTGAAAGATTTGGCCCGATTGAGTGGTTATTCCACACATACTCTCAAGTATTATTTGAGCCTGGGGCTTTTTCACGAAATTGGAAGAAGTCCAACAACTAATTTCCGCTATTTTGATGACACGACTATCGAGCGACTCAAACGAATCAAGGCGTTGCGGGCCGAAAAGTTGTCTATTCGGGAGATCCAAGGCCAAATCGATTTATAGATTTCTTTTAGTTCTTTTAGTTTGAAATAGAACTTAATAACGCTTGGGTCACGGTCAAATTATGAGTTATTACACTGTCCTTCAATTGGAAAAGGAACCTTTTTCTACCAGTCCGGATCCGGCTTTTTTCTACCGTTCGTTTGGTCATACGACGGCTTTAAGCAGGCTAGAAATTGCCATCCGTCTTAAAAGAGGTTTGAGCCTGATCCTGGGTGACGTTGGGACGGGAAAAACCACTCTCTCCCGCACATTATTTCAGTCTTTTAGCCAGGAAGAGGACAATTATGTCTTTCACATGATCTTGGACCCGGATTTTAAATCGGAATATCAATTTCTGGCTCATTTAACGAAGTTGTTCGGAGTCTCTCCGTTTTTCCGGTCATCAATTGACTTGCGCGACGCTATTGAGAAATATTTGTTCCGGAAATGCGTCGAGGAGAAAAAGACCGTTGTCCTGTTGATTGATGAGGGGCAGAAACTGTCTTTGCCTTTGTTGGAAATATTACGGACATTATTGAATTATGAAACGAATGAACAGAAGATGCTGCAACTTGTTCTTTTGGCGCAGATGGAGCTTTTGCCTAAAGTTCAGAAAATCCGGAATTTTTTGGATCGAGTCAGCCTGAAATACATTATCAATCCCCTGGATGAATTTGAGACGGAGAGGATGATCCATTTTCGGCTTCAGCAGGCCGGGTATAGCGCCGAGAGAAATCTTTTCACTAAAGAGGCTGTCCGCAAGATATATGAATATACGCAAGGGTATCCCCGGAAGATAGCCCTTATTTGTCATAATGCTATGGAAGGTCTCATTATGGAAGACCGTGAGTTGGTTACCGGCGATTTAATCGATCAGTTGATCGCTAAAGACAAAGAGTGGAAATAGAAAAAGCAGAAAAGAGATCGGCCGGAAGGACATTTCGGCGGAGAGATATGGATAAATCAATGCCCTCTGAAGAAAAGCTTCTGAATTTGATCCGGGAAAAGCATTCCCCCCGGCCGGAAAATGTTGACGCGCGGCGATCGTCGGGCCCACAGCAAGCGAATGGTCCGGCGATGCCGGGAGGCGTTGACCGCGATTTCGTCGGGGGCCATAAGGCCATGAAATTTTTGGCGCTGTTGGCCGTGATTTTTTTGAGCTATATTCTCATGAAAGTTTTTCTGCCTAAGACCAAGGACGTTGCGCACCTTTCTTCCGGGGTCAAGACTCTTGCGCCGGACACTGCGGCTCCTTCCCTGGCGGGAACAAAAATCAAGCCCCTGAGTTCCTACCTTGATCAGCTGGACAGCCGGGATATCTTTAACACATCTTTTTATGACGCGGCTCCGCTCGCTGCTGACCCGGCGGAAACTTTTCAGGACCCGACACAAAATCTAAAATTGGTGGGGGTTATCTTGGACAAGAACCCCCAGGCCATTATCGAAGATTCGCATAACAAGCAGACATTTTTTGTCAATAAGGGCGATACCGTTTCCGATGCGGTTATTGAAGAGATACAGGAGGGTAAAATTATCCTGAATTATCAGGGGCGGCGATATGAGCTGAGCCACTGAGGGATATCGTTAAACTATATTAACATAGGGGACCAAACGTGAAAAAAAGCAAAATCATTATTTTCATTATTGTCTTCCTAAGCTTATTTTTTCTCCAGTTTGGAATCGGAGAAACGGAAGATCTGTTGTCGAATGTCAAGGCCGCGCTCGACGACTTCGAAAGAAAAAAAGGCGAGATAGACAGCCAAGGCTTTTATGGGAATGGCCTGCCGGAAGCGCCCGCAGTTCAAGAGCGGGAAAGGTCTCCCAGCTTAAGCATGGAAGAAAATCTGTCTCAACCCGTCACTGGGATCGGCACAGCGAGTCCCGTGCCGGAAGAAAATCCTCCTCCGCCTTCCGGGAGCGAAGGGGCAGGGTTAGTCCAGAAAGCGGAAAGGGGAGACCTGGTCATTGATGTTCTCGACCTGAAGGATATGGACATACAGGATTTCTTGAAGCTCATCGCGAAGAAAAGCGGATTGAACATTGTCGCCGGAGTCAATGTCCGAGGCAGAGTCACTATTTACCTTAAAGATGTGGACGTTTACGATGCCTTAAGGATTATCCTGGAGGCGAATGATTTAGCTTATATTGAAGAAAATAATATTATCAAAGTTTTGACCGCGCAGGACTATGAGTTAAGGCATGGGCATAAATTCGGGGCAAAAACCACAACGATGATCAAGAAGCTGGTTTATGCTAACGCCCTCGATATGGTCACTGTGTTGAATCAGATGAAAAGTCCATCCGGCAAGATTATTTTCGATCACAAGTCTAATACCTTGGTCTTGATTGATTCGCCTAAAAAGGTTCGTGAAATGAGTGAGTTCTCGGACCAGGTGGATGTCCCGATTGAGACTGAGGTCTTCAGCCTGAGTTATGCGCAAGCGAAAGAATTAAGCGAGAAAATCAACGAGGTGTTGACCGCTAACTTGGGCCGCGCGAAGTTTGACGACCGCTCCAACAAAATTGTGGTCACGGACACGCGCTCGAAAATCGAGGAAATAGGAAAAATCATCCGGGCCTTTGATGTTAAAGAAAGGGAAGTCCTCATTGAAGCGAAGATTATTCAAATAGTCCTCAGCGATGAGCATAAGATGGGGGTGGATTGGGACGCCATCGTCTCCAATTATCACAGCC